>Ga0070741_10003126_pt1 | contig 41967 bp, 38 predicted proteins | sample Coa_R1_4_FD_66440 | JGI IMG/M metagenome (GOLD analysis project Ga0070741, IMG submission 66440) | Surface soil microbial communities from Centralia Pennsylvania, which are recovering from an underground coalmine fire - Coalmine... | ecosystem: Environmental > Terrestrial > Soil > Unclassified ... | reverse complement strand
CGAGGTTGTTCTCCGCACTTGCGTTTGGTTCCGGTTGTTTTAGGAGGCCGACCGGAGACCTCCGCTTGCAGCTCACCCGGAGAACCGACCACGTCGAAGCCATGGCGCCCCCGTATGTTCGTTACCGCCGCATTGTAGCTCGGGAACCTCCCACGAGCCTTACGGCGATACCGGCGGCGTGGTCGCAGAGTACGCGTAGGTGTTCCCGTACCTCGTCGTCGCGATGACCGCCACACACACGTTCTGGTCGACGTCGGTTGACTGGAGGACGTAGCTCACGCCCGTTGCACCCGGAATCGGCGTGTACAGCGTGCTGGCCGCGTCGTAATGCTCCCACTGGTAGCTGTATGTCGCCGGAGGCCCGATCTGGATCCACGTGCCCTGGGTCGCGGTCAACGTCTGGCCGACCTGCGCGGTACCCGACACGGTCGGTTCGATCGCCAGGGCCGGCGCAATCCGCGGTGCGATGTCGATGCCCTCCCAGCCGACGAAGACCTTCGCGTCGTGGACCGTCATGACCTTGCCGCTCCCGATCGCGATGTTCGAGACGACGACGCGATACATCCGCAGCAGCTCGACGGACACGTGGACCGGCGCCTTCCTCGGCACGCTGACGACGAAGCCGATCTCTAGCGTCGAATCGAGGTAACCGAGCGATCGCGGCTTGAACGCGATCGTCGTCACCCCCTTCGGTACGCCGGCGATCCGCGCCACCTGCTTACGGAACGCAGCGCTCGTGTACTTGTGGACGAGCTGCGCGTACTCGTAGACCGCGTTCACCGTGTCCGTCTCGACGAGCGCGGTGCTGTCGACGCGCACGTACTTCGAGACGCCGTACGGCGGAGTAAATCGCACGACGTTCTCGTACCCGGCGACGAGCGGGAACGTCCCGGGGATCGTCGAGTGCGACGCGTCGGTCGCGCCGCTCCGAAAGTCGGCTGCGTGCAGCGCGATCGCACTCGGATCCGGCGTTCCGAACGGAAGATCCGTGGCAGCCGCGTGTGCGGAGAGCGCGGCGGCGGCACAGGCACCGAGCGCCGCCGCTATCACCGCCACCTTGCCTGCCTTCCCCACCTCAACCCCCTGCCGGTTACTCGCGGCCGCGACTCTTGAGCGCCCGCTCCATCTGACGCTTCGCGTCGCGCTCGATCGCGTCTCTCCGCTTGTCCCGCTGCTCCTTGCCACGGGCGACGGCGAGCTCGACCTTCACGCGGCTGTCCTTGAAATACATCCTCGTCGGAACGATCGTCAAGCCCTTCTCGCGCACCTTGCCGTACAGCGAGTCGATCTCCTTGCGGTGGAGGAGCAGCTTGCGCGCGCGCATCGGCTCGTGGTTCATGCGATTGCCCTGCGCGTACACCGCGATCTCGAGCCCGTGCAGCCACGCCTCGCCGTCGCGGATGTCCGCGTACGCCTGCCCCATCGTCGTCCGCCCCTCCCGCAACGACTTCACCTCGGTGCCGGTCAGCGCGATGCCGGCCTCGACCCGCTCGAGGAGCTGGTAGTCGTGGCGCGCGCGGCGGTTCTCGGCGATCGTCTTCTCGGCCATCGGTAGCCGACGAGAGTAGCGTTGAGGGTCGGACCAGGGTCATCCCGGATGGTGCAGAGCGTGGCCTCCGAGCACCATGCAGGCATGAGCGAACACATCCTCCAACCACCCACGATCAAGCGCCTCGAGCGCTCCACGCACCGCTACGTCGCCGGGGTCTGCGGCGGCCTCGGCCGCTACTTCGACCTCAACCCGACCGTCTTCCGCCTGGGCTTCGTCGTCCTGACGGTGCTCGGCGGGGCGGGCGTCCTCGTCTACATCGCCGCGGTCCTCGTCATGCCCAAGGAGGGCGAGGACCGCTCCATAGCCGAAGACGTCCTCGCGAACCGCCGCGAGCATCCGGCGCGGCTGATCGCACTCGGCCTGATCGCCGTCGCGGTCCTCTCCCTGCTCGCGAACGCGCGCAGCTGGCCCGGGCAGGGCGCCGCCTGGTTCCTCGTCGTCATCGGCGGCCTCGCCCTGCTCTTCACCTCGCGACGGGGCATCGCCGCGGCGATCATCGCCGTCCTCGCCGCCGTCGCGATCGTGATCGTCGCAGCCGTCGTCGCGACGTTCGCCTGGTTCAACGTCAGCCTCGGCGACGGCGTCGGCAAGCACGACTACGCACCGGTGACCGCAGTCTCGACCTACAAGCTCGGGATCGGGAGGTTGAACCTCGATCTCACGCACGTCCCCGCGGGCGGTCATGTGACCGCGCGAGTCGGGCTCGGCGAGATCCACGTCTTCCTGCCGCAGAACGTCTCGGCGCGGATCAACGCACACGTCAAGGCAGGCTCGGTCGACGCGCTCGGGCAGCGTGACGACGGCACCCACCTGCACCTGGTCGTCGGCGGCGGAACAGGCGTCACCGTCGATGCGAAGGTCGGCGGCGGCCGCATCGTCGTCGAGCGTACGCCGTGACCCAGATCCCGGTCCTCCGCTTCGAGCGCAGCGCCGACGACCGCGTCATCGCGGGCGTCTGCGCCGGCCTCGCCGCGTCGCTCGAGGTGGACGCGACGGTCGTTCGCCTCGTCTTCGCGCTGCTCGCCCTCGCAGGCGGCGCCGGGATCCTCCTCTACTTCGCCCTCTGGGTCTGGACGGGCGACCACGCGCTGTTCGGCGTGGTGATCCTCGCGGTCGCCACGATGGCGCTGCTCGGCGCGCTCGGCGTGCCGGCCGGCGCGTACCTCGGGCTCGGGCTGATGATCACCGGCGTCATCCTGCTCGTGCGCCGCGGCGCGACGCTGCGACCCGGAGGCGGCTCGTGGTTCTTCCCCGGAATCGCGCTCGTGATGGCCGGTGCGATCGTGACGCTCCAGCACCTCGGCTCGTCACGGCACTTCTTCGCGCCCGGCGCGCTCGCGGGAGCGCTCCTGCTCGTTCTCGGCCCCTGGATCTGGCAGATGCTGTCCGAGCGCAGCGAGCGCATCCGGCTCGCCGAGCGCGCCGAGATCGCGGCGCGCATCCACGACTCGGTCCTGCAGACGCTCGCGCTCGTCCAGCGCGACGCCGACGACCCGCGCCGAGTGCGCACGCTCGCGCGCAGGCAGGAGCGCGAGCTTCGCCGCTGGCTGTACGACAGCAGCTACGGCGACGCCGCGACATTCGCCGACGCGCTCGCCGAGGCAGTCGCCGACATCGAGGAAGCGCAGGCGGTCCGCATCGAGCTCGCGAGCGCCGGCGACGCGCCGCTCGACGACGCGCTCACCCAGGTCGTGCTGGCCGCCCGTGAAGCTATGGCGAACGCGGCCAAGCACGCGCAGACCGACGAGATCTCCGTCTACGCCGAGGTCGAGCCCGACGGGATCTCGGTGTTCGTGCGCGACCGCGGCATCGGCTTCGACCCGACGGCGGTCGCCGCCGACCGGCGCGGAGTCGCCGACTCGATCGAGGGCCGCATGCAGCGCGCCGGCGGATCGGCGACGATCACCTCCTCGCCCGGAGCGGGAACCGAGATCGAGCTGAGGCTGCCGAGATGATCCGCGTCTTCCTGGTCGACGACCACGAGCTCTTCCGCGCCGGTGTGCGGGGCGAGCTCGAGGGGCTGGCCGAGATCGTCGGCGAAGCGGGCTCCGTCGCCGAGGCGACGCCGCTGATCCACGCGCTCGACCCCGAAGTCGTGCTCCTCGACGTCCACCTGCCGGACGGCGGCGGCGAGGCGATCATTGCCGCGGTCGCGCCCGAGCGCCCTGGCGTGAAGTTCCTCGCGCTCTCGGTCTCCGACGCAGCCGAGGACGTGATCGGCGTCATCCGCGCCGGTGCGCGCGGCTACGTAACGAAGACGATCTCGCGAGATGAGCTCGCCGACGCGATTCGCCGCGTCGCCGACGGCGACGCCGTCTTCTCGCCGAAGCTCGCGGGCTTCGTGCTGGACGCGTTTCGAAGCGGCGAGCCGCTCGGCACCGATCCGGAGCTCGAGACGCTGACGCCGCGCGAGCGAGAGGTGCTGCAGCTGATCGCGCGCGGCTACCTCTACAAGGAGATCGCGGCGCGCCTCAGCCTCTCGGTGAAGACGATCGAGGCGCACGTGTCGAGCGTCCTGCGGAAGCTGCAGCTCTCGACGCGCCACGAGCTCACCCGCTGGGCGCAGGAACGCCGCCTGGTCTAGGCGAGCGAGAGATCGACCTTGCCCTCGTTGCGGGCGATCGAGTGGACGCGCACCTCGATCGGATCGCCGAGGCGGTAGGTGCGCCCGGTTGTGCGGCCGGCGAGCGCCGTCCCGAGCCGGTTCAGCTCGAAGAACTCGCCCGGCAGCCGGCGTGCCGGCAGGAAGCCCTCGAACACCTCCCCGAAGCGCACGAAGAGGCCCGAGCCGATCAGCCCCGTGATCTCGCCCTCGAAGCTCTCGTCCCACCCCGCGTGGAACAGGCGCTGCTCGAGCAGCCACGCGAGGCAGATCTCGTCGGCGAGATACTCGACCTTCGCCGCCTCGCGCTCGCGCTCCGACGTGTGCTCGGCGAGATGGTGCAGGTCCGCGGGCAGCGGGTCGTCGGAGACGCCGAGCTCGCGCAGGAGCGCGCGGTGGACGACGAGGTCCGGATAGCGGCGGATCGGCGAGGTGAAGTGGCAGTACGCAACGCTCGCGAGGCCCGCGTGGCCGAGGTTCTTCGGGTCGTAGCGCGCTTGCTTCAGCGCCCGCAGCACAAGTGACGGGAACGCCTCACGACCGCGGCCCGACTGCTCCGCGTACTGCGCGACGAGCTTCGACGTCTCTCCCGCGAGCACGGCTGCTTCCTGCGGCGACAGGCGCTCGGGGGCCGGCGGCGTCGGCACACCGAGGTCGGCGAGCTTCGCGAGCAGCAGCTCGACCGCCTGCGGGTCGGGGCGCTCGTGCACGCGGTAGAGCGCCTCCCGGTTCCGTGACGAGAGAAACGCGCCGACGTGCTCGTTCGCGAGGATCATCAGCTCCTCGACGAGCATGTGCGCATGCGGCTCGCCTTCGAGCCACGCGTCGGACACGCCGCCGTCGGCGAACGAGAACACCACTTCCGGCGTCTGCACCTGCAGCGCGCCGCGGGCGAAGCGGCGGTCACGCAGCGTCGCTGCAAGCTCGTCGTTGAGCGCGAGCGACTCGAGCACCTCGGGCGGTGCCTCACGTCGCTGCGCCTGCCCGTAGGTCAGCCGCGCGTCCGAGCGGATCACCGAGCGGTAGAAGCTCGGCTCGCCCTGGGGCGGGATCTCGACGGTGACGCAGAGCCGGTCCTGGTGCGGCCGAAGCGAGCAGAGGTCGTCGGCGAGCTCGTGCGGGAGCATCGGCGCGACGGCGCCGGGCACGTACGTCGAGAAGCCGCGCCGGGCGGCGCCGCCGTCGAGCGGCGTGCCCGCACCGACGAAGTACGAGACGTCTGCGATGTGCACCCAGGCGCGGATGCCGCCGTCCTCGCGCCGGAACGACAGTGCGTCGTCGAAGTCCTTCGCGGTGTCGGGGTCGACCGTGTAGGTCAGCAGGTCGCGCAGGTCGACGCGGCCCTCGTCGGACGGTTCCGGCGCGTCATGCGGCTCGAAAGGCTGGCGCGCGCCCTTCTCGACGAGCAGCGCCTCGAGCACGTTCTCGATCCGGTCGGCCGGGCCGAGCGCCTGCTCGACCTTCGCCCGGCCGGGCCCCGTGCGCACGACCGCGAGGTCGCCGGGGCCGAGGTCGCCGAGCCCCTTCGACTCGAGCACGAGCGGCACACCGGGCGTGAAGTACGGCTCGCCGACGACGAGGCGCCCGCGCCGGCCGACCTCGACGACCAGTCTCTCGTTGGCGCTCAGACCTGAAGGAAGCGCCGGATCGTCAGGCCGGAGCCGACTGCGCCGAGCAGCAGTCCGCCGACGACCAGCCAGAGCGCGACGAGCGGGAACGCCATCGCGTGCACGTCGGAGTCGCCGGAGAGACTCGTGATGTTCAGCGCCGGCAGCACGACCGACTTGCCGAGCACGAGGAAGAAGATCGCGAGCAGGGAGCCTGCGATGCCGCAGATCAGCCCTTCGAGCATGAACGGACCGCGCACGAACCAGTTCGTCGCGCCGACGAGCTTCATCACCTCGATCTCACGCCGGCGCGAGAAGATCGAGAGGCGGATCGTGTTCGAGATCAGGAGGATCGACGCGACCACGAGCACGAGCGTCGCGATCACGAACACCGCCTCGATCACGTGCGCGACCTGCAGGATGCGGTGCGAAATCTGTTTCCCGTCGATCACCTTGCCGACGATCGGCGACTGGTGCGAGCCGGTGATCGAGGCGTACAGGTTGTTCACGTCCTCGGGCTTGTCGGGCGTCAGCTCGAAGCGGTCGGGAATCGGGTTGAACGGCAGGCTGCCCACGAGCCCCGGCACCTGCTTCTCCATGATCTTCAGGCCCTGCGCCTTCGACACGTACTTGATCCCGCCGACCTTGAGGTACGGGTTGCTCTGCAGCGAGCGCGCGTAGAGCGTCTCGTCCTGGCGGGTGACGCGGCGGCCGTGCACGGTGTTCTTGAAGTCGACCTTCACCACGAGCTCGTGCTTGACGTGGTTCGACCACGAGACCGTCCACGTGCCGAGCGCGATGAACAGTCCGAGCAGGAACATCCCGATCAGGACGGTCATGGTCGCAGCGACGGTCGTCGAGAGGTTCGCGCCGAGCGAGCGCCAGGCCTCGGAGAAGAGAAGCTTGCTCCGTCCGGTCATTCGCCTGCGTAGCCGCCGCGACGCTCGTCGCGCGCGAGGCGGCCGCCCTCGAGCTGGATGACGCGCTTGCGCATCTTGTCCACCATCTCGCGGTCGTGGGTCACCATCAGGATCGTCGTGCCGCTGCGGTTGATGCGGTAGAGCAGCTGCATGATCCCGACCGACGTGTCGGGATCGAGGTTGCCGGTCGGCTCGTCGCAGACGAGCAGCGGCGGGTGGTTGACGAACGCGCGCGCGATCGACACGCGCTGCTGTTCGCCGCCGGAGAGCTCGTCGGGAAGCGAGTTCATCTTGTGCGACAACCCGACCATCGCCAGCACCTCGGGCACCTTCTTGCGGATCGCCGAGTTCGACTCGCCCTGCACCTTGAGCGCGTAGGCGACGTTCTCGGCGGCGGTGCGGCGCGGCAGCAGCTTGAAGTCCTGGAACACGCAGCCGATGTTGCGCCGCAGCATCGGGACCTTCGAGCGCTTGAGCCGGCCGAGCTCGCGGCCACCGACGACGATCTTGCCGCTCGACGGCTCGAGCTCCTTCAGCAGCAGGCGCACGAGCGTCGACTTGCCCGACCCCGACGCGCCGACGATGAAGACGAACTCGCCCTTGTCGATGTGGAAGGTGACGTCCTTGAGCGCCTCGACGTCCGGCTCGTACACCTTCGTCACGGAGTCGAAGACGATCATCGAGCCCGCGGTCGGCCGTGCCGGCGCGAACGGCGGTTCGTCGAGAACGGCCGTGGTGGTTGGTGTGGCTGTCAAATCGGGTTCCTGCACGGATTCTGCGAGGCTTCGGCTACCGCAGCCGCCCGCGTGCCAAGGTGAGCGGAAGTGTATCCCACGGCTTAGACGATCCTCCCGGCAGCGCGGGCAAGCAAGTAGTCGTGGATGAACGGGTCGAGCTCACCGTCCAGAACGGCCTGGACGTTCCCCGTTTCGTGTCCTGTGCGGCTGTCTTTCACGAGTTGGTAGGGCTGAAGGACGTAGGAGCGGATCGATTCCCCGCCGAAACCGGTGTCTGCGGAGCCGCCACGTTCCTTCGCCAAGAGCGCCTCTCTCTCCTCTTCCTGGCGTTCCAACAGGCGGGATTTGAGAACCCGCATCGCGGTCTGCTTGTTGGCCGACTGCGAGCGCTCGTTCTGGCACTGGACGACGATTCCCGTCGGCAAGTGTGTGATGCGAACCGCACTATCGGTCTTGTTCACGTGCTGGCCGCCTGCGCCCTGCGCGCGGTACGTGTCGATCTTCAGGTCGCCTTCGTCGATCTCGACGGCGGTATCGTCGGGCAGGAGCGGCGCGACGATCACGGTCGAGAACGCCGTGTGGCGGCGGTGCGCCTGGTCGAACGGGCTGAGCCGCACCAGGCGATGCTTGCCACGTTCCGCCTTGAGGATGCCGTACGCGTTCTCGCCGCCGACGGTGAACGTCGCCGACTTGAGCCCGGCTTCCTCGCCCGGGCTCGCCTCGAGCAGCTCGACGCTGAAGCCGCGGTTCGACGCCCAGCGCTCGTACATCCGCAGCATCATCTCGGCCCAGTCCTGCGCGTCCGTCCCGCCGGTGCCGGACTGCAGCGTCACGACGGCGTCGCCGGCGTCGTACTCGCCGTTGAAAAGCGCAGCTTCCTGCAGCTCCGCCAGCTCGCGCTGCAGCGGCGCGAGCGACGCGGCGATCTCCGCGTCCATCTCGCCGCCGTCCATCCCGGCGAGCTCGCGCGCGTCGTCGTACTCCTGCCGCAGCCGGTTGTACCCCTCGAGCCGGCGCGAGACGCGCGCGTGCTCGGACGACACCTTCGCAGCCCGGCTCTGGTCGTCCCAGAACCCCGGCGCGTTCATCTGCTCTTCGAGCGTTACGAGGCGGCGTTCGAGCGAAGCCGGGTCAAAGGTACTCACGGACCCAGTCGAGCTGGGCCCCGAGCTCTTCGAGCTGTTCCGTGAGTGACTTCCCGTCTTCGAGCATGCGCGGGATGGTAGCTAGTGCGTGGCCGCGCAGATCTGTTTCGGTGCGTCGCCGGCGAGCGCGCGCAGGCCGCTGCCGACACCGAGGCCGAACGACAGCTGGATCAGCCCGGTCTCGTGCACGGTGATCCGCGTCATGCCGTTCGGCCACCTGGACACGCAGCCGCTCGACGGCCGCCAGTACGGCGACCAGCGGACGCGCACGAGGTACGTCCCCGGCGAGTCGAACTGTGCGACGAGCCGCGACGAGAACAACCAGAGCACGGGCGCGCCCGCGCCGTCCTCGCCGCTGATCAACGGCGTCGCGTCGGGGAGCTCGTAGATCGTCATGTTCGGCAGGCGCTTCACCGGGATCAGGCCGCTCCCGCCAGAGCGGATGAGCGCCGCTTCGTTCCGTGAGCTGTAGTCGACCGGCGCATTCGCGAGCACGACGTAGCGCACCGCCATGCTGCGCAGCCAGGCACGGTACGTCGCCCCGCCGAGCTTGCCGTCGTAGAGCACCTCGTTCTGCGGGAAGTCGCTCTGGCGGTACCAGCCGCGCACGATCGGGATGCCCGCGTCCGGGAAGTACGCGGCCGGCCAGTGCTCGGCGGTGTCGACCACCTCGACGCGGTACGACGGGCTGAGGTGCGCGCGCAGGTAGCCGATCGCGGGCTGCCAGTAGGCGTGTGACGCCTCCGGGTCGGTGCTCGCGCGCGCGAACGACGACCAGATCGGCGTGACGTTCCAGATCACCGCCAGAACGACGGCGGGCACGACGAGCCAGAGCGGCCGCCAGCGCCGGAGGCCGACGGTGATCAGCGCGATCGGAACGGCGAGGTAGCGCAGCCGTTCGAGATTCGAGCCGACGGCCGTCGGGACGAAGTAGGCGACCACGCACGCGACGAGGTAGATCCAGAAGGCCCCGCGCAGACCCCGCGCCGCGGGAACGCCGCGCGTGACGAGCAGGCCGAGACCGCAGAAGATCAGCGACGGTGCAAGCTGCAGGAGCCCGTACGGGAACGTCCCGCCGTCGCCGAACATGCGCACGAGCACGAGCTCGGCGATCATGCAGAGCGCGATCGCAGCGACCTGCACCGGCGCACCGCGCAGCGTGCGCCGGCCGAGCACGATGCCTGCCAGGAACACGACGAGGAACGCAAACGCGAGCGGGCTCGCGGCGAGCGTCAGGATCGCGCACAGTGCGAAGCGGCCACGGCGTCGCTCCTGCAGCGCCCACAGCGCGAGCAGCGCGAACGAGATCGCGAGCGCGAACGGGAACGCCGCCGACCCGACGATCCCGACCCAGAGGACGGCGAACGAGCGGCTCGAGAAGCGCGAGACCGGCCCCCACTGCCGGAATGCGACGATGCTGAACGCGCCCGCCGCGGCCGAGATCGACGCGAGTGCGAGAACGCGGATCCCGAGCAACGCCGCCAGCGGGTAGTAGAGGACGCTGTAGGTGATGAACGAGTAGCGGCCCGCGTACCAGAAGTTGTTCCAAATCGCGAAGCCGTGCTGGAGCAGGAACGTCCGCTGGTAGGCGTGAGCCGCCCAGTCGCTGCCGGGAGGCGCCATCCACAGGAGCAGCGCGGCAAGTGTCGCGGCGAGGCCGGTCGAGATCAGCGCCTCGCGCGCGAGCAGCCGCCGTTCGGCGACCGTCATGCCTGGAGCCTACGAGATCAGTCGGTCCGGAGGCGCGACCAAACGGCCGTGTCCGTCCGCCGGCCCTCCTTGAAGCTCAGGCTGCGGAGGACGCCGTCGAGGCGGTAGCCCGCCCGCTCGGCCACGCGGCTCGAGGCCTCGTTCCGGGCGTCGATCCGGAGCTCGATTCGCTCCAGGCGCAGCCCGGCGAGCCCCCAGTCCGTGAGCAGGCGGACGGCCCGCGTGGCGGCGCCGCGGCCGCGCGCGACCGGATCCACCATGTAGCCGATCTCCCCCTCGCTCCGCGCCAGGTCGAGGTGCACGAAGGCCGCGAACCCGATCGCGGCGCCGTCGCCGACGTCGCGAATCGCGAAGCCGGCGCTGGAGCCGTTCCGCCAGCCGTCCTCGTAGCGGCGGAGCCAGCGGTCGAAGAAGTCCGGCCCGGGCTCGCTCGGCACGTAGGTGAAACGGCGGATCTCCGGATCGCCCGCGGCCACCCACTGCAGCTCGCGGGCCAGGCCGCGGTGCAGCGGCTCGAGCCGAACGAGGTCGTCGGCGAGCGGTGGATCGGGGGGCTGAAGCGCCGTCAGGTGGTCAGGCCCCGTGGCACTTCTTGTACTTCTTGCCCGAGCCGCATGGACAGAGGTCGTTCCGGCCGACGTTCTCGAACTCGGAGTTGACCTTCGGCCGCTGCGCGACCGGTGTCGCGACGCCGCCTCCGCCGCTCGCGAAGCCGGCCGCGGCCGTCGAGGTGCCGCCGGCCGCGAGGATCGCGTCGGCGCCCGCGAGCGACTGGTGCTCGTAGCTCATGTTCCCGTTCGCAACTTGCTGCTCCGGGCCGTGCTGCAGCTGCTCGCCCTGCTCGGCGGTGACCTCGGCGTGGTAGAGCAGCGTCACGACCTCTTCGCGAATCGCGCGATTGAGATCCTGGAACATGATGTGGCCCTCGTTCGTGTACTCGACGAGCGGGTCTTTCTGCGCGAGCCCGCGAAGCCCGATGCCCTCGCGCATGTAGTCCATCGCCTCGAGGTGCTCACGCCAGCGGACGTCGACCGTCTGCAGGACGATGAAGCGCTCCAAGTCGCGCATGAGGCCCGGCTGGATCTCGTCCATCGACTTCTCCCGCTCGGCATACGCGTCGAGCGCGTCGTCGAGGAACTCCTGGATGATCGCCTCGCGGTCGAGCCCCTTCAGCTCCTCCGCGCTCACGCCGGTGCCGTAGACCGTGTCCATCGCGGTGACGAGGCTGCCGAGCTCCCACTCGTCCTCGGCGTCGAACGCGGTGTAGTCGGAGACGACGTTCGAGATGACCTCCGGCAGCCACTCCTCGCGGATCTCCTCCGAGAGGTCGGCGCCGTGCAGCACCGCGTCGCGCTGCTCGTAGATCACGAGACGCTGACGGTTCATCACGTCGTCGTACTTGAGGACGTTCTTACGCGCGGTGAAGTTCTGCTCCTCCACCTTCTTCTGCGCGTTCTCGATCTGCTTCGAAAGGATCCCCGACTCCATCGGCTGGTCGTCCGGCAGCTTGAAGCGCTCCATGATGTTGTGAATCCGGTCGCCGGCGAACAGGCGCACGAGATCGTCCTGGCCGGAGAGGTAGAAGCGCGTCTCGCCGGGGTCGCCCTGACGGCCCGAACGGCCGCGCAGCTGGTTGTCGATGCGGCGCGCCTCGTGGCGCTCGGTACCGAGCACGTACAGGCCGCCGAGGCTGCGGATCTCGTCGTCGATCTTGATGTCGACGCCGCGGCCCGCCATGTTGGTTGCGATCGTCACCGAGCCGCGCTTGCCGGCGTCGACGATGATCTCGGCCTCGCGCGCGTGCTCCTTCGCGTTCAGGACGGTGTGCGGGACGCCTTGGCGCTTGAGCAGCTCGCTGAGGTACTCGGAGGTCTCGACGGCGATCGTGCCGACGAGCACCGGCTGGCCCTTCTCGTGTCGCTCCTTGACGTCGCCGACGACGGCCGCGAACTTCGCTTCGACCGTCTTGAAGATCAGGTCGTTCTTGTCGTCGCGGGCGACCGGGACGTTCGTCGGGATCTCGACGACGTTGAGCCCGTAGATCTCGACGAACTCCTTCTCCTCGGTCTTCGCGGTGCCGGTCATGCCGGCGAGCTTGCCGATGCTGCCGTCCGCCTTCTGCGCGGTGTAGAGACGGAAGTAGTTCTGCAGCGTGATCGTGGCGAGTGTCTGGTGCTCTTCCTGGATCGCCACGCCTTCCTTCGCCTCGATCGCCTGGTGCAGGCCTTCGCTCCAGCGGCGGCCTTCCATGATGCGGCCGGTGAACTCGTCGACGATCTTCACCTCGCCGTCCTGGATGACGTAGTCGACGTCGCGCTTGTAGAGGGCCTGCGCCTTCAGCGACTGGATCAGGTGGTTGACGAGCTGCACGTTGTTCGGGCTGTAGAGGTTGTCGATACGCAGCGCGCGCTCGACCGTCTCGATCCCGGACTCGGTCGGCGCGATCGTCTTGTGCTTCTCGTCGTAGAGGAAGTCGTAGTCCTGTGCGAGCTGTTCGTCCTCGAGCTTCGTGCCCTTGGACTGCGCGCCCTGCAGCGCCTTCACGACGCGCGCGAAGTCGTAGTACGTCTTCGCTGCGGTGGTCGGCTCGCCGGAGATGATCAGCGGCGTGCGCGCCTCGTCGATCAGAATCGAGTCGACCTCGTCCACGATCGCGTAGTTGTGGCCGCGCTGCACGACGCCGTCGAGGCTGATCGCCATGTTGTCGCGCAGGTAGTCGAAGCCGAACTCGGAGTTCGTGCCGTAGGTGATGTCGGCGAGGTACGCCTGCCTGCGCGCCTCGAACGGCATGTTGTTCTCGATCGAGCCGACGGTGATGCCGAGCCGCTCGTACACGGGACGGTTCCACTCGGCGTCGCGCTGGGCGAGGTAGTCGTTCACCGTGACCAGGTGCACGCCCTTCCCCTCGAGCGCGTTCAGGTACAGCGGCAGGCTCGCGACGAACGTCTTGCCTTCGCCGGTCTTCATCTCGGCGATGTCGCCCTCGTGCAGGACGATGCCGCCCATCATCTGCACGTCGAAGATGCGCTGATCGGACTCGCGCAGACGCGCTTCGCGCACCGCTGCGAACGCCTCGAAGAGCAGGCTCTCGAGCTCTTCGCCGTTCTCGAGCCGCTGCCGGAACTCGACGGTCTTCGCCCGCAGCTCGTCGTCGGACAGCTTCTGGAAGTCAGGCTCGAGCGTCGCGATGTACGCGGCCTGCTCCTGCAGCCGCTTGAGGCGCCGCCCTTCGCCGAAGCGCAGAGCCTTCTCGAATGAGCCCATGTTCGGCATCCGGGACAGGGTACCGGCCTACAGGGCGGCGGCCTCGACCTCCCAGAGATCGCCAACAAGGCGCAACGCGCGCACGACGAACATCTCTCCGTAGCGCTCGCCGGCGGCCTCGAGTGCCGGTGCGCGGGCGACGTGGCCGCGCCCGTCGACCGTCAGCGTCCGCTCGAGCGGCGTGACCACGAGCTCCGCTTCGTTCCCGTTCAGACCGGGCTCGGCAACGACGGCGATCCGGCGCGCAGCGACCGCCCACGTGTCGCCGCCGCGCCGCACGGCCTCTGCCCGGTACGGCGCCTCAAGTGAGCTCTCGACGGCGGCTGCGAGCGGAGCGAGAGCGCCCTCGGGCTGCTCGGCCTCGGGGAGCAGGGTCCCGTCCGGGAGCGCCACGAATCGCGCCTCGTCGCCGGCGAGGCCGGGTGCGGCCGCAGTCGCAACGGTGTCCCAGCGGCGTGCGCGCGAGACGCCGTGGATGCCCGCCTCGCCCCGCTGCTCGCCGTCCCAGCCGGGCGGTGCAGCCGCGAGCCCCGGCGGCGTCCGGGTCGCGTCGGCGTCGACGGAGAGCCCCGCGTCGTCCGCCAGCTGCCGGTGCAGCGGCTTGCTCCGCCGGAAGAGCCCCAAAGGCCGCTCAGGCGGCGTCGCCGTTGTGCTCGGCGTGGCGCCGGGGCTCGACGGTGCGGCGCTCGCGGTAGCGCTTCACCTGCCGCTCGAGCTTCTCGACGAGCTGGTCGATCGACGCCTTCATGTCGGGCGAGGCCTCCCGCGCCCGAAGCGTCGGGCCTTTCGTGAAGATCGTCGCCTCGGCGACATGGCTCGCGGCGATCGAGGGGTTCTTCTGCTCGGACAGCTCGACCTCGACCTGCGTCTGCTCGGAGAGCTGCTTCGCCAGCTTGCCGAGCTTTCGCTCGGCGTACTCGCGCATCGACGGGGTGACCTCCACGTTCTTCCCTTTCACCTGAAGCCTCATGGCGCTGCCTCCTTCGGTGGTGGTCCGGTCGATGAGCTGAGCGTACTCCTCGACCTGCCCCTGCGCGCGCCCCTTCACACGCGTCGTGACGGATCGGTGACGCCCGCCTGCGATCATCGCCCGGTGAGCTTCTCATTCGCCGCACGACAGCAGCCCAGCGCGACGCAGGCTGACTCGCATGCGGCGGCGCGACGCCCGGAACAGCAGAGGCCGCCCGCCGCGGCGACGTCCGTCGCCGTCGCGCCGTCAGGCCCGGCTGCCGCGCCCGGCTGCAGCTGCGGGCCGGGCCCATGCACATGTCACGGACCTGCCCTCGGCAGCGAACACGAGGGCAGACCGCTCGACACGGCCAGCAAGGCGGCCTTCGAGCATGCAACCGGAGTCGGCCTCGACATGGTCTCGGTCCACACCGACGAGCACGCGGCAACTGCATCCGCTGCATTGGACGCGCGAGCCTTTTCGGTTGGCCACGACATCTACTTCGGTGCGGGCGCATACGCGCCCGCGACACCGGACGGACGGTCGACACTCGCCCACGAGGTCGCCCACGTCGTCCAGCACAAGCTCCGCGGGGGACACACGTCGGGAGAACCGGCGCTGAGCTCGCCAACCGATCGCGAAGAGGACGAGGCGGAGCGCTTCGCAGCCGCGCCCGGCGCGGTTCGCTTGGGACCCGCTACGAGACACGCGATCTTCCGTCAGCCCGTGACCGGTCGTCAGGCACGCGCCGTCGGCGGCGAGGCCGGCATGGGCTTCACCGGATACAGCATGCAACAGGGCTGGGGCTTTCTTACTGGTCCGAGCGGCGGTGCGGGCCACGCCTGGAACGCGCCCGGGTTCGACGGAGTCGCGTTTCGGACGGACGGTGCGTTCGAGCTCCACATCGTCGACAACAAGTCCTTCGCGCGCGCCGGCAACGTCGCGAGTGCGTCGGCACTCACGACGAACCTCGAACAGAACCTCGACGGACTGATCGCGACCGCCGGCGAGGCCCGGTTCAACACCGTTCCGCGGATCGACCAGGTGCGCGCGTCGCTCCGAGCCGCGCGCGCCGCCGTCGCCAGCGGCGCGCCGCTGCCGCCGGAAGTCCAGCTTGTCGTGACGAACGCCGGCGGTCGCTCGACCGGAATCACCGCACGGCTGGCCGGGCAGGGAGTCGTCTTCCGAGACCTGATGGCAGGCCCGACGGGCGGAGGCCTCGGAGCGAGCACAGCCGGCGCGGCGAGCGAGGAGATTCGCGCCGAGGCTCGCGCAGCTGCCCGTACTGCGGCGGGCGAGATCTCATCGGAGATGCGGCTGGTGCGCGTCGCACGGGTGATCGGCACGGCAATGCAGCTCCTGCAGCTGTGGTCTGACCTGATGCTGCTGGTCGACTTCACACAGATGACCGAGCACGCAATCGCGGGCGAAGGGTTCTTCATGACAACAGAGATCGCCCAGGCCGAGTCGCTGGCCGATAGCTCGGAACGGCTCGTAAACGACTACCGGCCGGAGTCCGACCGAATTCAGTCCACCGGCTGGAACCTGCTCGCTGCCGCTCTTGATCCCACAAGTGCTGGACGAGCTGCCTCGAGCCTGTCGGACACCTCGTTCCAGCTGACACAGATCCGACACGACCTGGCGGATCGTCTCGTTCAGATCGACGCGGCGCAGCACGAGGCGGAAGCGAAAGAACACGCGGCCCAGGCGATCCTCGAGTCACGCGACACCAGCGGCTTCATCGCAGCGGCGACGTTCGGGACGGCCGAGCTGGCGCGCGTGTTCGCCGCGTGGCAGGACCTCGGCCGGATCAATGCCGGCCTGATCCGCGCCGGTACCGCGTTGCGCGAACTCGACGCGATGCTCGGATCGGACATCGAGTTCCTCGACCACTGGTTCGACTACCTGTTCGGACTCTGCAAAGAGGGCGGCATCTGCGCCGAGGGAACGATCACGATCCCGTTCCTCTTCGAGTCGCACTGGCGTCTCCTCCCCGGTGACGAGCAGGAGCAGTGAGCGTCGGCGTCGGCCGGGAAGATACGCGCACGATCTGCGTGCGGTGGCGGCCTGCCACCGCCGATCTCACGCACGGACGGTGCGGGCGAACGTCACGACCTCGACGCAGACGGCGCCGGCGCGACGCAGCGTGGCGGCACCCGCGGCGACGGTCGCACCCGTCGTGTAGACGTCGTCGATCAGCACGACCGTTTCCGCTGCGACCGGTTGGGCCACGAACGCGTCCCGGACGTTCCGGAGCCGCTCGGATCGCTCGAGCTCGGCCTGGCGCGTCGAGCGGGCACCGGGCCGTCGCGCGAGCAACGGCGCGACCTCGAGGCTCCAGAGCCCACCGAGCTCGCGGGCGAGTCGCTCCGCCGGGTGATGGCCGCGCCGGAGCAGCCGCTGCGGATCGGGCGGGATATACGTGATGACGTCTGCTGCGGGCCGCGCCAGGGCGTCGGCGACGAGCTCGGCAGCGAGGGAGGCCGCCGGGCGGAGGCCGCGCTCCTTCCACGCGGCGACGAGCGCTCGTGCCGGCCCGGCATACGCGACCGCCGCGCGGGCGGACGCGAAGGCGAGCCGACGGCCGCTGCATTCGCGGCAGCGCGCCACCGGCCAGGTCGTCGGCGCCCCGCAGCATGCACACAGCGGTGCATCGAGCCGGCGAAGCGACCGCCGACACGACGTGCAGAGCAGGCTCGCGCCGGCGCCACAGGCGACGCAGCGGGGCGGGAAGACGAGGTCGACGAGCCACGCAACGGACGGTACGCGGGAAGCCGTCGCGTGTCTGTGCCGGCTTCGTGCCGAATGTGTGACTTCGTCAGTCGGCCGCGTACACGTCGCGCTCGGGCAGTCCGGCGGCGCGGCGGAGGCGATTGTCCGCCTCGCGCAGCTGCTCGACGTTCCCGATGTCGTACCAGCTCTCCTCGAACACCCAGCCGTAGACCGCTTCGTGCCGCTGCAGCCAGCCGACGAAGCGGCCGGGCTGGTCGGAACCGTGCTCGCCGTCGAGGTACGGACGGATCAGCTTGACGTGCTCGCGCGCGAAGACGTACGTCGCCGTCGCGGCGAGCGTCGAGGGCGGATCCGCCGGCTTCTCGACGAACGAGAGAATCCTGCCGTCGGCGTCGAGATCGACGATGCCGTACTGCGTGGCGAGCTCGAGCGAGCCCACGTCGCGCACGGCGACCGCGCTGGCGCGGCCGCGCTCGTTCCAGAACGCGACCAGATCGGCGAGGGAGAACTCGAACAGGTTGTCGCCCGCGATCACGAGCAGGTCGTCGTCGATGTGTGCCGCGTCGACGACGAACTGCATGTCGCCGATCGCGCCGAGCCGCGTCTCGTTGGAGGTCGTCCCGTCGTCGTGGACGACGACGTCGTCATGACCCCGCGACCACTCGGCGAACATCGGCGCCTTCCAGGCGTTCGTCACGACGTGGACCTGATCGACCTCGTCGACCTCGGCGATCGCGTCGAGGATCCAGTCGACGATCGGCCGGCCGCCGACGGGCAGCAGCTCTTTCGCCCGGTTGTCCGTGAGAGGTCGGAGTCGCGTCGCGTACCCGCCCGCGAGCACGAGCGCCTTCACGCTGCGACGGCTCCGGCGAGCGACCCGGCGTACGGCGCGCGGTGCACGCCGTGCTCCGTCACGATCGCCGCAATCAGCCCTGCGGGCGTCACGTCGAACGCCGGGTTGCGCGCGGCGAACCGTGAAGTGACCTCGGCGGGATCGCGCTCTTCGATCGGAATGCTCGCCCCGTCGGGAGTGGCGAGGTCGACCGTCGTGCTCGGCGCGACGATGTACAGCGGAATGGCGTGGTGATGCGCGAGCACGGCGAGCGAGTACGTGCCGATCTTGTTCGCCGTGTCGCCGTTCGCCGCGATGCGGTCGGCGCCGGTGATGACGCAGTCGACCTCGCCCGCGGCCATGAGAGACGCCGCCGCGGAGTCGGCGATGACCGCATGCGGGATCGAGGCGGTCTCGAGCTCCCAGGCGGTCAGCCTCGCGCCCTGGAGCAGCGGCCGCGTCTCGTCGACCCAGACGTGCGCGAGCAGACCGCGCTCGAACGACGTGAGCAGCGCGCCGACGGCGCTCCCGTAGCCGCCGGTCGCGAGGCCACCGGCATTGCAGTGCGTGAGTGCGCGCGTTCCCGGTGCGAGCAGGTCGGCCGTGTGCGCCGCCATGCGCCGGCAGCGCTCGACCTCGTCGGCGTGAATGCGACGCGCGTGCTCCGCCGAAGGGTCCTCGCGCATCGCGTCGAGCGCCCAGGCGAGGTTGACGGCGGTCGGGCGCGACGCGCGGAGAACGCGATCGGCCGCGTCGAGGTCCTCGCGGTTCGCCGCCGCGAGCGCGATGCCGTACGCGGCGGCGACGCCGATCGCGGGCGCGCCGCGGACGACCATCGTCGTGATGGCGTCCGCGAGCTCGCCCGCGGTGCGGCAACGGACTTCCTCGACCACGTCCGGCAAGCGGCGCTGATCGAGCAGGACGACGGCGTCGTCCTCGAGCCGGACGATCTGTTCCGGCTCGAGGCTCAGGTGCCCTCGTCCCACGAGGCGAGGTACTTCGCCTGCTCCTCTGTGAGCTGGTCGATGTCGACCCCCATCGTCGCGAGCTTCAGGCGCGCGATCTCCTCGTCGATCTCGGTCGGCACCGGGTAGACCTTCTTCTCGAGCGACGCCGCGTTGTTGACGGCGTACTCGGTGGCGAGCGCCTGGTTCGCGAAGCTCATGTCCATGACGATCGCCGGGTGACCCTCGGCGGCTGAGATGTTGACGAGGCGGCCTTCGGCGAGCAGGAAGATGCGCCGCCCGTCGGCGAGCTTGAACTCCTCGACGAAGTTCCGGGCCTCGCGCGTCTCGACTGCGAGCTCCTGCAGCGCCGGGATGTCGATCTCGACGTTGAAGTGGCCGGTGTTGCACACGATCGCGCCGTCCTTCATCGAGCCGAGATGCTCACCGGACAACACGTGCTTGTCGCCGGTCGCGGTGCAGAAGATGTCTCCGATCTTCGCGGCGTCTGCCATCGGCAGGACCTCGTAGCCGTCCATCAGCGCTTCCAGCGCGCGCATCGGATCGACCTCGGTGACGATCACGTGCGAGCCGAGCCCGCGTGCGCGCATCGCCACACCGCGTCCGACCCAGCCGTAGCCCGCGACGACGAACTTCTTGCCGGCGAGCAGCACGTTGGTCGCGCGGATGATGCCGTCGATCGTCGACTGGCCCGTCCCGTAGCGGTTGTCGAAGAAGTGCTTCGTGCGCGCTTCGTTCACGGCGATCACCGGGAACTCGAGCGCGCCGTCTGCCTCCATCGCCTTCAGGCGGATGACGCCGGTGGTGGTCTCCTCCATGCCGGCGACGATGTCGCCGAGCTGTTCGCGACGCTGGCTGTGCAGCACGCTGATCACGTCGGCGCCGTCGTCCATCGTGAGCTGCGGCTTGTGGTCGACCGCGGCCATGATGTGCGAGTAGTAGGTGTCGTTGTCCTCGCCCTTGATCGCGAAGACGGGGATCTCGAACTCCTCGACGAGCGCGGCTGCGACGTCGTCCTGGGTCGAGAGCGGGTTCGACGCGCACAGCACGACGTCTGCGCCGCCGGCCTTGAGCGTGCGCATGAGGTTCGCCGTCTCGGTGGTCACGTGCAGACATGCGGAGATGCGGTAGCCGTCGAGCGGCTTCTCGCGCTCGAACCGCTCGCGGATCGCGGTGAGCACCGGCATCTGCCGGTCGGCCCACATGATGCGCCGCACGCCTTCCGCGGCGAGCGACAGATCCTTGACGTCGTGTGCCTTCGTCGTTGCCATTCGCGTACTCGTCCTTCCGATCGCGGGTGAGTGTAGAGCCGATCAGGCCGCGAGGAGCCGCTCGTGCTTGCGCTGCTCCCACTCGACCCATGAGCCGCTGTCGTCGGCCGCGGCGAGCCAGTTGTCGATCGCGCGCTTCAGCTCGGGCTCACGGCGGAGCCGCCGGGCGAACACGAGATCTGCGAGATCGATGTCGAAGCTTCGGCGCAGGTCGCGCAGCGCCCGGAGCCGGTTCAGCTCGGGCAGGCCGTACACCCGGTAGCCGGCGGCCGTGCGCGAGGGGACGACCAGGTGGTGCTGCTCCAGGTAGCGGAGCATGCGGGCCGACCAGCCGGTCTCGGCGGCGGCGTCCCCGACGGTGAGCGCGTCCTGCATCGCGCCAACCTTATCACAGCCGTGTGAAGGTTCGGTCAGGCGGCGCTCGTGCCCTCGCGGCCGTACGCGTCCTCGAGCCGCACGACGTCGTCGATCTGCGGGGTCGAGACCTCCAGGATCGTCGTGTCCTCGACGGCCGTGATCCGGTGCACCGTCCCCGGCGTGTAGTGGAACGCCGCGCCCGGCCCGACGACCTCCTCCTGCAGCACGGTCTCCCCCGCATCGCCGAGCTCGATCTTCGCCCGGCCCGATTGGACGTACCACGACTCGTCCTTCTCGCGGTGGAACTGGAGCGAGAGCGAGTGTCCCGCCTTCACGAACAGCACCTTGCCGCAGTAGACGTCGGTGAGCGCCCAGATCAGCTCGTATCCCCACGGCTTCTCGACGCGGCGGACGTCGGTCGCCCAACGGTCCAGCGAATCCAGGTTCGGCGAGTCCACGAACGACGACACTACGCCAGCCACTCCGGATGCGCTTCGACATGCTCGTGCGCGACCCGCAGCTCCTTCGGCGTGTTCACCGTGAGCCACAGCCCCTCGTGCCGGAACGCGCGCAGCTTGCCTTCGGCCGCGAGCTCCGGGAACGCGTCCGACTCGTGGTCGCCCTTGTCGGGGAAGCGCGCGATCGCCTCCTCGCTCAGCACGTAGTTGCCGCAGTTGACCCAGTACGGCACGCGGCCTGCCTCCTCGAATCCACGCACGAGGTCGTCGTCACCGACGTCGACGAGCCCGAACTGCGACTTCGGCCGCGCGACCGTGATCGTGGCGAGCGCTCCGCCGGCGCGATGTGCCTCGAGCAGGCCGTCATAGTCGACGTCGACGAGCTCGTCGCCGTTCAGCGCGAAGACGTCGCCGGTCTCCTGCCGCAGGCGCGCCGCGAACTTGATGCCGCCGCCGCGCCCGAGCCGCTCCGGCTCTTCGGCGGCGACGATCTCCGCGCCGAGCCCCTGCAGCTCCGCCTCGAACAGCGAGCCCTGTCCGGCGGCGCACGCGAAGATGATGCGCGCCACGCCGGCCCGGACGAGACGGCCGACCTGATAGGCGGCAAGCGGCTTGCCTGAGACTTCGACGAGCGACTTCGGCCGTCCGCCCGCAGCGTCGCCGAGCCGCTCGGCCTTGCCGCCGGCCAGGATGATCGCTTCCATCGGGGCCTATGCCTCGCGGGCGGGCTCGCGCTCGGGCGTCTCGGGCAGCACGTCGCCCGGCGAGGTCGGGCGCCCGATGCCCTCGTAGGCGAACCCGGCGCGACGCGTCTCGTCGGGGTCGAGCAGGTTGCGGCCGTCGACGATCAGCGGGTTCGCCATCGCGGTGCGCACTTCTTCGGATGCAAGCTCACGCAGCTCGGGCCACTCGGTGACGATCACCGCCGCGTCGGCGCCGCGCACCGCGTCGAGCACGCTGCCGACGACCTCGACGCCCTTGGGCAGGCTCGCGCCCGATGCGACCGGGTCCCAGGCGCGAACGTCCGCGCCTTCCGCGTGCAACCGCGAGGCGAGCACGATCGACGGCGCTTCGCGCATGTCGTCGGTCCCGGCCTTGAACGCCAGCCCGAGCAGCGCGACGGTCCTGCCCCGGAGCGGGCCGAGGTGGCGCTTGAGCTTGCCGATGACGCGCCGCTTCTGCAGCTCGTTCACCTCGATCACCGCCGAGAGCAGCTGGAAGTGGTAGCCGGAGTTCGACGCGAGCTGTTTGAGCGCGAGCGAGTCCTTGGGGAAGCACGAGCCGCCGTAGCCGATGCCCGCGCGCAGGAAGTGCGGCCCGAGGCGCTTGTCGAGGCCGACACCTTCCGCGACGCGAACGACATCCGCACCGGTCGCCTCGCACACGTTCGCGATCTCGTTGATGAACGAGATGCGCGTCATCAGAAAGGCGTTCGCGGCGAGCTTGATCATCTCCGCCGAGTTCACGTCCGCGCGGACGATGGGCGCGTCGATCTTGGTGTAGAGCGACGCGACGGCGTCGGCGTCTTCGGAGTCGAACGCTCCGACGACGATGCGATCGGGATGCATGAAGTCCTGAACGGCGCGTCCTTCGGCAAGGAACTCGGGATTCGACGCGTAGCCGACGTGATCGAGGCCGCGCTGGTCGAGACCGACGCGCACCTTCTCGCCCGTCCCGACCGGCACCGTCGACTTCATGACGACGATCGGATGCCCTTCGAGCTCGGGCAGCTCGTCGATCACCGTCCACACACGCGACAGGTCTGCGTCGCCGGAGTACGTCGGCGGCGTGTCGACGCAGATGAAGAGAAACTCGCAGTCGACCACGTCGTTCACGTCGAGCGTGAACGTCAGCCGTTCGGCGTTGCGCTTGACGAGCTCGGGCACGCCGTCCTCGTGGAACGGCATCTCGCCGCGCCGGAGCGCATCGACCTTTGCCGGCACGACGTCGCGGATGACGACGTCGTGTGCAAGCTCCGCGAAGCAGGCGCCGGTGACCAGACCGACCCAGCCCGCGCCGAAGATGCCCACTTTGCGCCCCACGTCGCGCGGCACCTTACTTGACGCTTGTTAGGGGTTTGAGACCCTTCGCGATCGCGATCATCGTCTCGTTGGACAGGTCGTCGAGCAGGGTGTTGACGACCCAGTATGACGCGCCGTGGGCGTCGAACACGACCATGTGGAGGTGCGACCCCGAGTAGTAGAAGTTCATCTCGCGGCCGCCGACCGAACGCCGGAAGCTCTTGTCGGCGAGCACCGGCGCGTCGGGATAGTTGGTCTCCTCGATTCCCCAGTACTCGTTCCCGTTGTGGAACACGAGGCGAACCGCCTTGTGGCCGCCCTGCTTGTCCATCCAGTAGACCCGCACCGCCTTGTCGCCCGGCTGCGTGTCCGGATAGGAGTCTCGCTCGACGACCGTCGGGGTCATGAGCTCGAACGGCACCTTCTTCTTCAGCGGATCGAGCAGCTCGACACCGTCGCTCGTGTCCGAGCGGACGAACGCCGGCTCGTGCTTCACCGTGGTCTGCTGCGGCAACGGCGCGATCGTGCCGCTGAACGTCTGGCCGAGAACGACGACGAGCATCGAGCCCGGATCGTGCGAGATGATCGCCGGCGTCCGCGGCAGCTTCTCGACGTCGGCCGGCTGCATCAGGTTCTGCAGCGCCTTCGCGGCGAGCTTCGAGCCGGCCTGTGCAGGGTCGTAGTAGATCTTCGAGTGGAACTCGCTCGGCCCGTTCGCCTCGAGCCCGTTCGGCGGCTCCTGCGTCACGTAGCCGCGCTGCTCGAGCAGATAGGTCGCGTTCGCCGCGGCTCCCTCCACGCCGTTGCCGTTCAGCACCGTCACGGTCGTCTTCGCGGGCGGCGGCGTCTTCTGCTTGATCTTGAGCCCGAGCGCGGCGGCGTTCGCCGTCTTCGACGACCCGACGTCCGGGTTCTCGAACTCGTTGATCGCGTCGCTGATCGCCGTCGGGCTCGCTTCGCACGTGATGTTGCAGGTGACTTCCTTCTGCAGCGTGTCGTCCTGGAACACATGACCGGCGGGCAGCCCCGCGGCGAAGAGCGCGTACGACAGGACTTCGCTCGGTTGAATCGAGTGACCGCCGGCGCCGACCTCGATGTTCTTGGTGATCGTGTCGACGATGCCGGGGATCTCGGTGAGCGAGAAGCTGCGGGAGATCTGCTCGCGGAATGACCGCACGAACTCCTGCTGGCGCGCGTTGCGCACGAGATCGTCGTCGGTGTGCCGGTAACGGACGAAGTCGAGTGCCTGCTGCCCCGTCAGCAGCTGGTATCCCGGCTCGAGGTTGATGTTCGCGAAGTCGTCGTAGGCGGCGCCGGTGTTTTTGTTGTAGTAGCGCCGGTCGACGTCCATCCAGACGCCGCCGAGCTTGTCGACGATCTCCTTGAACCCGTGGAAGTTCACCGTGATCAGGTAGTTGATCGGCAGGCCGTTCGTCAGGTGGCTGATCGTGAGGAGCGTTCCCGACGGGCCGCAGTCCGAGTACGCCGAGTTGATGCGGTCCATGCTCGAGACGACGTGACCGACCTTGTCGCTGGGTGACGAGCCGCAGTAGATCGGCACCTCGAGGTCGCGCGGGAAGGAGAGCATCGAGATCGTGTTCGTCACGGGGTCGGCGCGTACGAGCATCAGCGTGTCCGACAGCGACGGGTCGCTCTTCGCCTCGTTCGCGCGATGGTCGTAACCGATGATCAGCGCGACCGCGGCGTGGTGGGCGACCGGGACGTCGAGCTTGTCGGCAGCGCGCACGACCGCCTTCGTGTGCGCCTGCACTGCGTCGACCGATTCGTGGAAGTAGAGATACGCGCCGCCGGCGATCGCGAGCACGACGGACACGATCGCGAGCAGCACGACGAGCACGATCCGGCCGAAGAGGCCGAGTGCGGAGCCGGACGAGGGCGGCGGCTGACGGTAGCGGGTGATGCTGGTGAGGGTCCCGGGCGGGAAGACGGCCTTCCCGTTCCCGTTGGTGGAGGCGGTGCGCCCGACCCCTCTCTTCAGTGTCGTCCGCATAGAAACAGGTGCGGCGCCCAACGGGCGCCTGCCGGGCCAGAATAGCCAAGTTGCCGGTTAGAACAGGCTGGGACCGAGCCAGCGCTCCACGTCGGCGAGCGGCTCGCCCTTCCGGGCCGCGTAGTCGGCGACCTGATCGGCGCCGATCCGGCCGACCGCGAAGTACTTGGCCTGCGGATGGTGCAGGTAGATGCCGCTCACCGAGGCCGGCGGGATCATCGCGAAGCTCTCCGTCAGCCGGGCGCCGATTGCCTCCGCGCCGAGCAGCTCGACCAGCTTCGGCTTCTCGGAATGGTCCGGGCAGGCGGGATAGCCGAAGGCGGGACGGATGCCGCGGAAGTTCTCGCGGAGCAGGTCTTCCGCGGAGAGATGCTCGTCCGGCGCATACCACTCGTGCCGCACGCGGGCGTGCAGCCACTCGGCGAAGGCCTCGGCCAGCCGGTCGGCGAGCGCCTTGACGGCGATCGCGCTGTAGTCGTCGTGCGCCGAGGAGTAGCGTTCGGCGAGCTCGTCGGCGCCGTGGATCGCGACGGTGAACGCGCCGAGGTGATCGTCTGCGGGCGCGAGAAAATCGGCGAGGCAGCGATTCGGACGGCCGTCGCCGTGATCCGCCTGCTGGCGCAGGAAGCAGAGGCGCGGACCGTCCGAGACGACGACGTCGTCGCCATCCGCATGCGCCGGCCAGAAGCCGTAGACGCCCTGCGGCCGCAGCGACGCGCCCTGGAGGATCGTGCGCAGCAGGGCCTGCGCGTCGTCGTAGAGCTCGCGCGCTGCCGGGTTGTCGAGGATCGCCGGGAACTTGCCCTTCAGATCCCACGCGTGGAAGAAGAACTGCCAGTCGATGTGCGGGACGAGCTCGGCCAGCGTCGGCTGCACCGTCCTCGTCCCGAGGAACGGCGGCGACGGCAGATCGTCATAGCTCAGCTGCGGCCGGTTCGCGCGCGCGTCGGCGAGCGAGAGCACCGGCTTGCGGATCTTCTCGGCGTGCAGGTCGCGCAGGCGTTCCTGCGTGGCACGGTTCTCGACGTCGAGCTCGCGGCGGCGCTTCGGATCGAGCAGCTGCGACACGACGTCGACGACGCGGCTCGCATCGAGCACGTGCACGGTCTCGTTCGTGTACTCGGGCGCGATCTTCACCGCCGTGTGCTGGCGCGACGTGGTCGCACCGCCGACGAGGAGCGGCAGCTCGAGCCGCCGGCGGTCCATCTCGCGCGCGACGTCGACCATCTGGTCGAGAGACGGTGTGATCAAGCCGCTCAGCCCGACGACGTCGACCTGCTCCTGCTCGGCGGTGTCGAGGATCTGCTCGGCCGGAACCATCACGCCGAGATCGATCACCTCGTAGTCGTTGCAGCCGAGGACGACCCCGACGATGTTCTTGCCGATGTCGTGCACGTCGCCCTTCACGGTCGCGAGCAGCACCTTGCCCTGCGCCGCCCGGACGTTGCCTCGCTCCTCCTCCATGTACGGCTGCAGGTAGGCGACCGCGCGCTTCATCACGCGCGCCGACTTGACCACCTGCGGCAGGAACATCCGCCCCGAGCCGAACAGGTCCCCGACCACGCGCATGCCGTCCATCAGCGGCCCCTCGATCACGTCGAGCGGCCGCGACGCGCGCTGCCTGGCCTCTTCGGTGTCGGCCTCGACGAAGTCGACGATGCCGTGGACGAGCGCGTGCTCCAGCCGCTTCTCGACCGGCGCTTCCCGCCAGGCGAGGTCGAGCTCGCGCTTCGTCCCCTCGCCGCGCACGCGCTCGGCGATCTCGACCAGACGCTCGGTCGCGTCGGGACGGCGGTTGAAGATCACGTCCTCGACGCGCTCGAGCAGCTCCGGCTCGATGTCCTCGTACACCGCGAGCTGGCCGGCGTTGACGATACCCATGTCGAGACCGGCGCGGATCGCGTGGTAGAGGAACGCCGCGTGCATCGCCTCGCGGACGACGTCGTTGCCGCGGAAGGAGAAGCTCAGGTTCGAGATGCCGCCCGAGGTGCGCACGCCCGGGCAGCGCTCCTTGATCTTCGGCAGGCAGTCGATGAAGGCGCGCGCGTAGTCGTCGTGCTCCTCGATCCCGGTTGCGACGGCGAGCACGTTCGGGTCGAAGACGATGTCCTCCGGCCGCCAGCCCTCGGCGAGCAGCAGGTCGTAGGCGCGGCCGCAGATCTCGACGCGCCGTTCGACGTCCGTCGCCTGGCCCTCCTCGTCGAACGCCATCACGACAGCACCGGCGCCGTAGTCGCGAATGCGACGTGCGTGCGCGAGGAACTCGTCCTCGCCTTCCTTGAGCGAGATCGAGTTGACGATCCCCTTTCCCTGGACCGACTGCAAACCTGCCTCGAGCACCGACCACTTCGAGCTGTCGATCATCACCGGCAGCCGCGCCACCTCGGGCTCGGTTGCGATCACGTTCAGGAACGTGCGCATCGCCTGCTCGCCTTCGAGCAGGTCGGCGTCCATGTTCACGTCGAGCAGGTTCGCGCCGCCGCGCACCTGCTCGAGCGCGACCGCGACCGCCGCGCCGAAATCGTCCGCCTCGATCAGACGACGGAAGCGCGCGGAGCCGGTGACGTTCGTCCGCTCGCCGACGAGCACGAAGCCGGTGTCGTCGACGATCTCGAACGTCTCCAGGCCGCTGAAGCGCGGCGTTCGCCGCGGCGGCGGAAGGCGGCGCGGCTCGAGCCCGCGCACCGCGTCTGCGATCGCGCGCGTGTGCTCCGGCGTCGAGCCGCAACAGGAGCCGACGACGTTGAGCAGGCCGTCGCGCGCGAACTCGTGCAGCAGTGCAGACGTGACGTCGGGCGTCTCGTCGTAGCCGCCGAACGCGTTCGGCAAGCCGGCGTTCGGATGCGCTGCGGTGAGGCACGGCGCGAGGCGCGACAGCTCCGCGACGTACGGGCGCATCTCGCGCGCGCCGAGCGAGCAGTTGACGCCGACGAGCAGCGGGTCGGCGTGCTCGATCGACGTCCAGAACGCCTCCAGCGTCTGGCCGGACAGCGTGCGGCCCGAAAGGTCGACGATCGTGACGCTGATCCAGAGCGGCAGCTCGGGCGCGGCCTCGCGCGCGGCCACGATCGCCGCTTTCGCATTCAGCGTGTCGAAGATCGTCTCGATCAGCAGCAGGTCGACACCGCCGTCGCGCAGCCCGCGGATCTGCTCGGCGTACGCCTCGACGACCTGGTCGAACGTGTGCGTGCGAAAGCCCGGGTCGTCGACGCGCGGGCTCAACGACAGCGTCACGTTCAGCGGGCCCACCGAGCCCGCAACGAGACCCTCCTCGCCCATCGCCTCACGCGCGAGCTGCGCGCCGGCGACGTTCATGTCGTACACCGCGGCCTCGAGCCCGTAATCGGCCTGCCCGATGGACGTCGCGGTGAAGGTGTTCGTCGTCGCGATGTCCGCCCCCGCCGCCCGGTAGGCGTCGTGCACCTCGCGAACGATGTCCGGCCGCGTCAGGTTCAGCAGGTCGGGGTCGTTCTTGACATCGCGGGGGTGATCGGCGAACCGCGCGCCGCGGAAGTCCGACTCGGTCAGGCCGCGGTTCTGAAGGAGGACGCCCCACGCGCCGTCGAGCACGAGGATGCGCTCGGCTGCGAGTTCACGGATATGTGCGGCGACGTCTCTGCTCATAGCTCTTTAGGCGTTTGGTGACCCGGTCGCCAAGCTGCTCGTCAAAGCTCTCCGGGAGTGCGGTGTAAGCGTACATCGATGCGCTTACCTCGGGAACTTAGTTCGGCTTCGCCGAACTAAGTTCCTGCGTTTCGCCCTAGGACCGTCCGGCGACGTTCAGCTGATTCTCGGCGTGGCGGATGCGCTGCTCGACCTGCCAGCGATCCGCGGTGGAGTCGCCGCGCTCGATCGCTTCGAGCTCCTTCTGCGCGGACTCGAGCTGCTCGCGGGCGCGGCCGTCGTCGATCTTCGACGCCTCGACGGCGTCGTCGACGAGCGCAATCGCGCGGTCGTTCAGCACTTCGAAGAAGCCGGGGCCGGTGGCGAACTCGAGGATCTCGTTCTCGGAGACGTGCACACGGGTGGAGCCGGCCTTGAGCGTCGCGATCAGCGGCGCGTGGCGCGCGAGCACGCCGATCTCACCGGCCGCGCCGGGGACGATCACCATCTGCGCGTCGCCCTCGTACGCCGGTCCTTCCGGCGTGACGAGGCTCACCGAGAACTCGCGACGGTCGGCCATCCCTAGGCCTCGGACATCTGCTTCGCCCGCTCGACCGCGCCCTCGATCGGACCGACCATGTAGAACGCCTGCTCGGGCAGGTCGTCGTGCTGGCCGTCGATGATCTCCTGGAAGCCGCGGATCGTGTCCTCGAGCTTCACGTACTGGCCGGGCGTGCCGGTGAACTGCTCGGCGACGAAGTTCGGCTGCGACAGGAAGCGCTGGATCTTGCGCGCGCGCTGCACGGTGAGCCGGTCCTCGTCGGAGAGCTCCTCGATGCCGAGGATGGCGATGATGTCCTGCAGGTCCTTGTAGCGCTGCAGGATCTCCTGCACGCGCGTCGCCGTCGCGTAGTGCTCGTCGGAGACGATGCCCGGTTGCAGCGCGCGCGAGGTCGAGTCGAGCGGGTCCACCGCCGGGTAGATCCCCTGCTCGACGATCGCGCGAGAGAGCACGGTCGTCGCGTCGAGGTGCGCAAACGTGTTCGCAGGCGCCGGGTCGGTGAGGTCGTCGGCCGGCACGTAGATCGCCTGCACCGAGGTGACCGCGCCCTTGTTGGTCGACGTGATGCGCTCCTGCAGCTGACCCATCTCGGTTGCGAGCGTCGGCTGGTAGCCGACCGCCGACGGCATCCGGCCGAGCAGCGCGGAGACCTCGGAGCCCGCCTGCACGAAGCGGAAGATGTTGTCGATGAAGAGCAGGACGTCCTGGCCCTGGTCGCGGAAGTACTCCGCCATCGTCAGACCGGAGAGACCGACGCGCAGGCGCGCGCCCGGCGGCTCGTTCATCTGGCCGTAGCAGAGCGCGACCTTGTCGAGCACTTCCGACTCGGTCATCTCGAGCAGCAGGTCGTTGCCCTCGCGCGTTCGCTCGCCGACGCCGGAGAACACCGACACGCCGCCGTGCTCGCGAGCGATGTTGTGGATCAGCTCCTGGATCAGCACCGTCTTGCCGACGCCGGCGCCGCCGAAGAGGCCGATCTTGCCGCCGCGGACGTACGGCGCGATCAGGTCGATGACCTTGATGCCCGTCTCGAAGATCTCGACCTTCGGCGTCAGGTCGGCGAAATCGGGCGGATCGCGGTGGATCGACCAGCGCTCCGCATCCTCCGGCGCGGGCTTCTCGTCGACCGGCTCGCCGAGGACGTTCCAGACCCGGCCGAGCGTCACGTCGCCGACCGGAACCGAGATCGGCCCGCCGGTGTCGAAGACGTCGGTGCCGCGCGCGATGCCGTCGGTTGCGTCCATCGCGACCGCGCGCACGCGGTCGTCGCCGAGGTGCTGCTGCACCTCTGCGATCAGGGTCGTCCCGTCGGGGCGCGGAATCCGCAGCGCGGAGTAGATCTCCGGCAGGCCATCGGTGAAGACGGCGTCGACGACGACGCCCTTGATCTCGAGCAGTTTGCCGGGTGTGGTTTCGGTCGTCGACACGTCTCAGTGCTCCTCGACGGGTGAAGGTTGGGGTCTCGCCCCGCGGCGCAGCCGAAGGAATTCCAGCGGCCGCCGGAGCGAGGAGAGCGTAGCGAAACGCGGCTCCCGCGGCGGTAGGTTCCAGTTGCGCTTCGCCCGCTCCAGCCCTGCCGACACACGGTCGGCGTGGTCGAGCTGTCAGACGTACGACGTCACGGGGTTCGCGAGCACCGGCGACCCCTCCTCAGCTGTCTTTCACGAAGTAGACGCGCGTCCCGAACGCGCCGACAGGGCACAGCGGCCCGTAGCAGTCGTGCGGGCTCATGAGATCGAAGCCGCACTTCGCGTTCGTCCCATTGCAGTAGCCCGAGTACTTGACGAGGTGCCAGCCCGGAGCGGGCACCGCGCGCAGCTCGAGGTGTGAGTTCTCGAGGAACAGCGCCCGGCACACGCGCGGGCAGTCGATCCCCTTCGGGACGCTCTGCACCGTCCCCTTGCCGTACAGGGTGATGAACGCCATGAAGTGCTGCACGTAATGCGGCGGCGGAGCCGCCTGTGAGGAGGCGCTGAAGACCAGCGTGCAGGCAACCGCGGCGACGGCAGCCACCCGGAGCACAGCTGTCACAAAGACCACAATACTCCTTACCCGCTCCTGCTAGCTTCGGTTCATGAAGCTGGTTCCGGCGTCGCCGAGGGCGCGCCGGCGGCTCGTCTGGGTCGCCGTGCCGGTGGTCGTCGCTGCGATCGCCGGGACGGTCATCGCCGTCCTCCCGAGCAAGAGCCCGCCCAAGAGCAAGAACGTCGCTGCCCCCACCCCGACCGTGCAACAGCTCGCCGGGGCGCCGGCCCAGCGGCTGACCGCCGCGGACCGCCGCGCGATCGACGCGACGCTCGACGCCTTCATCCCCGCCGGGGTGGCGCGCAAGAACCTGGCCGCGGCCTGGGCGCTCGCCGGCCCCGAGCTTCGCTCGGCGCAGACGCACGCGCAGTGGCTCGCCGGCACGACGCCGATCCCGCAGTATCCCGCGGCCGGAACGACCTTCCATGACTGGCAGACCATCGACTCGGGGCCGCGTTACGTGATCTTCAACATCCTGATCCACCCCACCGCCGGCGCGCAGGTCGCCCCGTACGAGTTCTCGGGCGAGATGATCAAGCGCGACGGGAAGTGGCTCGTGAACCGCCTCTACACGATCGCGATCTTCAACCGGGTCACGAAGACGACGCACGAGATCGGCCCGGCCGACTTCGCCGCGCCGCCGCCGAGCTCGACCCCGCACGCTCGCGCCGTCCTCGGCGGATTCGGCCTGCTGCCGATCGTCGCGCTCCTCGGACTCGTGCTGCTCGTCCCGGCCGGCTTCGGGGCGATCGCCCTCGTGCGCGCGCGGCGCTGGCGCCGGCAGTCGCGGGCAAGCCGCGGGAGCGAGCTTCCGCCCCTGCCGGCGAGCTATCTCCGGCAGCACCCGGAGCAATCCGAAAGTTTGTCGCCGCACTAACTTTCCATTGCTACCGTGGTCTAACGGAGCATGGCGAACATGATCGACACCCTGTTCACCTCGCCGCGCGCCCAGCGAAGGTTCTTCTTCCTGAGTGCAGGCGTGCTCGCGGCAGGCATCGCCGCCTTCCTGGCGCTCGTCGTCTTCCGCGGAACCGGGAACGCGTTCCCGGACAAGTTCTCGAACCAGAAGGCGCAGTTCGCGACGCCCGAGCACCACGTGCCGATCACGAAGTCCCAGCTCGCTCTGGCCCGGGAGTTCATTCGCACCGCGGTCGCCCGCAAGAACCTCGACACCGCCTACGGTCTCGTGAACGTCGACCTGAAGGGCCGGATGACGCGGAAGCAGTGGGACACCGGCAACATCCCGGTGATCGACTACCCCGCGTCGAACATCGACTCGGCCCACTTCCAGATCGACTACAGCTACCAGAACGAGGCGCTGCTCGAAGTCGACCTGATCGCCAAGCCCGGCACCCAGGTGCGGCCCGAGCTGCTCTTCTTCCTCGGCCTCAAGCGGGCCGGCAAGAAGGAGACCGGCCCCTGGCAGATCAGCTACTGGGAGCCGCACTGGAAGCCGCCGATCCCGGAGGCGCCAGGCTGAGCCGACGCCGCGCTTCGAAGCGTTGCAGTCCGAAACCTGGTTCGGCGAAGCCGAACCAGGTTTCTGTCTTTCTGGGAGCGTTGCGGTCTGAAACCTGGTTCGGCGAAGCCGAACCAGGTTTCTGTCTTTTTAGGGCTAGACCGGGAGGCTGAAGACGCCGCGGACGGCGTCGAGGTTCGCCGGCACCGTCGCCGAGGCGGGCGAGGTCAGGCCGTCGGTGCCTGCCGGCGAGGCGACGTTGACGAGCACGCGGGCCCGCGGGCCGGAAAGGCGATCCGAGCTCGCCGCGGCGTTCCCGCCGGGATGAGGCCCGACGAGCGCGAAGGCGGCTGCGGCGGCCGCGAGCGCGCCGACCAGCGTCACCGCTGCGGCGCGCACGGGCTGGCGCCGAACCGGCAGCGCGAGCTCGACCGGCTGCGCCGGCAGCTCGAGCGGGGCCGCGCGGAGCAGGCGCGCCTGCTCGACCACGTCAGCCGCGAAGGCGCGGCACTCAGCGCACACGCGCAGGTGCCGGTCGAGCAGCGCGCTCTCGAAGAGCGACAGCTGGCCGTCGAGGCGAAGCGAGATCGATTGGCGGGAACGTTCGCAGCGAGCTGGGATCACATCAACTTGTGACGTCGAGGGCCGACACAGAGTTAGTCGGCATCCTTAGAAGGTCTTATGAGCGGGATCGATAAGTGCCCCGAGGATCACGAGGCCCAATCCCAGAAAAAAGAGGAGAATTGACGTTTTCGAGGCATCCAGGCGCTCCTCTCCGGTGGCGCGGCGGACGCGGCTCGCGCCGACCACCGGCACCACCTCACCCGTCTTGGAGACGCCCCGGAGCGGCCCCCGGGCGCCCGTGACGAAGCAGCCGACGAGGAGCGCGGCCCCGCCCAGGTAGAGGCCGATCGAGATCGAGCGGAGCACGCCCGCGCCGACTGCGAGGCCGAAGAGCGCCGAGACGACGACGACGACGGCCAGAATCGAGCCGTAGATCGTCACGATCCGGCGCAGCCCTGCGACGAGCATCACGGCGGGCTAGTCCGCGCCGACGACCGCGTGACCGTGCCCGTGGCGCATCTCTTCCTCGGACATCGGCCAGTGCTCGAGCGGGAAGTGGCAGCGGGCGAGGTGGCCCTCGCCGGAGCCGACCGGCTCGAGCGGCGGCGAGTCGACGTTGCACTTCCCGTCGACGAAGCGCGGGCAGCGCGGATGGAAGCGGCAGGCCTCGGGCGGGTTGAGCGGGCTCGGGACGTCGCCGTCGAGCACGATCTGCTTGCGCGACCGGCCGATCTCCGGGTCGGCAATCGGCACGGCGGAGAGCAGCGCGCCGGTGTACGGATGCTTCGGCTCGACGTACAGAGCGTCGCGTGAGCCGATCTCGACCGCGCGGCCGAGGTACATGACCATGACGCGGTCCGAGATGTGGCGGACGACGTTGAGGTCGTGCGCGATGAAGATGTACGTGAGCCCGAACTCCTGCTGGAGATCCTTGAGCAGGTTCAGGATCTGCGCCTGGACGGAGACGTCGAGCGCGGAGACCGGCTCGTCACAGATGATCAGCTTCGGGTTGATCGCGAGCGCTCGCGCGATGCCGATGCGCTGGCGCTGGCCACCCGAGAACTCGTGCGGAAACCGGTTGTAGTGCTCCGGGTTGAGCCCGACGATCTCGAGCAGCTCCTGCACGCGGCGCTTGCGCTCGTTGTCGGTGCCGACCGCATGCACCTCGAGCGGCTCACCGACGATCGAGCCGACGCGCTTGCGCGGATTGAGCGACGCGTACGGGTCCTGGAACACCATCATCATGTCGCGGCGGATCGGGCGCATGTCGGACCGGCCGAGGTGCGTGATGTCGCGGCCCTCGAAGATGATCGAGCCTCCCGTCGGCTCGAGGAGGCGCGCGATGCAGCGCGCCATCGTCGACTTGCCGCAGCCGGACTCGCCGACCACACCGAGCGTCTCGCCCGAGTTGAGCGTGAAGTCGACGCCGTCGACCGCCTTCACCGAGCCGACCTCGCGCTGGAACACGAGCCCCCGCATCACCGGGAAGTGCTTCTGCAGCCCTTCGACCCTGAGCAGCTCGTCGGCCATTTACGCCGCAGTCTCCGCGGCGGACAGCGCCGCCTTCTTCGCGTTCCAGATCCGGGTGCGCGCCTCCTCGTCGAGGTGGCAGCGGAAGCGGTGCTCGAGGCCCTGGGTCGACGGATCGAGCGCCGGCAGCTCCTGCCGGCAGACGTTCATCACGAACTCGCAGCGCGGGTGGAACGGACAGCCGCTCGGCGGGTTCAGGAGCGACGGCGGCTGGCCGGGAATCTGGTCGAGGCGCCCACCCGCCGCGTTCAGGCGCGGCAGGGAGCCGAGCAGGCCCCACGTGTAGGGCATCTCGGGCTTTGCGAAGAGATCGTCGACCTTCGCCTGCTCGACGACGCGGCCGCCGTACATGACGATGACGTCGTCTGCGAGCTCGGCGACGACGCCGAGGTCGTGCGTGATCATCACGATCGCCATCTTGTGCTCGTCCTGCAGGCGCTTCATCAGCCGCAGGATCTGCGCCTGCGTCGTCACGTCGAGCGCGGTCGTCGGCTCGTCCGCGATCAGGATCTCGGGGTTGTTGATCAGCGCCATGGCGATCATCACGCGCTGGCGCATACCGCCGGAGAACTGGTGCGGGTAGTCGTCGACACGCTGATCGGCGCGCGGGATCTCGACCTCCTTGAGGATCGCGATCGCCTGCTTGCGCGCCTCCTTGCGGGTGACGTCCTGATGGATCAGGACCGCTTCCTCGAGCTGCCAGCCGATCGTCTTGACCGGGTTCAGCGAGGTCATCGGGTCCTGGAAGATCATCCCGATCTTCGAGCCGCGGATCTGCCGGAGCTGCGACGTGCTCATGCCGAGCATCTCCTGGCCGTGCAGCTTCACCGAGCCCCCGACCTGCGCAGAGCGCGGGTCGACGAGGCCCATCACGGTCAGAAAGGTGACGCTCTTGCCGGAGCCGGACTCGCCGACGACGCCGAGCGTGCGGCCCTCGTCGAGGCCGAAGCTGACGCCGGACACCGCCTTGACGATGCCGTCGTCGGTGCGAAACGAGGTACTGAGGTCCGTGACTTCGAGTGCGGCCATCAGCTGGGTCTGATCCGTGGGTCGAGGAAGCCGTACGCGATGTCGACGATCAGGTTGAACGTGATCACGCAGATCGTCGAGAAGACGATCACCCCTGTGATCACCGGTAGGTCGTCGTTGTTGTACGCGTTGATGATCTCGTGGCCGAGACCCGGCAGGTTGAAGATGCCTTCGGTGAAGATCGCGCCGCCGAGCGCGAGGCCGAGATCCATGCCGAGGATGGTGACGACGGGAAGCATGCTGTTGCGCAGCACGTGCTGCACCATCACGCGGCTCTGCGACGCGCCCTTGGCGCGCGCGGTCCGCACGTAGTCCTCGCTCATGGTCTCCATCACGTTCGCACGGACGAGACGCACGTAGAGCGCCGTGAAGAGGACCATGAAGGTGATCCAGGGCAGGATCATGTGGTAGGCCCACTGCACCGGGCCCTCGCACTGCGCGCCGGCCGTGCCCGGGAAGAAGTTGCAGTAGCCGCTGATCGGCGTGAGGTGGAGCCGGTAGCCGACGAAGTAGGAAAGGATCAGCCCGATCCACACCGGGTGCGCCGAGATGCCGATGAGCACGAACGTCATCGAGACGCGGTCGAGGACCGACCGCGGGCGCAGCGCCGAGAGGATGCCGATCGGGATCGACAGCGAGAGCCAGAACACCGCCGCTCCGAACACGAGCGAGGCGGTGACCGGCGCGTCCTGCCCGATCGTGTAGTCGACCGACTGGCGGTTGACGAAGGAGCGGCCGAGCGAGCCGTGACGGATCAGGTTCCAGACGAAGCGGCCGTACTGCTCCCAGATCGGCTCGTCGAGGTGCAGGAAGTGCCTGACGCGCGCGACGTCCTGCATCGTGGCGCCGCGGCCGGCGGCGAGCTTTGCCGGGTCGGCCGGGATCACCCAGAAGATCAGGTAGGTGATGATCGTGGCCACGAAGAACAGGAAGATGGCCCAGAAGATCCGCCTGATGAGGAATTGCGTCATGTGTGGGTCGTAGTTCTAGCGCGATTCCGGATCGTTCGGGGAGGCGCCGAAGCGCCTCCCCGAAGATCCCTGACTTGCTCGTCGTCCGGGCTACCCGACCGACAGAGCGTTGTAGTACGGCTCACCGAAGTACGAGCTGTAGATCCAGTTCTTGACGCGCTTCGAAACGTAGAAGCGGTCGTTGGAGATGAAGTACGGAACCACAGGTGCGTAGTCCGCCATCAGCTCCTGGTCGAGCTTCCCATACGCCGCCGCGCGAGCGGCACCGGACTTGGAAGCGGCTGCGTCCATGTCCTTGTCGAACTTGGCGTTGTTGAAGAACGACCAGTCGACGTTGTTCGTCTGCTGGATCGTGCGCCCGTCGAACAGCACGTTGATGTAGTCGAACGGATCGAAGTAATCCGCGCACCAACCGCCGTTCATGGCGAGGTCATACGAGGTGCCCTTGGTCTGGATGTTCTGGTAGTAGGTCGTGCCAGGCACGGGGTTGTCCGTGACCTTGAAGCCGGCCTGCTTGAGGTTGAACTCCACGACCTGGGCGCGGTTCGTCGACGACGCGGTGTTCGTGTGGATCACGTTCACCGACGGCGCCGAAGCGATCGCCGACCCACCGACCGACTTCGCCTTCGCGACGTCGGCGCCGGAGATGGCGTAGATGTTGAACGGCTTGTAGCCGGGGATACCCGGGACCAGGATCTGGTCCGAGCGCTTGCCGGCGTACTTGCCGAGCAGCCGGAGCTGCGCCGGGCGGTCGATCGCCCAGTTCACGGCCTTGCGGAGGCTGACGTTGTTGAACGGCGCCTTCGCAGTGTTCATGGCCATGTAGTTGATGCACGACGTCGGGCCGACCTTGAACTGGCTGCCCGCGGCGTTCGGCGTACCGAGCGTCGCAGCGGCCGTCGGCGGGATGCCGCCGATGTCGAGGTCGGACTGACCCGACTTGACCTGCAGCAGGGACTGATCGACGTCGACGTTCGGCGTGAAGACGATCTCGTCCGGGTTCGCCGGGCGGGAGCCCTTGTAGTACGGGTTCCGCTTCAGCACGGTCGAGCGCCCAGGCGTGCGGCTGGCGATGTAGTACGGGCCGGCCGACGCGAACGTGTTCAGGCCATGCGTCGTGTACGGCGTGCTCGGCGGAATCGCGCCGAACCACTGCATGCTCAGGTACGAGACGAAGGTCGGGTTCGGCTTCGTCAGGTGGAACGTGAGCGTGAGGCCCTTCGCCGAGATACCGGAGATGTGCTGGGCCTTGCCGTTCAGGAACGCATCAGCACCGACGATCACGTTCTGGAACTGATCGTTGACGCCGAGCGGCGAGCCCATCTTCGGGCTCAGGTTCCGCTCCCACGCCCGCTGGTACGCAGCGGCCGTCACCGGCTGGCCGTTCGAGAACTTCAGGCCGGGCCGGAGGTGGAACGTGTAGGTCTTCCCGTCCTTCGAGACGGTCGGGAAGGAGGTCGCGGCTTCCGGATACAGCTGGCTGCCTGCGGCGCCCGCCTTCTCCGGGAAGTTCACGAGCATGAGGTTGACCGTGTAGAGCATCGACCAGTCGTCGGTGCGGTACGCCAGACCCGGATCGACGTAGTCGAAGTCCTCACTGTTCTCATTGAGCTTCAGCGTGCCGCCCTTGAGGGCTTCGGCCGAGCCCGGCTTCTTCGTCGCCGAAGAAGCACCGCCGACGGCCATGGCCGCGACGAGCAACGCCACTCCCACAACGAGCATGAACAGGGAGAGCAACTGCTTCCTGCGCATATGACTCCTTCCTCTTCCTCTCGCGAAACCGCCCGCCCCTGACGAGCAGCGCCGCATGGTAACAGTGCTGTTACGCAAAAAACACCAGCGTGCGACCTATGACGACCGTCGCCCGCGAATAGTTAGTCCCGCCGCGTGGAACCCCTTTCGCTAGATGCGTGCGCGTGGATCGAAGGCATCCCGGAGGCCGTCGCCGAACAGGTTGAAGGCGAGGGTCGTCAGCAGGATGCAGAGGCCGGGCCAGACCATCAGCCACGGCTGAGTCAGGTAGTACTGCGGGGCCTGTTCGAGCAGGTTCCCCCAGCTAGCGGTCGGAAGCTGGATGCCGAGCCCGAGGAACGACAGGCCAGCCTCGGCGATGATGTTCGAGGCGATGATCAGCGTCGCGTAGACGATGATCGGCGCGACGAGGTGCGGCAGCAGGTGCGACCGCATGATGCGGAAGTCGCTTGCGCCGGTCATGCGCGCCGCCTCGACGAACTCCTTCTCGCGCAGCGACAGCACGACGCCGCGGATGATGCGGGCCGGATAGAACCAGCCGAAGACCGAGAAGATCAGCGCGAGCGTGAAGACGCCGTGCGCGAGGACGCCGAACGTGACGGCGTTCAGCTGCGGGCCGGCGACCACGTCCAGCGCGATGATGAAGAGCAGGAACGGGAAGACCATCACGATCTCGATCAGACGCGAGATGACGGTGTCGACCCAGCCGCGGAAGTAGCCGGCGAGGAGGCCCATGATGATCCCGAGGCCGACGGAGCCGAGCATCGCGAACACTGCGACCTCGAGCGACGTCTGCGCGCCGTAGAGCAGGCGCAGGAAGAGGTCGTGGCCGAGCGCGCCGTCGCCGCCGAGCGGCAGGAGCGTCGTGCCGAGGTGCTGACCGTGGTGAACCGATGCGTAGACCGCGTTCGTCTCGCCCGGATAGTCGGCGGTCGAGATGTGCGACCACGGGCCGACCGGCGCGAGCGTCGTCTGGTCGACGCCGAACGCGTAGATGTGGTTCGGGCCGTGGCCGAGGATCCGTGAGAACACCGGCCCGCCGACGAACGCGGCGAGGATCAGGAAGACGATGAAGAAGACGCTGGCGACGGCGAGCTTGTCGCGCCGGAAGCGGATGAAGACGAGCTCCCAGTAGCCGCGCGCCTTGACCGCCTGTGCTTCGTCCGCCGGTACGGCTTCGACCGGGACGGCATCCGTGGCGGTCAGATCGACCTTGTCGAGACCCGTGCTCACGAGCGGCGGAACACTACCCCACGTAGGGACATCTCGCTGGACATTCGCCGATTAGACGTATTCGGATTGGAGAAGTTAGGTCCCTGACCTAACCCGTGAGGGCGTCGGCGCCGGCCACGACCTCGAGGATCTCCTGGGTGATCTCGGCCTGGCGGGCCCGGTTCATGGCCAGAGTGAGGCTGTCGATCAGCTCCCCGGCGGCCTTCGAGGCGTTCCGCATGGCGGTCATCCGGGCGCCCTGCTCGGACGCGGCCGACTCGAGGAGCGCCCGGTAGAGCTCGGTCTCGACGTACACCGGCAGGAGCCGGGCGAGGATCTCCTCCGGCTCGGGCTCGTAGATGAAGTCCGGCGAGCCCTGCTGCTCCCGCTCGTCGCCGTCCTCCTGCGAGCCTTCGAGCACGTCGGTCGGGATCGGCAGGAGCTCGCGCACCGTCACCTTCTGCGTCAGCGCCGAGACGAAGGCGTTGTAGACGACGTAGACCGCGTCGACCTCGCCGCTCGTGTACGCCTCCGCGACGGCGTGCGCGACCGCCTGCGCGTCGCTGTACGCAGGCCGCTCGCTGAAGCCGGTCCACGACTGCGTGACGTCGAGCCGCCGGAAGCGCAGCGTCGATGCGGCCTTCCGGCCGGTCGAGAACCACACGACCTCGCGCCCTTCGCCGCGGTGCTCGCGCATCAGCGCGAGCGAGCGCCGGATCACCTGCGCGTTGAAGCCGCCGGCGAGCCCGCGGTCGGCCGTGACAGGCACGATCGCGACCTTCGCGATCTGCTCTCGCCGCTCGAGCAGCGGCAGCTTGACCGAGCCGGCCGCCTGCGAGACGCCGGCCATCAGCTCGAGCATCCGGTCGGCGTACGGACGCATCGCCTCGATGCGCTGCTGTGCTCGACGAAGGCGCGCCGAGGCGACGAGCTCCATCGCCCGCGTCACCTTGCGCGTGTTCGTGATCGAGCGGACGCGCCGCTTCAGGTCCTGCGTGCTCGCCAACTAGCCCTGGTCCTCGTCGGCGCTCGTCTGGAAGCGGCCCTTCAGCTTCTCGATCTCACCGTTCAGCTGCTCCCCGGTCTCGTCGGAGAGGTCACCGGTCTCGCGGATCGTGTTGTAGATCTCCTTCTGCGCGCGCAGCTGCTCGCGGAGCTCGTCCTGGAACCGCGAAACGTCCTCGGTCGGGATGTCGTCGAGGTAGCCGTTCACGCCCGCGTACAGCGCGACGACCTGCTCCTCCATCGGCCACGGCTGGTACTGCGGCTGGTTGAGCGTCGCGACCATCTTCTCGCCGCGGTTGAGCGCGTTCTGCGTCGCCTGGTCGAGCTCGGACCCGAACTGCGCGAACGCTTCGAGCTCGCGGTACTGGGCCAGGTCGAGGCGCAGGCGTCCGCCGACCTTCTTCATCGCCTTCGTCTGCGCGGAGGTGCCGACGCGCGACACGCTCGTACCGACGTTGACGGCCGGGCGCACGCCCGAGAAGAACAGGTCGGACTGCAGGAAGATCTGCCCGTCGGTGATCGAGATCACGTTCGTCGGGATGTACGCGGAGATGTCGCCCGCCTGCGTCTCGATGATCGGCAGCGCGGTGAGCGAGCCGCCGCCGCGCTCCTCCGAGAGCTTGCACGCGCGCTCGAGCAGGCGCGAGTGCAGATAGAAGACGTCGCCCGGAAACGCCTCGCGCCCCGGCGGGCGGCGCAGCAGCAGCGAGAGCTGGCGGTACGCGTCGGCCTGCTTCGTCAGGTCGTCGTAGATGATCAGCGCGTGCTCGCCCTTGTAGAGGAAGTACTCGGCCATCGCGCAGCCGGCGAACGGCGCGATCCACTTGATCGGCGCGGCCTCGGCGGCCGACGCGACGACGACGGTGGTGTACTCCATCGCGCCCGCGTTGCGCAGCGTCTCGACGACCTGCGCGACGGTTGACGCCTTCTGGCCGACCGCGACGTAGAAGCACTTCACGTTCTGGTCGTGCTGGTTGAGGATCGTGTCGATCGCGATCGCCGTCTTGCCGGTCGAGCGGTCGCCGATGATCAGCTCGCGCTGGCCGCGGCCGACGTTCGTCATCGAGTCGATCGCCTTGATGCCGGTCTGGAGCGGCTCCTTCACCGGCTGGCGCTCGATC
>Ga0070741_10003125_pt1 | contig 41971 bp, 29 predicted proteins | sample Coa_R1_4_FD_66440 | JGI IMG/M metagenome (GOLD analysis project Ga0070741, IMG submission 66440) | Surface soil microbial communities from Centralia Pennsylvania, which are recovering from an underground coalmine fire - Coalmine... | ecosystem: Environmental > Terrestrial > Soil > Unclassified ... | reverse complement strand
CGAGCGCCTGGGCTTTCATTTTCTCGGCCGTAGGAAGCTTGCGCAGGAAGCTCCAGCTACTCCAGCCGAGAACGGGTGCGCGCTCAAGACCATTATCTTCTGCGCTGGCGGTCTGCACGGCTCCGGCCGCTAACCATGCAATCACCATTGCTGCCGTTACGTTTTTTGTCCATTGTCTCAAGAACATCATCCATATCCTCCATCACCCGCGGGGCGAGAAAAACAATTGCGCATGTGAATGCGGTGCACGTATCTGCGATGTGTATCTTCACCGGCTCGATGTGAAGGTTTCCCGGCCCTCTCGACCATTTCTGACCCTCTCCTTCATCGCGCGGTAGTTTAACCGTGCGTCCATCCGATCGATAAAAGGTCGTATATCGGTAGCGCCTTCGGCTGTTACTTTGGCGAACGAGCCGGCAGGGGCAGAAGGGATATATCTGTCAAAAGCAGCAGAACAGCACGCCTGGCGGTCCGAAGCATACCTCACTCCCAAATCCTCACTCTCAAACGCGAATAAAAACATTCTTCCGAAACAACGCCCAGGCAATCAAGCAAAACAACAGGACATAACTCAATCCATAAAGCATCGAGGCAACATAGGGATTGGCGACAAGACGCAAGTAGAATGCGCGAAACACCAGTTCCCTCAACGATGTACCATGAATTGTGTACTGATTCACGGTTCGAGCGAGCATAACTGCGAAGAAGTAGAGAGCCAGAGGATTCACTCCATACCAGACAAAAGGCTGCGCCCATCTCCGCCAGCCGCGCACATCGATCGTCCAATAACACAATGCCAGGCCTGCCATTGCGGCTCCAGCACTCAAAAGCACATAAGAGCTAGTCCACAGATGCTTATTGATCGGAAACCAGATATTCCAAATTTGGCCCGCAATCACCAATATCGACGCGCTGATTAGCAACTTGCGGATTCGTTCTCCGCCCATTCCTTGCATCCATTCACCTGCAAATACTCCAAACAGGCAACTGGCAATGGCGGGAAGTGTGCTCAGGAGCCCTTCTGGGTCGAAAGTGTAGGGCATGTAAAGATGGTTGTACAGCAGCTTACGATCAATGTAGCCGGCCAAAGATCCGTCGATTGTGAGGACTCCCGCACCATGCCCAGGGACAGGCACGAGAGCCATCAGCCCCCAGTAGCCGAGGAGAATCGCCAAGCAGAGTATGTACCGAGTCTTTCGTCTCGTATAAAGCACAATTACGGAGGTTGCCAGATAAACCAGCGCAATCCGCTGCAAAACGCCAGGTATACGCGTGCTGTGCGGATCAAAAACTGGATAAGCCGAAAGAAAAAGTCCCAGCGCGAAGATAATTGCACTGCGTTTCAGTGAATGTGCCAGGAGCTCGCTTTTGGTTGCCCCAGTCGCGCAGCGAGAGCTGAACGACAGTACGATCGAAATGCCGACTATGAACAAGAAGAACGGGAATATTAGATCAGTAGGCGTCCAGCCATTCCATTCTGCGTGTGCAAGTGGCCAATAGACGTGAGAGCGGTCACCGGGATCGTTCACAAGAATCATCGCCGCCACCGAAATCCCGCGGAATACATCCACAGAGATCAGCCGTGGTTTCGCGACAGATTTCGCCGGGGTATTTGCAATGCTTGAGATTGAGACTATTTCGGGCGCCATTGTCTACCTTGAAGGTCGGCCGGTACGTTGCCACTCTTCGTAGTGATGCCGGTAGTCGGCCTTGTATTTCTCTACGGTTCGTGCATAACTGAGCTCAGGAGTATTTGGCCGCTTCATCCAAGTAAGGCGCACACGTCTGCTTGCGATTGGAAGCCGCACCGCACCGTGAGTAATAGCGAGTCGCGCTCCATCGGCTACCACTTCAGTTGTCCGCATGAACCAGGGCAAATGCAGGATCAGTGCGCGAGGTCCGGCTGATGTCTTCACACCGGAAGCATTGATAAAACGATTGTCGAAACCAATCGTCGCACCGCTGCCATCGGACCTCAAATCGAAATTTACCTCGCCGAAATCTGTTGGCGCTCGCTTGATGCTTATCTTGCCGCCTGGCTTTAGCCACTCAGGCGAGACGACCGAGAGTAAGTGCAGCTCGTCGCCTTGCTCCCTGACCAACATGTTTCGCAACGCAGCTCTGAACTTGGCGGCAAACCATCCGTGAGGCGCGAGATTGTTTGCGAAATCACGATCGCCCCAGGGGAATATGGAGAATTCAAAGCCCGTGTGTGTAGAGCCAGTGTGAAGCAGAACTGCATAGAGTTCTTCTAATGCCAAGCGCTGATCGCCGCGGATTGTCTCTGTCTCGGTATTCTTCAATGTGAGATAGAGATGTAGCCACCGACCGTCCCCGTAAGTCATGATTCCTTCTTGATACTTGGCGCGGGTGGCATTCAGCGTGGCGGTCACAAGCGGATCCATCGGGTCGAGGACCTGCTCGGGATACACGCTGAGCATATTGCCCCAGTCCTGGCCGCCCAATTCATCAAGACCAGGCGGGATATAGCCATTGGTCTGTTTCGTTATCTTGTACAGGACCGTGAGGAAGGTAGCTTTAAAGTCGTCGTACTCCCTTTGACATTCCAGGGCGTCCTCGCTATGCCCGAGCGCTTTGGCTACGGCGATGACATTTTGCAGGCCGGCGAGTGCCCAGAAGTTGTGGCCGGTCACATGTCCAACGATGTTTTCGTTGTCGCCAGGCTTTGTCGCTGGCATGAGATGAAGCGGATCATTTGCGCGCGCCTGCTTCAGCCAAGCGACCGCCCTCTGCATCGCAGGATAGACTTTTTCTGCGAAGTCTTTATCGTGTGTGAGGCGATAATGACGGCCATATGCCCACATGACCTGTCCCCAGCCGTCGAACTGCCCACCTTGCGACACAAAGTTTCCATCCGATTGCTGCCACCCGGGGAAGAAATCAAGAACTTGCCGCGCGAAATCTGGATACCCCGATAGATCGTACATGCGTGCAATGTATGAAGAATCGCGCAACCAAAACGCGTGATACTGGAATTTGTTCACGGTTTGGACGTACTGGTCTCCGATCTTGTCCCGAGCAATCAAGTCGTAGACAAGATTGGCGCGGAACGCGTCATTTACTTTTGTTTCGGGAACCGTTATCTCAAGCCCGCGGTCAAAGATCTCTTGCCAGAATTTGACAGTGCGACTCAAGTAGTCGTCGAACGAGGCTTTTCGCAGTCGCTCGACTAACGGTGAGTCAGGTGAGAGTGGTTCGTACGGCATTCGAAATTCCAACGCCTGCCGCGCTCCTGGTTGGAGCAAGATATCGTACCGGACAATTCCTGTGGGTGTTGTTTTTTCGATTTTGAGCTTGCGAGGTGTTAGATCAGGCGCTCTATTGTGCGCTTCTTTTAGAACAAGACTCCGCGCCGGCGGTGTCTCAGTGTCGAACAAATACAGTACTTTGCCATCGCGCAGGAAGCTATCGTTTGCGAGCTCGTATTGCCAATCCGGATTCCATTCGACTCCAGGCTGCGAAGCCGCTCCCACATACTTCGGAATAAGGGGACGCCAGAAGCGATTGTCGCCAGTGCCGCTCGCAGCATTCGCCTCATTCAGATATCGCATCCCCGCCGCGAAGTGCCCTACGAAACTGTTCTTGCCCCGGTTAACCGCGATAACCCGGATAAAATTCATCAATGGCGATTCGGGATTACCGTCCAAAGTAGCTGCGAATGCAGAGAGCCGATACTCGATGGGACCTTCGCGATACCTGTACTCAACTACAGGGAGATATCCACGGTAGAGGGTCTTGACTCGTTGCGACGCCGGCCGGGGGGGATTTCCGGTGAAGAACATCAGTTCGCCGTAGCCAGTAAAAAGATATCCCTCAGGCGAGACCAAGGTTCCCACCCGCGCATCCATGACCCCGATCACGTCAGTTGGGTGGCTGAAATACGAAAATGGTTCATCGGCTCGGTCAATCTGCGGATCGACCATCTGAGCTAATGTGCTCGAAGAATAGGCGACTAAGAGTAGGAAAAGGAACTGGCGCATGATGTGCTTGTGCGAGATCAATGATCAATAACAGAGACGTATTGAATGGTATCTAGTTCGATGGGTATGACTGGAAGTGTTTCGGAATACTCCGAATTTAAATCAGCGGCCGCTGCGAAGACTACTTACAAACTCGAAATAGGGGGCTCGACAGCCCAAGATCAGTTTCCGGCCCAAAGGATAACTGCCGGACGAGTTTGGGGCGTCTTCACACGGATTGACCAGCAACTTCATACAAACCCATCGTTTCGCCCTGCCTAGTCGATTCTCTGCTCAAACACTGCATATGTCTTGCGTTCTATCTGAGACGAGGTGGGCAACACATCCTCCTTCAGAAAACGAGGCTTTGTTCCGCGTTGCGGGATCAGGGTTAATTTCTTTGTTTCCAGCAACCGTCTTTCCAGAAGCCAGCCGGAGACTTGCGCGCTCGACGACAAACCGGAGGGAAAACGCAGCCTAAATTCCACAGTATGCTGACCTGGTGTTAGCGCTGTAGCGCCCCAATACCACAATTTGCTCTTCTGGGCGGCAAGGGGCGCTGGCTTGCCATCTATAAGTAAATTGCTTTCGACGTCGTTAATCCCTTTGCCGCTTTCCAGCAGCACCGCCATCTCGGACTGCTGAAAATCGGAAGGTATCCGGCACGAGAGGGATACGTCCAAAAGCTCCACGGAACCCTGTTTGCCATCGGTTCGGATTGGGGCACTCTGACAGGTCGCCTGAGTTGGACCTGTGGCCCCTCGTCCGAATTGTATGGGTATCAGGCGCTGGCCTGTGTCCGGAGCCATCTTTATCTCGGTGCGGCGTCCGTCCACAACTGCCTGCGCGTGAAGCGACGAATTGGATAGATGAACAACTGCTTCGGAGTCCCTCGCCGCGTATAGGGTGTAGTTCATAGTGCCGTCCTCAGAAGGAAGTTGCGAGAACCGAATGCCTTCGATTCTGGGTGTCTCCACTTGTACCGGCGTCAGTTCGAGAATCCTTTGTTCGTATCCGTCCAAGCTAACCTTAAGTGTACTTCCGAAAGTAAGGACGCCCGGAAGCGACTCCCGAAAGGGATAGACCACGTCTATCCAGAGGCTGGCTTGCGTTGCTGCAAAGCCATTTTCTTCAGTCAGCGGCAGGCTGATGCTGGCCGGACGCACTGCGGGATTACGCAGCAAAATAATCGTTTTCTCGCCCGAATAGTGAACGAAACCATAAGGCTCACCTCGCGCGGGATCGCCCAGCACCCACGTGGTGTTATCAACCAATGGATGTTTATTGCGCACAAAATATTGGAGAGTTCGTCCCAAAGCTTCCCATTCCTCAGAGGTTAGTAGCTCGTCCGAATGCCCTGTCGGTGAAAGCAAAAGATCGATGAACATGTTGCCGGCGCCAACATAGTTGGTGACCTCATCTTTCCAGTCGTCCAGAGATTCCTCTTTCCCTTCTAACAGGGCTCGTGCCTTTATGATGCCTGTGCTCGACAGAGATGCTATCGGGAGCTGCGCGCGTTTGACGTTGACGTCCTGATTCACGATGGAATCGCGGTAGCTGATGGCACTCTGGCGCGGCGTGGGAGATGGGATCGCTTCAATGTGACCGAAGTCATTACCTCCATAGTCAACGACGTTTCCATAAAGCAGCCACCACGGGCTGAGCCACGGCCCTGTGGCGTAATCGATAAAGGTATGAGGATTGGCTGCGTGCATTGCTTGAGCGAGTGCAATCACGTTGCGCGTTATCGCTTCACGCGAGTAAATGTCAACTGCATCTCCATCGTCCGGCTCATCGCAAGTGAAGCTAATCCCATCGAATTTGAAATAGCTCACACGATAGTTTGTGATCAGGTCCACAATGGTTTTTCGCAGGTACCGGTTGTAGGCCGCTCCAGCCAAGCAGAATTGTTTGGTGCTCGTGACCTCTACTCCTAGCCGTTCACCGGCGGCCGCTCGGACGCGATGGTCGCCGTAAAAGAGAACATGGCCTTGATCAATTTCCCCTCCTCCGGCAGGCCCTAGCCACAAGCCGAGACTGCTCCCAAGCGCGCTCAGCCCATTCACAACATCTTGAAATCCGTTTGGAAACCGGTTTTGGTCGGGGGCCCAGAGATTGTCGGGATCGTCCCAGCCGTCATCGAGCGTAAAGAAGTCCAAGTGCAGCGAATAGGGTTTTAGAAGATGTGCATCGAGGTCAGCCAGACGGTCCAATGTGTTCTGCGTGTTCATTCCCCTGAAGGCCACATCATAAAAGTTGTTGTACTCAATATAGGGCCGGGGAGAAACCATCCTAACGCGGTCAATGTATGTCATGAACGTGTTATGAACGCGGCCCGGTAAGCTGACACCGAGCACCGCAGGCGCGCTCGCGAAACCATCCTTAGGGAGCGAGAGACCTACATACGAACCGAGGTCCACTTCGCCATGGTCCGCCTCATTGATGCCGGAGGGGTATTCGAGTCCCATGAAAACGTCCTGTCCAAACAGAGGCTGGCCGAGGCCAGCGCAAAACGACTTGGTTCGGACTGCGGACGAGTTGATCACGATTGTCCCACCGTCCAACGGACATCCCCGGCGAGTGGCGAGCCGAAGATCCCTGGCCGTCGCTGGACCAACAGATCCAACGCCGCCCCGATCAAACGCGGCATCCGGGTGCCATTTGTCTTTGAAGACTGAAATGTAGTGAATGACAAAGACCTTCTCGGGCGTCGACTTTATTTTGATAAATTGACGGGTGTAATAGTCCTCTGGTCCGAGCTCGTACGAAATGTCTACGAAGAAATTGGGTAAGTTGCTTTGATGGGTCTCAAGATGAAATGTGATTTTCCGTCCACCCTGAGCCTCGTCGTCCACAACGTGATCAACAACCCTGAAGTCACGACTGGTCAATTTCAATGGGGCGAGGGTGTGCTCTTCATCGTCCATCAGTTCGATCTGAAATTCGTCTCCGCTGAGAGAATATGTTCGGTGTGAGAGCTTGTTGGTAAATGTGGAGGTTCTCAGGCTATTGCCTTCGACCGAAAGCCTGCGTTCCAGGTAATCGTTGCCAATCGTGATGTTCCTGCCGCTCTGCTCTATGGTTACAGAACCTGACGCGTGCGTGTCGGCCGGTAACGTATTTTGAAAGCCGACAGTTGTGGCCATCGCAAGCTGGGGCGACAGCAACACTGCGAACAGACATCCATTTAGAGAAGATGTCATGGCCCTCCTTCGTTGTTTGTGGGACCGATTCTTTGCTCCTTCAGTTGAGCAGCTGACGTGCCACGTTCATTGGACCATTTGCCATGTAGGTTCTCGGTTGATGCTAAGCGGGCCGCCAATATTTCCGTCCCGGCCTCCGCTGGATCGATGTCAACACGGTTAGAACTCCAGCTTCAGGCCAAATTGGACAAAGCGCGGATCGCGTGCAGATGTTACGTTGCCAAAATTGGCGCTGGATATATCTCCGTTTGGGTTAAAAAACTGCGTGTGATTGAAGAGATTGAAAATCTCGGAACGAAATTCAAGACCATAACGTTCGCCAAAAGACGTCCGCTTGATGGCGGTGAAGTCCCAGTTGTTGACAGGCGGACCGGCAAAGAAGCTATGCCGCGCATTGCCAACGGTCCCTAATGCATTCGGAGCGAAGGCAGAAATATCGAAGAACGGATTGATCAACTGGCAAGAGGACTCTCCGGGGGCACCTGTCCCTGGTGCACACACAGTTTTGTGCGGATTTAGCTTGCGCAGTGGACCGACAATGTCAGGACGATCGGGCGGAACAAAGCCGTCAAAGCTACCTTGGAGAGAATTGTCGTCGCCTGTATCGGTCAGATAAACGGGAGTTCCACTCTGGTAACTGTAAATTCCGCCGATTTCCCAGCCATCTATAAGTTTTTGCAGCAGTCCTGCAGTGGGTGCAAACCTTTTCAGCGGTAGCTCAAAAGTGTAGCTGAAGATGAAGTGATGGCGGGCATCGAACGCCGACAGGCCGGTGTCACACTTGAAGCAATAAGGGTTCAAGAGATCCTGGAAACCAGAGGCGTTGTCCATCGCTTTCGAAAAGGTATAGGAGGCGAGGAATTGCAACCCTTTCCCTCTCCGCTCCAAGCGAAACTGGCCGGAGTTGTAAGACGAATTCGCGATGGAGTTGATCGCAATAGCATCGGTGTAAGCTTCAAGCCCTGCATCTCCGGGCAGGCCATTGTTGGCAAAGACACCGAAAGGACGAGTTCCGTAGAGCGTCTGCCCGTTCGACAGCTGATACGGACTGTCTTCGCCACCCGGTCCACACGTATCCGGACCGAGGTCCGCATTGATGGCGAAACAAAGGTTCGGGTCGCCATGATTGGCATCGTAGCTCGCAAGCAATCTGTGTCCTTGACTGCCGACGTATGCAGCTCCAGCCAGCATGGTTTGGCTGACCTGATATTCCACGCTCAGGTTGTATTGTTCGACATACTGACTGCGCATATTTGGCAACAACTCGCCGAATTGAATGATGGGGAAGTATTGGCTGAAATCGACCGGCGTCCCAGGTTTGGGTGGGACGAACGGAAAAGGATTCGGGAATGATGCGCCGCTTTGGTCGACGAAGGGTGTCGCAAAGCCGGGATCAGAGATAAAAGACGCGCCGGCGAATGGAGGTTCGCCGTTCAACTGAAGCAGCACAAATTGCTCAATCGGGTTGTAAAACATGCCGTACGCGGAGCGAATTACCAGCTTCCCCGGCCCCAACCACGCGGGACTGAAAGCCACTCCGACTCTCGGTGAGAAGTTTCTGTATTGTGGGTGCGCGATACCGCGTGGCACTCCCGGATCACCGGCGAAAAGGTACCCCGGCGGGGCAGTGGGAAACATCTTCGATTGTGGTGGCACCTGCCCGGACAGAGGAGGCTGAATGTAATTCAGTTCATTATTTTTCTCTACATATGGAGTGTTCAGCTCCCACCGCAAGCCGTAATTCAGCGTTACGGTCGGCCGGAGCCGCCAGGTGTCTTGCGCATAGAGATTGACCTCATGTGAATGCAATCTCTGATTAGCTGTGCTGCCCTGGTCATACTCGCTCGGCAACCCCAAGACGAAGTTTGCTAACGCATCTCCGGTGCTATTTGACCCTCCCCGAGTAAAGCTAAAGTTCCCATCAGGGTCCGTGGGAAGGTTTTGTATGTACTTAACAAGCCGATAGTCTCCGCCGAACTTTAGCGAGTGACCACCGAGCAACTTGGAGAAGTTATCGACAATCTGATAGGTGTTTTGAAAATCCCCGGCCTTCCCGCCCGCATTACCGAGACTTAGGGTTCCGCCAATTCTTATGGCCGGAAGGCTATTGGCCGCTTCAGGTGGAGAACTCTTTATGCCGGTGAAACCAAACGATGCCGGAAATGCACCGTGCGTGGGACCGTTTACGCCCGCCTGGCGCAGAAATCCAATGCCAAATTCATTGAATGTCCTTGGAGTGACAATCCAGATATCTTTAAGGCTCAGATTTTGTGCGCGGAATTTGGTGTCTCCCGGAAATCCCGGCAACGTGCTTTCCTGATGCACAGAACTGTCATTCAGGTAATAGAAAGCGGAAAGCTTGTTGCTGGCACTGAACTGCTGGTCAAGTTTTATGGTTCCCTGATAGGTGTCGTTGGGCTGGACCGGGCTATTGACGAAAGTTGTTGAACCATTGTTCGGGTGGGGAACGTATTTGTCCAGGAGGCTGGCTGAAATCGGATCAAAGAATGAGGTCGGAATTTGACCGCCTGGAAAGACGGCGCTGTACGGAGTGCCAGCGGCAAACACTGTGCAGTTGGGGCTGTCCCTCGGCAGGCACAAGTCGTTGTTGAGACTGCCAGGAAATTCGCCGCCGCTATTGGCCAAATCTGCAGAAAAGTCCCCTGCCCTTTGCGCCTCGCTGTAAACAGTCTTGCTGCTGCCGCTAGCGCCCCGCCGTTCTCGCGAAATCTGAACACTGCCGAAAACAAACGTTTTGTTGGTTCTTATCGGTCCGCCAAGCGTGCCCCCAAATTGATTCAACTTGTAAGTCGCCTTCAGTCCGGTCTGGCTCTCGAAGAAATTGCTGGCATTAAGCTTGTCGTTGCGCAGAAATTCGAATAGGTCGCCGTGCCACCGGTTGGTTCCAGATTTTGTAATCACGTTGACGATGGATCCCGAATTTCTTCCGAATTCAGCGTTGAACGTGTTTGTAATGACACGGAATTCCTCTACCGCATCTGGGATCGGTTGCACGCCTGCCTGGTTCATGAAGGCGTTGTTTGCGTCAACCCCATCGACCATAAAATTGTTCATGGTAATGCGGCCGCCCCCGCTCGAAAAAGTCAATGGCGCGGGTGAATTCGATCCGTTTATGCCGCTGAGTGAAGGACCACGATTGCCCGTACTGGCGACTGTAATACCAGGCTGCAGGGCTATGAGCTGATACACATTTCTGCCGTTGAGCGGCAGATCCATAATGGGCTTGGCGTTGATAACGGTCCCCAGCTGGGTGTTGGCCGTGTCGACTTGTAAGGCAGTCGCTTCTACGCCCACCACCATCTCAGTTCCGCCAACCTTCATGGCCACTTGGAAGGTAGCGACCTGGTTTACCGCAAGCACGATATTGTTCAGAACATAAGAAGTGAAGCCATTCTGCTGTACGCGCAAGGTGTAGGTGCCGACAGGCAGCAGCGGAAATTGAAAATTGCCGTTGGCGTCGGAGCTCATCTTCCTCACCTCGCCCGTAGCCTGGTTGGCGACCTCGACATTCGCGTTTTGCATGACTGCACCACTCGTGTCTACGACCGTTCCGCGGATCGTGCCGCTTGTGTCGGCAACGGCTGTGCTCATCAACGCTAAACAAATCGCGCAAACTGCTGAGAGTCGTCCGTATCTCATATCAACCCCCCTTGAGCCAAGCCTTCCCGGCACTAACGTCGAAGAAAGTATTTGGCCAGCATGTTCCCGAAGCTTTTCGGCGGGCAATAGATTCGGCCATAACCGAATCCGTCAGAGTCGGCGCTTAATCCTCTAAGAAACTCAGGATCGGAGCAACTCGCAGCTCTGGGGCACTTTACATGCAGGCTCTACGCGAATTGGACCAGACTTTCCAAAACAGGTGATCGCAATCGACTTCCTATGGCGTGGTCACCGGAACTTCGATATAGGAGCTGTGATTACTGTCGTGATAAATGCTCAGTGTCGCTGAACGACCCTGCGTCTCGTCATAGTTCCTGCCACCTGTCTGCAGGTTGCGCTCGTACAGCGGAAAATTGCTACCCGCAATATGGATTCTCAAGCGGTGTCCTGCCGCAAAGTAGTTGCTGGTGAGCATCACGACGGGCTCAGCACGGTACACTTCGCCTGGCTTCATAAAGACTGCTGTTTTGAATCCATCGCGGTAGCGCAGCCGCAGCATAGTATCGCTTACGTTGTAGGCTTTTCCATCTGGATAGACGTCCACCAGCTTCAGTGACAGATCGGCATCTGGTGCAGTTGATGAAACAAAAAGAACTACTTTGATCTCACCCGTAATCGCGAGCCCCTCTTTAAGCGGCTCGGTGCTGTAGACGAGCACATCGTCTCGCGTTTCCACCGCAGTCTGATCTTGCACATTGGGAACAGCGTCGCCGCCTCCCGATGAAGGCACCGGGTTTAAGGGATTGGATATGAAGGCATCCGGCGTTTCCCGGCTCGGTTCTGAGATGGAAAGTCTACCATTACCCAGCACACTGTTCGCGCGCCCGTCGCTGTGAAGATAAAACTTGGTTGGCTTCGCCGCGGGAGGCGGCCACGAAGGAAAAGTCTGCCAGCGATTGCCGCCCATGAGAAAGGTCTGTACTCTGGGACGGTCGACCACGTCGTTGTTCTTGTCCTGGAGCCAGTGGTCGAACCACTTCAGAATCAAGCTATCGTAATCGAACCGTGCATCGCCCATATCACGCTCCCCGACCATGGTGTGCTCGGTTGCTTCTCGCATTTCACAATGACCTGTCGGTGCGACAATCAGAAACTGATTCGGAGTTCCTCCGAGGTACTCAAAAAGCTTGATTGTGTTTGGACCGGTGAAATCATGCCAAGCGTCCACATACAGCGCTGGCACGCGCGGATGATCGCCGTCATGGATTAAATCCAGCTCGCGCCAGTGCGGATCAACGGGGGAGAGAGTAATCAGCGTGTCGAAGTCAGTTTGTGGAATACCGATGCGAGTGTCTATGTCCTTGCTCGGAAGCTGTTTTATGGATTCTAGTGCTCTTTGTTTCAGCTCGGTTCTGGCCTCCGGCGCCACCCACGGACTATACATATCCACCAGCCGGGTGCGTTCATCACGAGAAGCATCGGCAGGCAGTTTGGGGCGATTGAACTCGCCGTTAAAGCGATACCATCCTTCCCACTCGATCATGGGAACGCCACCTTTATAGAAACCACCCTCGGTATTCCATCCGGGAATTTCGCCGATCGCCGAGCCGGGCCCCATGGCAACCATTGCCTTGTGCGCCGGGTGGTTCATGGACGCCAATGCAAGTTGGTGCTCGGCACTCGATGAACATCCGATGGTGCCCACTTTTCCGTTGGACCAGGGCTGTTGGGTGATCCAGGTAAGAGTGTCGTAACCGTCATTACGAGCGCCCGCAAGAAACTGATGCTTGCCCTCTGACCAACCACTCCCTCGCTCGTTTTGCAGGACGAGGACGTAGCCGTGGGAAAGCAAAGGCCGGACAAGTTTATCGTTAAGCTCCTGGCCTCTTTCGTATGGAGTGCGAATAAGGATGGCCGGCATTTTGCCACTGTGCGTTTTCGGGATGAGCAAGCTCGTTGAAAGCCGAACGCCATCGCGCATAGGGACCATGTTCTCGCGGTCAAAAGTGGCGACATCTTCAAGGCCGGACTTGGTCCATGCCTCAGCGGTCTGTGCTCGACTCGGAGCACTAAGAATCAGCGAACACGTAAAGAGAACCAGCAAACAACAAATTCTTGATCTGCTCATTGAATAGTCCCGTCCATGCGGATCACACCTCGTTTGGCCTATTCCGAATCGTTCTTCAGACGCGCTGACCACAAGCGGTCTTGAGCAGTGTGCAAGGCATGCTAGCAACTTTCAGCTGTTCTCAATAAGCTGCCGCACCCGCTTCGGCTACGACATGATCCTGATCGCCCGACCCTCCGCTAACGCCAATGGCCCCTTCAATCTTTCCGTCACGCTTCAACGGAATACCCCCGGCAAAAATCATGACCTTTCCATTGTTGGAGGCATGAATGCCAAAAAACTGTCCTCCTGACTGTGAATGAGTCGCGAGGTCTTTTGTCGAAATATCGAATGCGCGAGATGTGTACGCTTTCTTCATAGAAATATCTATGCTGCCGATCCATGCTCCGTCCATCCGTATGTGCGCAATCAAGTTCCCACCTTCATCGACGACGGCAACGTTCATGGGTTGGCCAATCTGCCCCGCTTTCTTCTCCGCTGCCGCAATTATGCGGCGAGCGTCATCGAGCGTCACCATACTTAAGGTCCTCCTCAAGACCGAGAAGCGCGTTTCTCGCGCTGATCGTATAGCTTCATTGTTTGTGATTTCCTGGATTCAGTCCCGCCACAGCACTTGAATGTTATGCGGCATGCCCCGCACGGAGAAATCGATTCGGGAATATCCGAATATCAGGCAGATTGCAACGAGTGAGTGCACGGAGTCCTCTAATGTCGCAGTGCCGAAAGAACCAATTTGCCTTTGTCATTCAGAGAATAGAAAACGCGCTGACCAATCCGCGTTCGCTCCAGCACGCCCGCACGCCATAGCTTTGTCATCTGTTCCGAGGCTGCAGCTGGTGACAACCTGAGGGCGGTGGCTACCTCGATCGTCGTCTGAGGCTTAGACAAGCGAAACATCACCTTGGCGCGAGATGCCCCAAGCAGCATCCTGAGGCTGTCGGGAGAGGTTTGAGCGGAATCGCTCCAGAGATCGGCGATTCCACGCGACGTGAACACAATGCACGGCTGCCACGGAGGACGCACCGTAAGAAAAACATCCGGCGATGAAAATATTGACGGCACCAGTAGAAGGCCTCTTCTTCGCCTTTTCCCATCCCAATAGCTGTCGGTCCGAATAGTCAGAAGGCCGCCATGGTAGCTGATATCGCTGTGCATCCCGTTGAACAGTTCATCCAGGCCGCCCATCGCCAAAGCCCGGGCCCGAAACAGCACCTCGCCTTCAAGTCGAGCACGAAGCAGTCCCCACTCTGGAGCAACTGCACGTTCCCAAAATTCTTCGAGAAGCGAGGCGAGGCGTTTCAGCAAGGATGCAGGCTGCTTTAACGCCGTTTGCAAGTCGCGCGGAAGATCGCCCCGACGTGCAATCTCCATTTCAGCGCGAACAACGTCCGCCGACACATTTCGTAAGCAGGCAAGTTCATCATTAATTTCTGGCAACGGCGTCGTTGGGGGAGGAGCGAGGAAATCTGGAATTGCTCCACGAGGTGCCATTGCAAGCATGGTCAGCGGTTCCCAATCCATGCGCGACACAGCCGGCTTGATTCTGGTGATCCACGGCAGAAGTAATGCATGACGGCCAGGGTCTGTCCAGGCGCGGAACGCAGCTACGCACTCCCACAACGGACTGAAGGCGAAGCGAACGTAAGCCCGATCCGCTGGATCCAAACGCAGGGTTACCTTCCGCAGTGGAGCTGCGTCCATGGGTTCGGATAATACCGAATATATTGGTGAACGCAAAGTCCAAATTGTACAACTTCAGTCTGCTCGCGCTTCTTTCTCCGAAGTAGTACGGTACTCTTCTCTAAGCGGCAGGATGGCCCGGATCGTGCAATTCATCAGTTCAGGAGTCCATAAATGAAGGAGAATGACAGTATTGTTGATGATTCACGGCAATTGTGGGCAAATGCAGCCAAGCTCATCGGCTGGTTCCTCGTGTTCATTGTAGCTGCCCCTTGTGCCGCGCCTAACCAGAGACCTCCTCAGCCGTACGACCAAGTCAAATTAGAACATGTATGGATTCCCATGAAGGATGGTGTGCGGCTTGCCGCAAATTTGTACATCCCTGTGGGCGGCGAGCCAGGCGAGAAGTTTCCTTCCATCTTCAAATATGATCCCTACCGCAAAGACGACAACGACGTTGGGGAGTGTGAGATAGTGAAATATTTTGTCGCTCGGGGCTACGTCGGTGCTTGCGTCGATATTCGCGGCACTGGACGAAGCGAGGGCCACGTCCCAGATACGCAGTACTCCGAGCAGGAGTTGAGCGACGGTGAAGAAATCATCGCCTGGCTGGCGAGTCAGTCCTGGTCGAGCGGCTCGGTCGGCATTTATGGAAAATCCTATAGCGGATTCAATGGCATTCAGTTGGCCATGAGAAATCCCCCCGCTCTGAAGGCGATAATCACGGTCGATTCCACCGACCAGCTCTATGCGGGAGATTGCACTTACTCCGACGGCGTCATGAATATGGGTGATGGCTATAACTTCGGTGTTGATGCTCACAACGCCTATTCTCCTTCGCCCAGTTTCCCGACCGACGAGAAGACGTTAAACAACCGCTTCGACAGTCCGCCCTGGTCACTGTTGTGGATGAAACATCAACGCGATGATGCATTCTGGCATAAGCCCGTGAAGTCTCTGGGGGCGATTCACATTCCAGTTTTCTTGATTGGCGGTTTTGTGGATGAATATCGCGATGTGGTCCCTAGATTTTTGGCGGAGGTAAAGAGCCCCGTGCGAGCCATCGTTGGTCCCTGGGGGCATGACTATCCGCACGATGCAGAGTTGGCGCCAGATATCGAATGGAGGGATTTAGCGGTGCGCTGGTGGGACCAATGGCTCAAGGGCAAAGATACCGGAGTCATGTCAGAACCGCAGCTGGCCGTTTACATGCGTCATTACTATCCGCCCGATCCCACGCTTGCCGAAATTCCTGGTGAGTGGCGCAGTGAAAACAGTTGGCCGCCGGAAGGCCAGCAAATTCAGCCCTTTTTTCTTCAGTCTAACCGCTCACTTACTAGTGACAGCGCACTGCAAACTGGTGTCGACACTCTGAAATATGTTCCATCTGCCGGCATAGATGCGGGTTCGGAATTGTTCGACCTGCAACCCGATCAGCGGCCGTTCGATGCGTTCAGCTTGGTGTACGATTCCGCGCCACTTGAAAAAGAAACTGCAATTTTAGGCTCGCCGGAGATTCGGTTGCGGGCTTCTGCAACGGCGCCACTAGCAGATTGGTTTGTCCGCCTTTCTGATGTTGCGCCTGATGGCAGCGTGACACTAATTACTGACGGTGGCCTGAACGGCGCACAGCGCGACTCGATATCTGACCCCCAAGACATGGAACCGAATAAAATCTATTCCCTGCAGGTTCCGATGCGCTTCACATCATGGGTATTTCCTGTGGGGCACAGGATCCGTTTGTCGATATCGAATGCGCGCTGGCCGATGTTTTGGCCTACACCATATGCGATGACCACATCGCTCTTCTTGGGTGGCCAGCAACCGTCGCGCTTGCTGCTTCCGACTGTGCCTGTTGCCGGCGCACTTCCAGCTCCGCGTTTCAAACTCATAGCAAAATCGGAGCCTTCTACCACCGACTCGAGCACACCGGGATCACATTCGTGGTGGACCTTACATCGTACCAAGGTCGGTCCAATCAGAGTGGAGTTTGGAACGAAGAACGTTTGGGCGAGATCTCAGAAATGGCCGTGGGGCATTTACTACTCGCGTAGTTCTCGGATTTATGAGGTCCAGAATGAGCATCCTGAAGCGGCATCTCTCAGTGGCAGCGCCGACTTAAAGGTGCGGCTTTCAAATCGCCAACAAACATGGCATTCCGAGTGGAACTTACGCAGCGATACCGAAAACTTCTATTATCTGTTTCGACGTGAACTGAAAGAGAACGGAAAGGTAATTCGCGAAAAAGAATGGAAGGAAACCATACCTCGAGATCACCAGTAACTAAGTCGCATTCCAGCTGCTTCAAGCAAGGCTAACGTACTCCGATTCGTCGGGTCGCACGGTGCCGAGAGTTCACTGGTCGTGGTTGGATTGCTGCACGGTGTTTCCGCGACAACAACTGTCATGGATCGGTGGTTACCACGACGGCTTGTTTTTCAACCCGCGAGTTGTTTCAAATCTCCTGGCTGTTTTCGTACCTCGCATTGTAACTGAGCAAGTCGGGGATTCGGCTCTATCTCCCGATGTTTGCAGGCGTGGCGATATATTTCGGGCCACCAGTTCCGGTACTGAGTGATTCCCATGAAGGATGGTGTACGGCTTGCAGTAAATTTGTACCTGCCTGTGGGCGGCAGCACCTCGCGCGAGACAGCCTGCTTGATTCTGGTGATCCACGGTAGAAGTAACGCATGACGGCCAGACTCCGTCCAGGCGCGAAATGCAGCTACGCTCTCCCACAACGGAGTGAAGGCCAAGCGCACGTAAGCCCGATCCGCCGGATCCATGCGGCAGAGTTCCCGGAGTGGGGCTGGGTGCATGGGTTCGGATAATACCGAATATATTGGCGAAGACAAAGTCGAAATTCTACAACTTTAGTCTGCTCGCGCCTCTGTGCGAGTTCTATCTGATCCTCATTGAGGTAGTTGGATGCGTGGGAATAATGGGAATTCGGCAGACTATGTCATCTTGGGCGCCGGCATTATGGGCGCGTCCATAGCCTTTCATCTTGCAAAGCGTGGCGTCACAAATGTCATCGTGATCGAAAAAGATCATGCCGGACAAGGTGCCAGCGGCCGTTCCTCTGCATTGATTCGCATGCACTACTGTTTTCCTCCCGAGGTGCAGCTTGCCGTCAAGAGTTTGGAAATTTTCGAACATTGGAAGGAAATTGTGGGTGAACCCACAGAGTTCAGAAAAACCGGATTCGTTCGCATTGTGCCCCGGCAAGAGATGGAATTACTAAGAGCGAATGTCGCTATGCAAAGAAAGTTGGGCGTAAATGCCGAAGTCATCGAAATTTCTGATTTAAAAAAAATGGAGCCTGACTGGAATCTCGACGACGGGCCGGCCGCAGCATATGAACCCAATGCGGGCTATGGCGACGCTCTGGTCGCGACCCAGGATCTGCTCAACGCCAGCCGAGCCATGGGTGTGGAATATCGACCCAGAACCCGTGCCAAGAAGATCCTGATCAATGGCGACAAGGTGCATGGGGTTGCAACAGACAAAGGTGAGATTCACTCACCGAACGTCGTGGTAGCAACCGGGCAGTGGACAAAGCCGTTATTGCAGCAAGCCGGGATCGATGTGCCGATCGTCACCGAATTTCATCAAGTTGCAATCCTGCGCAATCCGCCAGGGATGAAAGGTGGAGGCGCGGCCTGCATAGACTCGGCGAAAACTTTATATTTTCGATCGGATGCCCAGGATAAAACGCTGGTTGGCGATTTTTTCGGAGAGAAAGGCGTAGACCCTGACAATTTCCCGCAGCGCCCAACCACAGATTGGCTGGAGAAGATCCTCGACATTGCTTCTCAACGCGTTCCCAAGCTCCAGAATGCTGATATTATGCGCGGAATTACAGGGGTGTACGACGTCAGCCCGGATTACCGACCTTTGCTCGGCGGGTTCCGGGGAGTGACTGGCCTCTACCTCGCAGCCGGATTTTCGGGTATGGGCTTCAAAATTTCTCCGGCGATTGGATTGGTCATGACAGAGCTTTTGCTGGATGGCGAAGGCAAGACCGTCGATATCTCTGCCTTTCGGCCAAGCCGCTTCGAGGAAGGTCAGCCCATCAAAGCAGAATTCGAGTATCAGGACGAGTAAACAGGACGCAACGCAAATCACCCGGTTAAATTCAAGGAGGTGGCCGCTGTCCAGCATCCTGATCCTGGGAGAATTGACACAGCAATGGGTGTGCTTCAGCTTGGGTTGCGTTCCCGACATGTGCAGCAAAGCACGCAGTTAAAGACAGAGGCAGCAGGTCCATCCGGCTTCTCGAGCCTTGAGTCTGCGTCAAGACAGCCTGTGAATCGAGGTTACATGGAAAGTGCTGCACAAGCTTCCAACAAGCCTGTACAGGATGTGCGGAACGCGCGGGGACTGAAGCGTGAGCTGCGGTTGAGCGATCTTACACTTTTTGCTATCTGCTGCGTTACTTCAGCACGATGGATTCCCATTGCAGCTCATGCTGGCCCTGGCTCCATCGTTTTATGGCTGCTGGCGGCTGCATTCCTTGTGGCGCCGCTGACTGTAGCTGTAGCCGCGCTGGTTGCAAAATATCCTGGCACAGGCGGACTGTATCACTGGACACGTGAGGATTTCGGTCCTTGGAATGGCTTTGCCTGTTTCTGGCTCTACTGGGTGGGCATTGCTTTCTTGCTCCCGACTGCCGCCCTTCTATATACAAAAGTGGGTTTCGAGTTACTTGGACCTCGTTACGTTCATCTCGGCGATAACCGTTTTCATCTATTGGCCGCGGCCCTAACGCTGGTCTGGGTGGCGCTGGGATCACACCTATTTGGCCTGGAAGTTGGCAAATGGACAGAAAACATCGGTGCGGCCGCCACTTGGGTACTCGGCGTATTACTCGTGGTGATCGCGAAGATGGTCTGCGTGCGCCGTGGCATCGCGACACCACTTCATATTGTGCCGCGCTGGAATTGGGGAACGCTGAGTTTTTGGGCAGCCATCGCTTACGCGACCTCTGGCATGGAAGGTCCCGGAATGATGGCGGCGGAAATGCATGACCCAGAGCGCACAATGCGTCGCGCTGGCTGGATTGCCTCAATATTTGCAACAGCATTTTATATTTCGGCAACGACTGCGTTATTGGTGGTGCTTCCTTCTGAGAACATCAGTGAACTGAACGGGTTTATCGACGTAGGCAATTCAGCGGGCAACCTGCTGGGCGCGAACTGGCTCTCGCCGTGCATCGCACTGCTCGTGTTCGCCACGGGACTCGGATTTGTGGGTGGCCTTGGCACTGCGACGTCGCGCCTGCCTTTTGCCGCTGCAGCGGATGGCCTGCTCCCCGCAGCTTTTGCACGGGTTCATCCCCGCTGGGGAACACCATGGGTATCCACTCTGGCGCTTGGACTTGTGGCTAGCTTGCTGCTCATCCTCTATCAATTGGGTGACTCGCTGCGGGCAGCCTACGATGAACTGGTCTCGATGATGGTGATAACCGGGTTTATTCCGTATCTGTACATTTTCGCAAGCGCATGGAAGGCACGCAGGCGCATAAGTGCCGCTTGTGGAGTTTTAGTAACAGTTGCGGCTCTGCTTTGTTCTCTTGTCCCGCCATCAGAAATCGATAACGTTTACCTGTATGAAGGAAAACTACTGATAGGGGCTTTGGCCGTGATCGGATCCGGGTGGGTTCTCTATTCGAGAGCTAGAAATGTCCAAAAAATCTTCGGGCTTTCGAAAGACTCCTAATCCGCCATACGAACCCTTCAATCTCTGGAAAGCCGATGTCAGAGCACCTCCACCACTCTATCCGCCACGTTCTTTTGGGGGCGGAGGAAGATTCCTACTCTGGTTACTATCCAGTCCATCTCTTCGTTCTCGTTGCACTGGGCTGAGATCTTGGACTAGAACATAGCCTCTCTGAATTCAGATGACTCACGGCTGATATCGCACTATTTTCTGATCCACCGATCATCAATGGTCTTCCGGCTCTTTCCGTGTGCGGTGAGTGTGCCTGCTTCCGAGCCGCGGAGGAAACCGTCTATAGCTCGCAGAGTTGGCCAGATCATCGCACGCGTCAACCCCAGACGGCGCGTCAGGATTCATCTCGGGCCGCGATCGCGAAGCAAATAAACGCAACTACCACAATCGAACGATTTAGTGTCTCGTGCTGGACTGAAATATTCCCTGCTAATGATTCCTGTCTTGGGGCGGCTAACTGCCGTATTGCTCAAGGAACGTCGCCGATAACTTAGACAGAGTCCACAGCGGATATCTGCCGACGGCCCGTAATATTCGCGGACGGCCTTGAATACGGCTTTTGGCTCCCACGGCATATCCGGATGGTAGTCGCTTGGAAAGGGGAATATCCGGTTGTGCAGAGAAGCTTTCACGCACAGGAAGTGAGGAAATAAATCCAGCTCCGGTTCCGTCGCGAGTCGCCACATGAAATCACGCGTTTTATGTTCAATCGTCACTGTTGGCGCTGAATGTGAATGCTGCGATCTACGATGCGATTACAGAGAGCGCCGTCAGGGGAGGCAATTCCGAGTGCTCATCACGATTGTCACTGCACAACAGGCGTTTCATTGAGCCGGGCATGCGCTCGCGGCAAGCACTTCTTCTATCAGGCGAATAAGATTGTTTGAGCCACTTTGCAAGGTCTCATCAGACTTCTCAAAGAAAGCTGTCGCTCCGCTACCCCTCAGTCGTTCGGCATTGCCCTTTGAGAGCCCCGTGAGAACCACCACGGGTATCTTCTTCGTGCTTTGGTCGGCTTTAAGGCTCCGGAGTACTTCAAGCCCACCAATTTTCGGGAGGAGCATATCTAACAGTACGACGTCAGGACGATGCTCTTTTACCAACCGCAATCCGTTTTCCCCGTCCGCTGCCGTAATCACGCGATACCCTGATCTGATTAGATCCCTCTCTATGAGAGTTCGCACCAGGCGACTGTCCTCTATCAATGCAATTGTCTTCACCAAGTTTATTCACTCCCGCCGCCAAATATTTAGTGCGTTGCTACCGCGGTTCGACACGACTCGAATACTGGATTACTCTTGCAAAAATGACTGCTGGGCTCTGGAGTTGGCTTGCCCAGCAGGTAACCTTGTACCTCATTTCCGCCAAGCTTTCTGATCAGCGCCAATTGTTCCGTCGTCTCTATACCCTCCACAATCACCTGCATGCTTAAGTTTTTCGCCAGCGCTATTAATGACTGAACCATGGCTTTAGTTTCCACTCGGGACTCCAGCTCTTTTACGAATGAGCGGTCAATTTTCAGCGCATTGAAAGGCAGCTTCGGTAAATAGCTGAAGCAGGAGTATCCGGTTCCAAAGTCGTCAATGACTACGCTGACGCCGATTGAGCGGAGCGTGTTCATTATTTCGGCAGCGCGTTCTGGTCCGGTGAGCATTACTGATTCCGTGAGTTCTATTTGCAGGAGCCGAGAGGCAAGCCCGGTTCGTCGCAATACCGCTTTCACTTCTTCGACGAAATGTTCGCGCATGAATTGCAGGCTTGAAACGTTGACCGCCACCTGGATAGGATCTGGCGAAATCGCCTGCCAGCGAACGGCCTCGGCGCACGCCTGCTCCATAATGTACGCACCGAGCGGAACGATCAATCCGCTCTCTTCCGCTATGGGAATAAACTTAGCGGGAGAGATGGTGCCCAGTGTGGGGTGTGTCCAACGAGCTAAGGCTTCAAAACGAATCAGCCGTCCGCTCATTATGTTGAATTCGGGCTGGTAGTGTACGCTTATTTCCCCTCTCGAAGTGGCGCCCCGCAACTGATTTTCGAGGCTCACACGTTCACGGAGCGCCGAGCCGAGTTCTGTGGTGAAGTACACAAGCTGGTTCTTACCATTGCGTTTTGCTGTATGCATGGCGCTATCGGCGTGCTGCAGGAGATCGGCCGCGTCTGTACCATGCTCGGGAAAGATGCTAATGCCGATGCTGGCACTGATTGTGATCTCGTTACTTTCTATAAAGAACGGCTTCGAGAGTACATCGAGAAGACTCTTGGCGACTCGGCCCGCGTCATCTCTGCTTGTCAGCTTGGCGAGTACAATTGTGAACTCGTCACCGCCCAAGCGCGCCAGAGTGTCAGAATGGCGAATTCTTTCTTTCAGGCGCTCTGCCGCCAGGCTAATCAGGACATCTCCAACCCTGCGACCCAAGCTGTCATTGACTAATTTGAAGCCATCGAGACCTATGTAGAGTACTGCGACAGGGTTCTGTTCGCGTCTGGCAATCGCCAGTGCTTGAGCTAATCGGTCGGAGAGAAGGCGTCGGTTGGGTAAACCGGTAAGCTCGTCGGTCAGCGCTTGGTATTGTAGCTTGTCTTCGGCGTTCCGCTTGGCGATGTCGCGCAATTCAAGCTCAGTCAATAGGTTGTTGAATGCAATCGCGAGCGGCGCAATTTCATCGCTTTCGGGAACCGTTACACGCCGCGAAAAATCCTTGTCGAAAGTAACTCGCTTCATCGCCGCTGAGAGCTCTTGAATTGCTTTTGTCTTTTGACCTGCTTGCCACAGAGCATTCGTTAGTCGAAGGATGCGACGCTGCAGAAAGATCACAAGTAAAGTAGCGGCAAAAATGGTCATTGAGAATGCGACCATCGCGCCGTGCCGCAAAGTCAACAACGAGGTTGCCGGGTGACGAGAAAAATAAAATAGCAGCAAGACAATGCTGCTGGCGGTGACGGTGCAAGCAACGATGACCAGCTCGCATTTGTGTTGTCTACCGTTGGACTGCACTGCGTCGACCTTCAACTCGAAACGTCCTTTTGTCCACAGCAATCAGGAGTTTTCAGATGCTAGCAGCCGATCGCGAAAGCCTTGTCTCAAAAGTTCCTTGGATGGTTACCTTCGGGATTTCGAATGTCCCATTTCGGGACGAATGGTACGCGCGGTTAGTTTGAATGGTCTGCCCCGAACAGTCTTCATTCTTCGGCGAATACTATACAATTCCGACCACGGCACTTTGCTTCGTACAAGGCCTTGTCTGCACTTGCGAGCATTTGCTCAAAGCAGAATGGCGCTTTACCAGAGCTGCCTGCAATTCCAAAACTCGCGGTAGAGCGGAATTCGCGTCTCGCACAAACGAAAGCTGCGCCCTCTAGTTGCTTGCGAATGCGTTCGATGGGAATCACGACGTTCTCTCGCTCCTGTACGTGCGTGATAATAATGATGAATTCTTCTCCCCCCAAGCGACCGCACATGTTTGACTGACGCGTGTTCGATCTGACGATTTCAGCAAAGCTCTTGAGGACCGTATCCCCCATTTCATGACCGTAAGTGTCATTGATCTTTTTGAAATGATCTAGGTCTGCCATTACCACCCAGAACGGGAACTCGTGTCGAGCGGCGGCGCTTACCTGGTGCTCGACCCAGCTATCAACCGCCCTCCGATTTGGCAGCCCTGTCAAGGCATCGGTCAACGCCATTTCTTCGAGCTGACGGTTCTTTTCTAGTAGCTGTTGATGGAGGTCTGCAATTCGCAATCCTACCCGGACCCTCGCCTGAAGCTCGCCTGGATGAAAGGGTTTCGTGAGATAGTCGTCCGCGCCCGCAGATAAGCCTTCTACCACTTCCTCCTTTTCTGTGTGGCCGGTCAGGAGAATAATGTAGGAGTATTGCTCGCGGAACTCTCGACGAATTGTCTCGCAAAGTTCGACCCCGGTAACATCTGGCATTGTCCAGTCTGTCAGCAGGAGTGAAGGCTTATGCTGCGCAAAGAGATCTATCGCTTGTCGGCCATTCTGTGCGAACACCAGCCTGCACTGTTCCGCATTCAACGACTCTTCGATCAATTTGCGGTAGACCGCGGAGTCATCAGCGGCAAGTATGGTAGGTTTTGAAGTATCGCTCATAATTCAACCATCACGGCTCCCTTCGGCGTTCTCAGTATCTGTAATGCTCGCCTTGCGGCCGTTATCGAGAGAGTTTCGCGTCGATTTGCGAATTGCCAAATTCCCACGTCATACCCCAAGCATAGAGGGACTCTCGTTTTCAGTTGTCCTGCACCTGAAGCCAGGGTCACTGCACTCTCCGCAGCTTTGCTGAATGGCCTGGATCTGTCGTGAACCGAGGCGTGGCCAAAACGAGCTCCCACTACATGTTTCGATTCCGGAACGAGAATGGAACCACCGAACAATGAGAGGAGTCCACCAACCTGGAGCGATGCGTAGGAGTTGACTAGAAGCCTCGATGGGATGAACTGGCCGGTTCGTTCCGAGGGGATGGAATCGTTTTTCCCAAATCCAAATCTCTAAATTTTGTCCCATGCCCAAGTACGGAAGCCTGTGCCAGCAGGACTCGATTCTTCACAGTGTATCCCCAAAGCCGAAGCTTCTTGTACATCGTAGTTTTCCCAATTTCGAGCGCCTTTGCTGCCTTAATCACATTCCCATGGCAAAGCCTTACGGCCCGGATCAGTTCCCGTCGCTCGATCTCTTCCATCGGTATGATTTGATTGTTCTCTGTAGGCAATGGCCATTGAGCCATCAGATCAGCGATATCTTCAATTTGCCCGGGAGTCAGCCTTCGGAGCCAGTCGGGGCAATTTCTCATTCGGTCATAAAGAAAAGCAAGGGCCGAGGGCGGCTGCCATTGAACCATCAAATCAGCAACTTCTTCGATTTGCTCTGGAGTTAGCTTTTGAAACCACCCCGGGCAATCCAGCATTCGCTGGTGAAGGAAAGCCAATGCGGCCATGCGAGTATTTAGCAATAGCGATCTCATCATGCGGATACGCGCCAAGTATTTGTTTCATGGGGGACCCGATCCAGCTTGGAGGCCGCCAAATCGGGCTTTGCGCTCGCAAGGTTAGCCCGGCTTACGTCCGGTGCTGTTGGAGTTTCGGGCAGGTCACCTGAGTATGTATCAGTGGCCTGTCCAGATTTGCGCTTGACCCATGCTGATGCTTTAAAGCCGAAAATCCCCTGCGTATGGAGATACTGACCTGCATTGTGTTGCGGGATTTCGCGCTCCCGGCTCATAATTCCGCGGAGTCTGAGGTGGGTCAAAAGGGAGCCCGCTGATGCTCCTAGCATGAAGACTCCGATGATAAGCAACGGATCGGTCAACATCTCTTCCTCCAATTCTGGACGTCGCAGCCTCGGATGCGAAGCTTTATCCAGAATCCCAGAGCATCTTTAGCACAGATTCCATTTTGTGCACCATGAATCTTTAGATTGTTACGAAAACGGAACACTCTGCGCCATCGTCAGAAACACAGGCTGCTTACCAAGCTTTCTGCTGACGCCGCGTTGTGGAAGACAAATCCCGGGAGAATAGCGCGTAAAGTTAGCCCAGCAATCGTCGTAAATTGCGACCTCGACCGGGGGGCGAAGCAAGACTCAGTGGCCGATAGCAGTCGGTTTGAAAGTAGTAGCGGAGAGCACCGGAGACCAAGGAACAGCTGGACGCTCTAAGAGTTCTCGGCTGCGAGATGGCACAGGGCTATTCCTATTCACCACCAGTAAGTTCTCAAGCCGCTTTCGGACTATTGGCCCGTACTGAGGGTCCGGTCTTACATAGCTGAGTAGCGACAAAGGCCTCGTTCCGAGAAAACTGCCATCCGGATCAGTTGGCAAAACCATTTCCAGGATTAAGAGCTGGTGCCGCAATTTTCAATTGAGTATCCAGCCAGGCATCCAGATCGCTCTGGTGCTCTGGGCTGGTGCACTTCATACTAAGTCCCGTTTTTCCATGTTTGTCATCCCAGATTACCGTGCCAATGGCGCGAACGAGAGAATCCATACCTGGCAACGAAAACACCACTTGAACTTCATCGCCGGGCATGAGGACGAGCGGGGTCATTAACGCCATCCCACGGCTACTTACGTTAATGGTGGCGCACTTAACGTCGGATTGGGACTGAGGCGGGATGAGAAGTACGGGCAGTTTCGTGGCACAGCGGAAGTAGCGTCGTCGCTCGCGGGCCATCAGATCGTAGGCGGCCCGGAGGCCGCGTCGAATCTGGTTTGGCTCGATTGGGCGTTCAAACAGCAAATTTGCTCCGCGTTCGAGAACCGCTTGACGCTGTTTAGCGTCCGATACCAGTGCAAAGATAACTGTGGTTTTGCTGGACGGGTTCTCTCTTAGACTTGCAAGAATGTCGCTTGCATCCGGAACTCTATCGAAATCGAGCAGTATGGCTTCATACTTTGCCCGTTTTAGTTCGTCAGGCATACCATCCGTGCTGCTACTTGACTGTGCCTCGATGCCAAGCTCCCGAGATAACTCCGCAAACGTGCTCAGCAAGGAGCGGTCAGGTGTAACAACCAGGGCGCGCAGATCACAAGTCACAGCTTGATGCCTCTTTTGTCATAAGACGACGTTCAATCGCAATTTACCCCAAATACAGAAAAAGAGTTGTTCCCGTTATGGTTTTGTTCCGTTTTCGTAACACACTAAAGTTTTTGCAGAAATTGCACTCAGCCGAGAATCGGCGGCAAGTCTCGCCGCGCATCCGGAGCTTAACAGGTCGCCATCTCTTGGTTTGGAGAATTGAAAACGCCGCAATGGCAAACGTACAAATGAAGATGCCGAGGCGGCGAGGCACACGGGCGCACACTATGACGTAACATTGGAATGCACTTGTGCCACTTTAATCTGTTCCGTTTTCGTAACATTTAACAGGTAGTACACATTGTCGTTTCGTTTTTGTGAGACAGTCTCGGAAAAAATAAAGAACGGAAGCACTGGGGCAGGTTCACCCCTCGAATCTGTCCCGGCTGCTTCCTTTGGTAAAGATGACTACGGGCGAGGCTCTTAAGGGAAATCCTTTGAGCTGTCGCAGGGGTGTGCCGCGTTTTCTGCTCTTTAATGTTAATTGAGGATCTGTCTTGCCACTGTCAGCGTTCTAAGCGACGATGGCACCTCTGTGGAGAAGCCTACCCTATTTTGTTTCGATCTCACCATCAGCGCCGCAAAACTGACTCTTGCATCTCTTCAGAAGGTAACTAGAACGTAAAATATCGGCACAATTTTCATTGCCACATTGCCTAGAAGTCGTAGAAAATATAGGGCAAACGAGGGGGCTTGGGAAGGCGCTCTTCCTTCCCTGCAAGAATTTGTGTTTTGAAGATGGCCCGACCTCGATGAGGTTGCCTGAGGGGGCCATGGGTCGAATTCGTTCACAACTCAGTTCGGCAGCCAACCGCCGGTGTACGCCGGGAGAACGTTTGCGCGCCGCCCGCTTGGTACGTGGAATGAGCCTCCGGGATGTTTACCAAGCGAGTGTTTCCTTAGCAAAACGGATGCGCAACGAAGAGTTTTTAATACCGCCCAGCCGCCTTCACGAGATAGAAGCACGGAGTGTTGTTCCGAGCATCCACCGGCTGTACACCTTGGCGTCGACCTACGGTCACGAACTCGCCGAGTTTCTCGATTGGTACGGCATTCCAGAAAGGAACGGGGCCAAGTCAGTTGATGCCTAGGTCGGCTTTGCCGGCGATGCTGATTGATAATTCTTTTTTACGACCGAATCGCCTATCGCCGTTCTGATTTTTGTAACAACCAGCCTGGTTTGTCTACAAGCTCAGTAATTTGCGCTTAGATTCCTTCGCGATGGTGGGATTAAATGTCGATCTCAGTCTTCCTACCAAGGAAACTCAAAAGCTGATGGGAGTGCGCGATGTCCGACTACTGAAGTCGGTAGCGGGAAATACAACTTGCTCTGGAAGGAATTCCTCGGCACAGACCAGAAGGGCAAGAGCACACAAGGAGTACTTTGAGAATGTGGCGAACGCTCCTGCTCAGGGCTGAATAAATTTCTCACTCTTGATTCCGCCGAAGAGGCTTTTCAGGTTATTACGAATAAGAATATGGAACTCGCTGCTGAGGACCCTCGTGTTTCGGTCTGCCGAATATTCCCGAAATGGAACGAAAGACACTCCCTAGTAATTAAGGTGCGCACGTCCCATGACTAACCTAGAGCTCCATGATGCTAGCATCACTCGATCTTTACACGCCGCGCTTTTCACAGAGCCTACTAACAACTCGAATTGAAGCGGCAGCATACCAATGGAGAGAAAATGACTCCGGAAATGGCCTTTGAATGCCTATTCGTTTCACGGGACCCAGTGCTCTACAACACAATGGACCAAGTGCTTCAGAACCTATCAATTAGTGTCGATCATTGCCCGCATCCTTCAGAAGCATGCGATGCCATTGTGAAGGGCACTCATGACCTGGTGTTAATCGATTGGGAAAGTGACGCGTCATCGATTTTCATGAGGACGATTTGGAGTCTATCGAAGAAGAAAAAGCCAACGACTGTCGTTATCACCGATGAAACTTCGGTGCCAGGTGCACACGTCATACTCCATAAGCCAGTAACTCTCGAAACAGGGACTCAGTCGCTGAAGACCGCCTACGCCCGCATGTTATTGGATTATCGAATGCAGTCCAGGCACGCTGTCATGGCGGGGGGAACAGCGAACACCGAGACTGGCCTAGCTTTCCCCATCATGGTTACCGATATTTCCGAGGGAGGAGTGGGCATCAAGAATAGCGAGCCGGTCCCCGTTGGAAGCATGCTGTTATTAAAGTTCCCTCTGCGAGACGCTCCCATGCCACTGCATATCCGGGCTCGGGTGGTTTGGACTCGGGGATATGGCACAGCCGGGTGCGAAATTATCGATATGCCACCCGACGAGCGTGTTGTATTCCGAGACTGGATTAAGGCCAGGACCCAGGTGAAGAAACCTCTCATTCCCGTCTGATACCGCGGGCATTCTTGGCGCCAACCATTTCGAGCCAGACCGGCGTAATCGAGAAAACCTGATCGCCACCGCACGGCCTGCTGCATCGCACATTTCAACAGTACATGCGCGTAACGGATAGTGCGAGCGGACAGGTCTCGTTCGGTCACATTCTGATACATAGCTTGAAGGTCCAGAGGTCGCAGTGCGGCCAGAACTCGTTCACCGAGAACGGGTCGGACATACCGCTGCAGCATGCCCTGATAATCTTGGAAAGTTTTCGGGCGTACTCTCGGCCTTGCGGCTGTTTCAAGCCATCGATCAAGGTATTCGCTCAGCGTTATATTGGCCCCTTCTAGATCGCGCCCCAAGTCACGCTCTCTCAGTTTTCTTGTCAGATATGCTTGGGCTTCCCTCATACTGCCGTGGATCGTTCGGTTGTGGTAGTTGCGCTTCTTGGTTTCGTGATCGCGGCCCAGATACACCCGGAAGAGCCATCTGCGGTCACCTCGTGCAATGATTTGGCCAACTTTGCGAGCCATAGAAATTTCCTCCTTGGCTCGCACAGAGGCACACAACAGGCGCACTCATGCGGTAACAAAAGCGCGGATATTCAGATTGATTGAAAAAGCAATGGCTGATCGGCCGTGAGTCGTTTTACGGTAAGCTTCTACTGTTCTGAATGCTGCCCACGCAGCTATTGCCAGAAAAGCAAGTGATACATCTCCAGGAAGGAACTACCTTGAGGATTCTGTCCGGGAATCGGTCGATCAGGCAAGTTCGAAGCTGGGTAGACGTGTCGCCTTTCGGTCGAACGTGAGAGTGCGAGTACAACCCACCCGAGCACCTAGTTCTGCGATCAGGGCATCCGCAAATGATGCGCGTCCCTGTTTTAGAACAACCATAGCAGTGAAGACTTGCTGCTCGTTTTCGATCGCCAGAACGTCGACCTGCAAAAGCCGTTCGATGGCGGTTGCAATTTCCTGAGCAGTTAAGAAGTAAGCGCGATCGAGCACCCAAACGGTTTCAACCATTGCTACAACGCTGACAAATCCTGGATTCTTCTCTGTCAAGCGACGCTCAAGAATTTCTGTCGCCTTGGCGGACTGTACTGGGTCGTCCTGGGTCAGATACCTGACTAGGATATTGGTGTCGAGCCCGATCATCGGTGTCGTCGCCGCGCATTCTGGCTCAGAGCACTCTCGGCAACCGCTGCGGTCATTTGTTCGGTGGTCAGAGGCCGCCGATTCCGCGACTTAACGATACCCCGTACCGCCGAAGCGGGGAGTTTCGGCAACAAGACCACGCTCCCATCGGGGTGTACGAAGAACTTCACCCGATCACCCGGTTGCAGTCCAAGATGTTCGCGGATGGATTTCGGGATAGTCGCCTGGCCCTTGACCGTAATTGCGGATTCCATCGTCGCCTCCATTACATTTGTAAAAATGTAATACCACGTCTACGAGAGGTTGGTCAAGACCTGCTTCGACTCTTGCACCTAATCCGACTTGTACATTGCCCTGTCATCCGCGAGCTTTGGCCCTCGTGAGGCACACAACGCGCACGCTGGCGGGGCGTAAGGCCACACATTTATGGACTGATTTGTGTGGAAAATGACTGATGGAATGTCAGTCCGTTTCAGCCATGATTCTGGTCCGCCTCAGTTTCCGGTTTGCCCGTCATTCGGGAGTAGTGTTAAGTAGTCGTGAATGACCGAATTGAATATGGGATTTGAAACAGGTTTATAGGACCGGGGCCGGAACCGATCAACTGCTCGTTTCGGCTCTGTGACCTGGAGCCGGTCTTTCGCGAGTACACACCGCAACCGTCATTGCGAGAGACGCATAGAGAATGAGAAAGAAACAACAGGACGTGGTCTCGGCCGTTTTGACCGCAACTGCAAAAGCTTCTTTGTAAAATGGTTACACGCTCTAGAAGTCTGAGCTTGCGCTATTTTCTCCTTTTGGGCGGCGAACTCAACGGAGCTGCCGCGACTTCGGTAAGCTGGTCCTGCCAAATGATGATTTTATCTCTGCCAGCTTGCGCATCCTGAGCGTCGGGCACCAGTTCCAGGTATTCCTTCATGTGGAGCACCGCGGTCGCGTAGTCCTTTTGCTCCCCCGCTAAAACCGCCAGGTTGAACTGGCCTTCCGGCCAGCATGGAAATAAACTCAGCGCAGCCGCGTATTCACGGATCGCTTTACCGGCATCCTTCTGCTGAAACGCATATTCGGCGAGAACCTTGTGCTGTCGTGCCTCTTCCGGCATCTCGGGCTTCACAGACATTGCACGCCAGGCCGCAGCTTGTCCCTTGAACTGCTCAAATGAAACTTCTTCTCTGGCGGGTTCTTCCTGGCGGCTTTTTGTTGAAAGGAATTCAAGAGCAGCGTGGAACTTCTTCGCCTCGCCGGCATCTCGCCAGCCAATTCTCGCGGAATGCACGTAGTCCGGCTGTGTCCAGCTGACAGTACTGGGAACTCCTCGGGCGAATGCCGTACCCCTATACCCCAGGTTCAATTCAATTGAGTTCACCACAGCAAGGTTAATATGGAAGTGGTTTCGGCCATCCGTGAAGGTAATGTGGTCGTTCTCCACTCTGAACTCACCCATTCCGTTCTTCGCGACAGATTCTTCCATCCAGCGAAGAGCCTCCTCCTTATCGCGCGGGGTTTTCTCTCCCGCCATAGCTAATGGGCTCTGCATGATGCCTGCCAGCGCAAGTGTGCAGATTGCCGCAAACAGCTTTACTCCAGTTCGTTCTCGCATTGGAATCTCCCGTCGCCTTGGTAATCATTGTTTATCAGATTTGGTGCACAAGACTGCTATTGCAAAACCTCGGAACTTGCGCGAGTTGACGCGCCTTCTGCTCCTCCGTTTTAGTGATACGCCGCCTGCTTAGCGCACTCGACTGTTCCTGCGAATTGTCTCCGGAGAACACTGAATTCAAACGATCCTTCCACACAATGATGCTGTCCTTGGCAGTCTGTGCGTCAGACGAGTCAGGGACCAGCTCAAGATATTGCTTCATGTGGAAGACAGCGGTTTCGTAGTCTTTTTGTTCGCCGGCAAGAGTTGCCAGGTTGAACTGCCCTTCGGGCCAAGTCGGGAAGATGTCGAGCGCAGCTTTGTATTCCTTGATGGCCTTTTCAGTTTCTCTATTCCTGAAAGCGTATTCGGCGAGTACCTGGTGTTCGCGGGCGTTCTCTGGCATTTGCGGCTCCGGGCTGGCGTCGCGCCAGGCTTTCGCCTGCAGAGCAAACTGCTGAAGAGTTTGCTCCTCTTGCATTCTCGCCACAGTGCGTGCCTCGGCAACCAGGTAGCTCAGCGCGCCAGCAAACTTTTCCGCGTCGCGCTTGAGTCCGAGCGCGACATAGTCGTCCGCATCGTGTGTAGAGTCGCGCCACAATATCTTGAAGCCAACCTGAGGATCCCACGCATCGCGAATTCCAGAAACGCGCGCCAGCGCGATCCCATAGTGCACGCTCCGGTCCCAGCTGTAATAAAGCAGATACTGTTCATCGACGCGGTCGATGCGGTAATAACGATGCGTCGCTTCATTGATCCACTTCTCCGCCTCGGCCCGGTCGGCCGGCACGTAGTCTTTCCTCGCGAAACCAGATACGGGCGAGAGTAGTAGCAAAAACAGAAGCGCAGACAGGATTCTTCTGTTACCTGATTTCGAGTGATGCATGATGGGTGTTCCCCTTGCAGCCTTATACAGCCTAACTAGCTTCGAGGAGCAATCCGCAAGGCGCAACTGAAAACTCGAGCTTCACGTTCCTTTTGTAACCCGCTAATTTGAGAGCGGTTGGAGATTTCATCCGGATCGGATCACCGCTTCGCGCGAACGAGGCGTCAGCTGTCTCTTAAGTAACCTTGATCGGCTATCGGCTTTCACTCACACTGAAAATTCTCCCCTGAAAATCCCGTTCGCGATCAGGCAAGTTGGCTAACTGAAAATGGCTCGATCCACCAAGACGCGCGAAAGTCGTGTGCGATTCTCATCAGCATTATTATTCTTTTCGCTTGGCTGTCTGGCCTGGCTTTTATTAGCCGGTCCTCTGGCATCCGCTTCTGAGCCTCAATGGTGGACCGATCAGAAAAGAGCCTGCGGTTTATCTTCAAGCCTTGCCTACGAAACCTGGCGCGCGCAAGGCTTTCCCTGCAATCAACAGACTCCTGGTTCTAGCAGTAATTCTGGTAACACACCGATGGCGCAAGGACACAATCTCCAACAGAACATGGTGAGCTACGGCGCGAACATGATGGTGGCGAATATCCAGAACTCGACTACCCGCGCATTCATGAACAGCTTCACTAACACATTTCTCCAGACGATGTTCGACAATCAACAGCAGGCGGAGCAACAGCGACGAATTCTCGAGCAGCAATTGGCGGAAAAACGCAGACGGGAAGAAGAACAGCGGCGGATTGCTGAACAGCAGAGACTCGATGCGATGTTTGCTCGCCTGAATCGTGAACTCAAGCTGGAGGGAGTTCCTTTTGCCTTGACGCTCAAGCCCATGGCAACCAATGCAGACCTTCAATTGAAAGGGATGAACAGCGGTGGCCCGGAAGACTTGAAGCTCAAGTTGGGACAAGAAGATAGCACCCCAACAAGCTACGGAATCAAGGGACTACCCGGAATTTATGTCGGCGGCCACGCAGGTTCTGACGCTGCAACCTCGGCTAGCGAATCGCCAACACAAAACTCAAATCTTCATTCAGGTCCTGGAACGGGTCAAACCGGGCCAAGCATTCCCGGCCTACCCGGCATTTATCTTGATCGAGTCCAGCCCCAGGAAGCGCCTGAGCTGGCACAAGCGGCCACCCATCTGAGTGGTCCCGACCAGACGCTGGCGCAAGATGTCGCGCTTCAGGCGGCAGAAAAGAATCCGGTCTTCACGGGTCAGAGTGACGACCCGAATGTGCAAAACTTTCAGCAGACGGACCAACAATACGAGCAGGACAAAGTCGCCGCTCAAGCCGCTCAGCAGCAGTGGACAGAAGCACAGTCGCGTGCAGATAGTGACAGAGCCGCGTTAGAACTGGCGCGAGGCAAAGTTGATTCCGGGGTTGCGACACCTGAGCAGCAGCAGGCTTACAGTCAGATGGTGCGGCTCGCGCAAACGGACGAGGATGCAGCGCAAAAAGCAAGGGTGATTTTTGACGGCGCGGACACAAAGCTTTCGCTGAGCCGTACGAATGCGGCGTCGGTACTGGCTTCGCTAGTTCCGGCGACTGGGACTGCATCCAGTCCGGTGGTTGCAGCGGGTGGTTCGCAACCGGAGTCTATGAGTTCAGACGTGGTTGACTTAAGTCATTCCCGGACGACTGCGCCGATAAGCGTGAAGCTGGGCACAAACAATGGGGTTCCAATTCCTGCGGTGGCCACAAGAGTCGCAAATTCCACGCCAAAAGCAATGTCCGTCCCGGCGCAAGATTTGAATGCTTGCCTGGGTTCGGCTGCCGGACATCCAATCGCGGGAAACCTGCCCACGGTTCAAGAATTGCGCGCACAGCTGGAAGAGGCACAGGAAGGAATCAGAACACTCGTAGAGAATCACGAGACGGAAGAAGACTTGCGCGAAGATGCGACCGAACAAATCAACGCCGCCGTGCATGACGCCAAGAAGCAGGCGTTTGATCTAACCGTGGATTTCGTCATGCATAAGGCCATTGTTGGCGTTCGCTCAGGGATTTGGGATTCCAGCCAAGAGGTTGAGAATCTTCAGAAATTGGCGCAGGGCGAAACTGATCCCGCAAGGCTAGGTCTGCTTCGCTCTCAGATTCAGCAAGCGACGACGCGGCAGGAGAACCTGAAGCTCGCCAAAGAGATCCTTGATAAAGGTAAGGAACGCCTGGAAGATCGCGCGCGTATACGCGACTTCCGGGAATGGACCGATAAGCCGGAGGACTTACAGCAGACCGTAGGTCGGATGGAGGGCGTGAAGCAGATTGTCCAAATGGCGCTGTCGGAAAAATCGGTAAAGGCTGCTCTCGGGTACACGCCATATGTCAATGATGCCGTGAAGTGGGGTAGCTCTCTCATCGACACAAGCTACGACCTGCTGGCGGAATATCTGAGTTCAAAACAGCTCGACCAATACAATCGCAACTCTGACCAATATCTCCAGGCACTAGATGCGCTGAACCGGCGGGTCAAGGTAACCGTGGCCCAAGTGAATTGTTACAAGAACTGACGTTCCTGCCCATCACCGCATTCGGGGCTGAATGTAACCCCTGGAATGGACATACCAGGATGTAACGTACCCCGGCAGAGAACGTTATGCGCGTCGATTTTTATTGAACCGGACAATCATTTCACCAAGAGCTCTGTCAGCAGAATCCTTGGACCGCAGGAGACGGTCGCCAACTGCCAAGGCATCACGCTTCGGTTCATCTTGGCCGAGTTTGAACTTTGCTTCCATACGATTTATGACGAGGTCGAAACCCAAAATTTTTGGAAGACGGCGCGCAGTCTCATTCTGGAATTTCCGTGCGCTAGGCATTAGCGGGTGGCAGCGGGGCAGGTCGCTTCGGCAACTGCAGCGCCGGAGTCGGCCTGTCACTTAGCGTGTCGTCGGCTATTCCGGAAATTGTAAAAGTAAGAGCGACCGAACCCACGATCATTGGCACAGCCGGTTTGGTAGTCGGCACCCAAGTACATCATTGTTTTCGTATCGGGTGCCGAACCTCCGTTCTCGAAGAACTCTTTTTGCCAACGGTAGAACACCGTCGGCCGTAGGCCGAGTTCTTCACACAACTCCGAGACTGCTACTTTGTCCACAAGATGCCGCCTCAAGATGGCTACTTTCTCTTCTGCGGTGCAGTGCAGTGCTTCCGTCCCTTCCTCAGACGTTCGCTCCGCTATCTTAACGGAGGAATTGCTTTCTCCATTTCCAACTGAGGCAGGACACTCTCTGCAACTGGAAAAGGCATTACTTGTGCGCGGTCTGAAGTTCCGGGTGCCCGGATTGTACGTCCATCGCGACTGCCTTCGTCGGCGAAATGACATAGAACGCGGTATCGCACGTGGGTGGCGTCACGCTGATCGAGCAACCTGACGGGATCAAGCCAAGGCCAGTACTATCGATCGAGTACGTTAAACTCTGGGTCTGATCTGCGACTGGTCCGCTTCCGCCATTACCATCCAACGTGAGATTGATGCTGGTCGTGGCGGAGGTGAAGTCAGCTATGCCCGAAATAGCACCGCTGGCGGCCACCACCGGATCGATCAATCCTAAAGAATAGATCCCGCTCGCGGAAGAGGTGGAGAACGGCCCGCCGCTTTGCAGCTCGAAGAAGCCGTCGTCCACGCTGACGTTGCTGCTCAGGTAAAACGCCTGGCTTGTGCTCGCAAGGTAGAGCACCGGTTGATGGCCACCTCCACCGGACACAATCATTCGTCCGCTGGCGGAGACGGCATAGGTGCTACCCGCTAGACCGCCCGAAGCGAAAGTGCCGCCGGTGTTCCGATATTGCACGCCAGCGAGCGCGCTATTGCCCGAGATCATGGGACCAAGAAGAAAGAGATCAGTCCTGCCTACTCCGGTGATGCCGGTTCCCGAATCGTAGCCGATGTAGGTACCGGAGAGCGGATTAGCGGCGAATGGGGCACCGGACTGCATGAGTGCCGCTCCAGCGGTTACACCGCCCGTAGTTTGCGGGTCGCTAGTCATGAAGAAAGCTTCGCTGGGCGAAACAAGGTAAAGAATATTGTTGGAACTGCTTGATCCGCCGCCGAAAGACAACTTCAATGTTGTGCGGCCATTCGCGGAAACGCTGTACGCAGTTCCGCTATCGATAGGAACCGGGCTCGCCGGCCAAGTCGTATTCGCCGCGTTTCCGTCTAATATTCCGTTCGCATTGAAATCTTGAGATCCGCCGCTGACTCCACCATTTCCGTCAAAGATCACCACGCCGGCGATGCCGAATTTGCAAGGTGAGGCGCAGTTAGCAGCGTTTTGCAAGGACGAACCGCCAAACGCATAGCTGCCGTTCGCTGAAGTATTGGTGAATGGGCCGCCACTCTGCTTGCGCAGGATTCCTGTCGTAAACGGACCTGTCGCGTCGAAGTCGATCATGTGTCCGGTGGAAGCCACACCGGCTGAGATGTTAGCGACCGAGAAACGGTAAGTCTGCGTTCCGGCTGAGGTGGTAAAGACAATACAGCCTCGTTGATCGTTGCCGACGTTGTAGTTGCCGGCGCTCACGGAAAGGTTCGACTCCACGCCAGAATTCAGGTTCTCATCGATGCTGCCAGCGGTGATCGCCCCATTACCGTCGAAAGTGAGCGCTCCGATGATAAGCGCGGGATTTCCGGAAGCGTCAAAGCCCTTGAGCAGGAAGGCGTAGCCTCCATTGAGGAGTGACTCGCTGCCGGATGTGCAGCCGCTGGCAACGATAGCGGGTGTGACCGTGAGAGTGTCGCTGGCACTCGAAACACCACCTGCCGACGCCGTAATTTGTGTCGTCCCAGTCTTGACTCCGGTAGCGAGCCCGCTGCTATTAATCGTGGCGACGTTCGTGGCGCTACTCGCCCATGTGAACGTGACTCCGCTGATCGTGTTCCCGGTGCCGTCCTTCGCTGTGGCAGTGAACTGTTGAGTGGAGTTTACGGCAACTGAGGGCGACGACGGCGAAACTGTGATTGTTGCAATCGTCGGATTCGTGACCGTGAGCGTGTCGTTGGAGCTAGTCACTCCACTCGCCGAAGCCGTGATTTGAGTTGTGCCAGCGCTGACCGCCGTAGCAAGCCCGCTGCTGTTGATTGTTGCGACTGCGGTCGCACTGCTGGCCCAGGTGAAAGTCACGCCAGTCATTGTGTTGCCGCTGCTGTCTTTTGCCGTCGCGGTGAACTGCTGGGTGCCTCCAACCGCAATTGAGGGTGATGACGGCGATACAGTGATGCTGGCGAGAGTCGGTGGCGGCGTGGTGTTGTTCTTTCCACCGCCTCCACATGCGACGTTCCCCACCAGAACAGAAACGATCAGTAGCAAAGATGCTTTCTTCATGGTCCCTCTCCCCCAATGTTCACGTGCTACTCACAAAGGCGTGAAATCGAGTCTTGTGGGGCCACTGAATTCTGGTACTTGCGCACTTGCCTCTTAATCGCAGTGCTTAGCGCCAAACGCCGGGTGTGCTAAACTCTCCGGCACGCGTGGGCCTATGACTTCTGAAAAATGGCAGAAGCTCAAGGAGATCTGTAACTTAGCGCTGGAGCGCGAACCCGACGAGCGCCATTCTTTTCTCGCGCTGATTTGCTCGGGAGATGAAGATCTTCGCCGGTACGCCGAATCGATGATTGCGCGTGCAACCTCCGGCGGAGGCATTCTCGAAGGACCAATTTGGAAGGATTTGGGTATTGAAGCTGACATCGCCGAGTGTCTCTCAGGGCAGTTTATTCCCAAGAGGATCGGTCGCTATCAAATCTTGCGAGTTATTGGCGAAGGCGGGATGGGAGTTGTTTACGAGGCTGAGCAAGACCAACCGCGTAGACGCGTCGCCTTGAAAGTGATCCGGCCAGGGTTGACGAGCCCACAGATTTTGCGCCGTTTTGATCGGGAGTCGCAAGCGCTCGCACGGTTGCACCACGTTGGCATAGCTCAAATCTATGAGGCTGGAACCGCCGAAACGAGCCATGGGCCACAGCCGTACTTCGCGATGGAGTTCATTCAAGGTACGCCGCTGGGTGAATACGCCAACACACATCATCTCAGGGCCAGAGAACGACTGGAGCTCATGGCCGAGATTTGTGAAGCCGTCGAACACGCACACCAAAAAGGCATCATTCATCGTGACCTGAAGCCGGGCAACATCTTGGTGGACGAGACCGGGCAACCGAAGGTTCTGGATTTTGGGGTCGCACGCGTCACCGACAGCGATGCCCAGTTAACGAAACAGACGGACATCGGTCAGCTGCTCGGAACGCTTGCGTACATGAGTCCTGAACAAGTCACAGGGGATGCGAAAGGAGTAGACACTCGGAGCGATGTCTATGCGCTCGGTGTGATTCTTTATGAGCTGCTGGCTCAACGCTTGCCATATCAGGTAAGCGACGATCTCTATGATGCCGTCCGCACGATTCGCGAAGAAGATCCGAAGCGGCTCAGTTCAATCAACCGCGTATTTCATGGGGACGTGGAAACGATTGTAGCCAAAGCTCTTGAGAAAGATAAGATGCGCCGGTACGCATCCGCCGCCGCGATGAAAGGAGATATCCGAAGATACCTACTCGACCAGCCCATTGCCGCTCGGCCTGCGAGTACTGTTTATCAGTTACAAAAATTTGCGCGGCGCCACAAGGCGCTAGTTGCCGCAGCCGTTATTGTTTTTGTGGTGCTTGTGGCAGGGGTTATCGTCAGCACAATGCAAGCCGTGAAGGCACGCCGCGCCGAGCAGATATCCGAAGCAGTCAACAACTTTCTGCAAAATGATCTGCTTGCACAGGCCAGCAGCAATAACCAGTCAACCTCCAACACCACACCTGATCCGGATCTAAAGGTGCGCACCGCGTTGGACCGTGCCGCCGCCCGGATCAGCGGAAAATTTGAGCGGCAGCCTGAGGTGGAGGCTGCAATCCGGGACACCATTGGACAGACATATATGGATATTGGACTCTACGCGGAGGCTCGCGGTCAGTTGGAGCGGGCGCTGGACATGCGCCGCCGCGTGCTGGGTACTCAAGATCCAAAGACTCTGGCGACAATTAGCCGGCTCGGGCGGAATGCGTATTTGGAGAGCAACTATAGTCAATCTGAGGCTCTTTATCGTCAAGCCCTGGAAGGCCAACAGCGAGTGCTGGGGTTGAGCAACCCAGATACTATCGATTCAATAAATGGCCTAGCCATCGCTTACAAGGAGGAGGGCAAGTACGGAGAAGCCGAGAAACTCCTCCAGCAAATGCTTGACGTAAGCCGCCGAACCTTGGGTGCCGCGGATCGCAGAACTCTGCAAAGCATCCACAATTTGGCTCTTATCTACCACGCAGAAGGAAAGTATCTGCAGGCAGAAGAACTCTACGTCCAAACACTGGCGGCAAAGCGAAATGTACTAGGACCCGAGCACCCTAGCACACTTCTCTCGATGCACAGTCTGGCTCATATATACGAGCTGCTTGGTAAATACGAACAAGCCGAGGTCCTCCATACTCAATTGGTTGAGATCCGCCGCCGAATCTTAGGTCCCGAACACCCGGACACGCTCGATTCGGCCGGCGACCTTGCCAACATCTACTATTTGGAAGGTAAGTACGTGCAGGCTGAAGCGCTGCAGAGCGAAGTTCTGGATGTTCAGCGCCGAATCCTGGGTGCAGAGAACTCAGACACGCTGGAATCGAGCAACGTTTTGGCCGGCATTTTGGTTGCGCGAGGCAAGTACGCACAAGCCGAGGCACTTTATCGCTACAACCTAGAAATCTCTCGACGCACCTTGGGTCCGCAGCATGAGGTGACTCTCAACTTTGTGCAAGACTTTGCTTCTTTATGCCTGCGAGAAAATAAATATGCCTTAGCAGAGAATCTAGCTACGCAAGCTCTCGATGGCCGACGTCACACTCAAGGAGCAGAGCACCCGCAAACGATCACCGCAGAGGGGGAGTTGGCGCTGGTGTATCTTTCACAAGGAAAGATTGCCAAGTCAGAGTCCTTGGCGCGCGAAGCACTCGAGACTGCGAAAAAGGTGCAACCGGACAATTGGCGACGGTACTACGCCGCAAGTCTGCTTGGTGCCGCGCTGGCCGGAGAAAAGCGATACGCCGAAGCCGAACCACTCCTCCTAGAAGGTTTTCAGGGCATGTTATCGCATAAAGATAAAATGTCATCCCCAGACCGTTACTACTTAGACCGTGCTCAAGAATGGCTTGTACATTTGTACTTGGCCTGGGGGAAAAGCGATGAAGCGGTTCGTTGGAGACAACACTCATCCCGCAATAGATGACCCGGTTGGATGGTCAGAGTTCCATCCCTTTACTTGCGAGCTGTTTCTTAAGGAATAGGCGGGCGACTTGCAATTCACGCTTAACCGTCCGCTCTCCGATGCCAACTGCAGTAGCAATCTCTTCAACGGCATTGCCTGCGAAATAATGCATTTCGACCACCTGCGCCTGACGCGAATCAAGCTCTTGCAGGCGCTCTAGCGCTTCGTGAATGGCCAGTACTTCTTCAGATTGTTCCGCGGTAATTGCCAGATTTTCGTCGAACTCAATGTGGGGGCCCACTTCACCACCCCGTCTTGCTGCCAACTTCCGCCTGGCGTGATCGACGAGAACTTGCCTCATGGCCCTGGCGGCTAGCGCAAAGAAGTGTGCCCGATTCTGCAGGGTTGGGTGTTTGCCACCCATGATTCGCATATAAGCTTCATGCACAACAGCCGTCGGTTGAAGAGTATGACCAAAACGCTCCCGGCGCATCATACCTGCGGCGATGCGGCGTAGCTCACCGTATACCAAAGGAAAGAGTTTCGCGGCGGCCTCCTTCTGGCCACGCATCTGCAACAAAAGCTCAGTTAAATTCGATGTCTCACTCATCGCGGTTTGTAGTCACAGCTCAAAAATCTATCTCCCATCCAGCGGAACGAAAGATGGCGGGAGCGTAATCAATGATGGTGTTGATACCGGAGACATGGATGAGAATCGCCAGGCAGAATCCGACGAACACCGCGCGTCGAATACC
>Ga0070741_10003124_pt1 | contig 41973 bp, 35 predicted proteins | sample Coa_R1_4_FD_66440 | JGI IMG/M metagenome (GOLD analysis project Ga0070741, IMG submission 66440) | Surface soil microbial communities from Centralia Pennsylvania, which are recovering from an underground coalmine fire - Coalmine... | ecosystem: Environmental > Terrestrial > Soil > Unclassified ... | reverse complement strand
GATATCGCCAGGAGTGAAGCGAACAAGGCGATAGCATAAGGCCGCGCATCGGCCGCCGCGAACGCCACCGGCTCGCCGCAAGCAAAGACGATGCTCGCAAGCATCGCCGCTGATGGATTTAGCAGGCGCAATCCCAGCCGGTACACAATCACAATGCTCGCCAAGGCCGCGAGCGTTGAAGGGAGCCGCAAGGCTATTTCGGGTGGGCCGCCAAGCTGGAGCGCAGCCCACGCAATGCCAGAATACAGTGGCGATTGGGACGGCCAAAGATAGCAGCGCGAGATCGCCTCGCCAATTCCATCTTTCACTGTCCAGAACGTGCCGGTTTCATCGACCCAAAAACTGCTGCTCAGCGGCAGCAGCCAGAGCTTCAACACTCCTATAGCGAGCGCTGTCCACAGGATCGCGGCCTCCGATAAGAGCGAAGATCGCTCTTTCCGCATTTCAAGTGTCTCGACACTCATTGCAGGTCTCTTATTTGGAATCCGTGGTGAAGTCTTCGCGATTCTGACAATACGGCAACAGCCTTGGCGGATTATTGTCGGCCTCCAGCAGCCAAATATGCCGGCCATGAAAATATTTCAGGAGCTGCTGGTTTGATGCTTTATCCATCTCTCGCGCCCACACCACCTTGCTTTTGTCGATATCGGCGGCGTTGTACACCCACTCCTGATGAGAGTTGTGCTCCGCCGAGTAGCGCACGATAACCAGATGCAGGCCGGGCGAATGTTGGAGTTTGTTTAAGATCAGCGCGCGTTGGTGCTCATGACCCTGCTTGGGGTCATCCCAGAAGGGCACCGGGCGCAGCCACTGGCCTCCGAACGCCCGCACGCAGACCATGAGCGCACAAATCACGGGAATCACCCGAACACTAAAAAGGAAATCGGGATGCTTCCGCGAGAACCAGGCGTAAGCACAGCGCATCCCTTGCATTGTGAATGCATATAAGAGGGCCAGAATCGGCCCGAGATATTGAGGATACAGAAACAATTCCGATAAGTACGCGAACATCATGATGAGCGCCGCAAGCGCGAGATAACGAAGGCGCGGGGCGCGTAGGGCGAACGGCAGAAAGAGGATTGGCAGAGTCAAGGCGGGGCCAAATAGAAAGCGCCAGGCCGTCTGAATTTTAACTGCCGTGGTTGTCAGAAATGCTTTGGGCGTCGAGTAGTAAGCACGCGTGCTCATTTCAAAAAGATAATGATTGTGCATGGACGCGTGGCGATGCGTAACATTTACGGGCGGGAGCAGCGCCAAATGCACCGGCCACCCATAGGTGTCCCGGTTTACCTGATAGGGCAGCCGTAGCGGGTTTCCGGTTGTGCGCCAGCAATAATATGAGGTAGCCAGCCCGCCCGCTGCGAGCACGGCAACGGCCGGCAGAACGGCGTTTCGCGCAAACCGCCTGAAATTCACTTTCACACTGCGCATTAACCAGAGCGCAACCACGGCACATACCGCGACGCCCATAAACGCCGATTCGAACGGCCGTGCATTCGCGAGAATTACCAGACCCGCGCCCAGGAGAACCGCGTCGCGGGGGCGCTGGCGTCCCACTAACCGCGGCACAGCGCCCAGCACAAGGGCTCCGCCAATGCCTGGGACCTCGCCGCCGAAATAGCTGTTCATGTAAAAGCTGTAGATGCCCACTCGCAGCCCAAGAAGCAGGGCACCGTAAAATGCCCAGCGATCGGGCAGCCACGCCTGCAGCATCCAGCAGGTCGCGGCGCACATCAGCCCGGTGCTGGCCCATACGCCCCACCACGGGTTTCCGGCGATCACCTGTCCGGCAGCCAGCGCCAGGCCCAGCGCTGGAGGATACATCGATGTGTAAGTGGGCTGCTGAATGATGTGAATCGATTCAAAATGGTGCCAGAGCTTGTGCGGCGGGTTTGTAATTCTGGCGGAAGCGAACGTATCACCGAGCAGTAAATGGCTGAATTCATCGTGAACGCTCGGCTCGGGTATGGGCATAACGGGCAGCAGCGCAGCCCGCACGAGCATGGGAAGAAGCCCGGCCACGAGAATTGCCAGTCTCCTCTTGCGGCCCATCGCAAAGATGGCACTGTCGAGCGAGCGAAGCCAGTATCTCGCCCTCCCGCGCGCGATCGCGCAAATGAGAAAGCATGCCAGCACGAGCGCCCATTCGATTCTGTAGACCCGATAAGTGAAAAACGGAATAAAAAAACAAAACGGAATCGACAAAGGCATCGAAAGCGGCATCATGCGAAATTTTGTGATTCAGCTCTTCGAATCTCCTCTGGTTTAAAAACGATCAACGAGGAACCCGGGGTATCGGTTGCCAGTATCTTTCAGCGCGCACATCCGGGTGAGCGCAACCTGCGTCCGTGCCAACCTGCTGCGCCATCTCGCGGCAATGCTTCAAGGGTATTGCTCGGAGCGAGTGAAGACAATCGAACAACTCTGTGACAAACAGATGTCATGGCGCCTTCTGTACTGCCCCTTAACGCCTGAATTATGCCACGGGGCCCACTAGAAACGCCAGTTGCCAGGCCCATATTGGTACCACAACACAGGTAGAATCGAACATGTGACCCGGGTTTGCCTTCTTCTGCTTTGTCCCATGCTTCTGTCGGCTGTGGAATTTCGCATCGACCATGTCACCGTGGCCGGGAAGAGCCTCAAAGAACTGCAAGCGCGTCTCCAAGCGATTGGGATTGAGAGTGAATACGGAGGCCCCCACGGGAATCGCGCCACTGAGATGGCGCTAGTGAGCTTTCCCGACGAGTCCTATCTGGAGCTGATTGCGCTCGAAGCCGGCGGAGACCCGCAAATGATAGCCAGGCACCCGTGGGCCCGGTATTTGCAAATGGATGCCGGCCCATGCGCGTGGGCGTTGCGAACCAACGACCTGGCTGCGGAGAGTGCGCGCCTCCGCGCGGCCGGCGTATCGGTGAGTTCGCCGCAACGCAGCGGACGCCAGAGGCCGGACGGTGTCCGCCTCGATTGGGAAACCGTGCAGGTGGGAACGGAGCCCAACGGCGCATTTTTTCCGTTCCTCATTCACGATTTCACGCCCCGTAAGCAGCGCGCCTTTGTTCGAGGCAAGCCGACGACCAAGGACTTCGCCGGAGTGAAGCGCGTTGTCATTGCCGTCAAAAATCTGGATGATGCGGTGAAGCGCTACCAGACCGCATATGGGCTACCGCAACCGATCCGGCAGGTGGATGCTGATTTCGGCGCGCGTCTGGCCCTCCTTGGGCAGGCGCCTGTCGTATTCGCGACTCCGCTCAACGCTCAATCGTGGCTCGCCAGACGCATTGAGGAATCCGGCGAAGGACCGTGCGCATTCGTCTTACAGGCGCGCAGGGCCGGCCGGTATCAGTCCGCATTGAAGTCACGTTGGTTCGGCATCGACATCTCCTGGTTCGATACAGCCAAACTTGGGTGGCACCTCGGTTTCGAATAGCGCTCATGAACGTCTTGGTGCTTGACAACTGCGATTCGTTCACATGGAACCTGGTGCAAGCACTCGAGTCGCTGGAAGCGCACTGCATTGTCGAGCGGTCTGATCGGATTGCCCTGGAGGACGTCAAAAAACTTCGGCCGGCACGCATCGTGCTCTCGCCAGGACCTTTCGGGCCGGAGCGAACGGGAATCTGCCGCGAGGTCGTCGGCGCTTTCTCAGGCAAGCTTCCCCTCCTTGGCATTTGTCTGGGCATGCAGGTCATCGCCGTTGCCGCGGGTGCGGAGGTGCGGCCCTCAGGGAAGCCGGTCCACGGGAAGGCGGGGCTGGTGACGCATTCCGGCGAGGGTGTAATGAAAGATCTTCCCAACCCATTTCTCGCCGCGCGCTACCATTCGCTCCAGGTCGTCTCGGAATCGGTTCCGCCTAATCTTCGGATTACGGCGCGAGCTGAGGACGGTTGCATCATGGGCTGCCGCTTGGAAGGCACTCAGACCGAAGGCGTGCTCTTTCATCCGGAATCGTTTCTTACGGAACACGGGCCGCTTCTGTTTCGAAATTTTTTGCAGGCCGATCCCGATGTGGTCCGACCGGCTCTCTGAAATCCGCCGCAAGGAATTGGTCGCTAAACTCCGTGCGGTGTTGCCGCAGCCGCGCAGGTCGGCGCGGTGTGAACGCGTTTGTCTGAGCGGCTCAGCCTCTGCGGCCGCGGTAGCTGGCCGATTTCAGGCTCAACCGGGTTTCGCGTGGTTGGATTCCGCAAATCTCAGACACGATCTGTTTCGAGATCCGATTGCGCGGATCCATGTGAGAGACCGGCACGCCGTCGTGGAGGGTCCAGGCGATCGCGTTAGCCTCGAAGTCCGCGGTCTGGATCTCCTGGAAGCCGCGGTCGAGGCCTGGGCGGGCGCAGCGGGCGCCTTATTGTGCGGGTATTTCGCTTACGAGTTGGGAGCTGAGCTGGAGGATCTGGCGGTTCCACTCGGAGCTCCGGAGGATCTTCCCGATCTTGTTCTCGGGCTGTATGATTCCGGGCTTGTGCAGCGAAACGGAACGTGGCAGGTATGGCGAAGCACTGCGTGGCGCGATCGGGGTCATCCGTCTACGCGCGATGACGCCTGCGGGGCTATCGCTGAAGCCTCGCGCGAACCTGCCGATGACCCAGGTCCCTCAGCAGCCGCTCCAGTCGGGGCGGCCGGCACGGGTGAGGACTTCAAAGCGGCTGTGGCCCGTACTGTGCGCCGCATCTACGACGGCGAAATATTTCAGGTCAATCTGTGCCGGCGGCTGGAAACGGCCATCGAGTCTTCCGCGATCTGGCCGGCCTACGTTCGCATGCGGCAGGTCAGTCCCGGCCGCCATGCTGCGTTTTTGCGGCTGAGCGGCGAATGCGCCGTTCTCTCGGTGAGCCCCGAATTGTTCTTACGAGTACGCGGTGGACTGGCGCGATCACGCCCGATTAAGGGCACGCGACCACGCGGTCTGACGCATGCCGAAGATAGTCGTCTGGCATTGGAGCTTCTCGAAAGCGAAAAAGATCGCGCCGAGCTGGCCATGATTGTGGACGTGGTGCGAAACGATCTCGGACGCGTCTGCGCGCCTGGTTCCGTTTCGGTCGTCAGACACGCGCAGTTGATGTCGCTTGCCACGGTCCATCACACCTTTTCCGAGGTGTCCGGCCGTCTGCGCAGCGATGTTGGACCCGCCGACCTGCTTCGTGCCTGCTTTCCGCCGGCTTCCATTTCGGGCGCGCCGAAGATCCGCGCGATAGAAGTTGCAGCGCTTGAAGAAGCGCGGAGAAGGGGCCCATGTATGGGAAGCGCCGGCTGGATCTCCTTGGATGGCGAGATGGAGCTTTCGGTTGCCATTCGCACGGCGGTGGCATCTTGCGGGCGCATCTGGTATCTCGCCGGATGCGGCATCACGGCTGAATCCGATCCAGAGGCGGAACTGGCCGAATCCGAAGCTAAGGCGGCCGCCTTCATCCGTGCTCTCAGCGCGGCTCCGAAGCTCCAGAGCGAAGCGCCCGCCGGCGAGGGATAGCTGCCAGCAACAGCCAGAGCCCCGTCGCCGCACTCACTGCGCGGCAGAGTTTTGCTTCCACGCCTCCGTCGTATTCGAACGTAATCTGGCAATCTCCCGCGCAGCCGGGATGGACAGTGATCAGCCCCATGCCATCCGGCCGAATCTGCCGGAATGCGCCGTTCACTCTCGCTCGCCAACCAGGATGATAGTTGACTTGCACCGAGATGACCTGCCCCGCTGCGAGCCGTGCGTGAACGGCAAATCGATTCGTACCGCTCCACTCAAGCGTCGCAGCAGGCGCCGCGGGATCCTCCAGCGCGGCGGCGAAGCGGCGCAATTCCTCTACATCCAACCCGTTGGCCGGTTGGTGCTGGACGAGTTGCTCCGGCCTCACGACGTGAGCCAGAGATCCGCTGTTCGATACGCGGTACATAGTTGTGTCGTCTTCGCGCCACAGCACCGGCAGCACCCCATCGAACTTGCGCGGATTATGGAAGGGCTTCCAATATTCCGGGCTCTGCGGTCCCGGGACGCCGATGACTTGGACGCCAAACGCTTTCAACCATAGCAGGGAGCATTCGGCGTCGCGCTCACCGGCATTCTGCCCCGCGGTAATCGCATAGACGGCCAACTGCTGCTGCCAGTTCAGGGCCGTTGTGTAGTTTTGGCCGCCTAACTGCGGCACGTCGGTGAATGTGTTTAGCCACTGGCCCAACGACCCGCCAAGCATGACGCGCTCGCGCGGAAAGTGAGCCTCGGCCCACTTCGCTGTCCGGTACTCAATACTGCTGGCGACATCGACCGAACGGGTCAGTAATTTCGCATAGCGGCGATGAGAGACTACCTGGCGTTCGGCAATCACAAGCAGCGGGATCAGCAGGGCCAAACGCGCTCGCCACGGAACGCGTTCGATCCATGACCGTAAAGCGAAAACCGCAGCCCAAACCAGAGCCGCTTCCATTTCAATTTTGTATCGGCCCGGTTGAGGCAGGAAGTGTACTCCTGTGTATTGGGCAAGAACGGGGACCAGCACGGCCGGGCAGGTGCACACGAGTACCCAACGCATGGGCCAGTCGCGGATGTACCGGGAGCAAAGGCGCCATACGATCGCGGACAAGACAAGCACGCCCGCCAGCGCGCCCAGCGAGTAGAGAGACAAGCCGCCTTCTCCGTTCATGCGCCCGATATAGTAGACCGTATAGACCAGTGACGGGGGCAACCACGGAGAAACGATCAGGCAGACGGCTGCAAACACCGCAGCCGAGCGCAGCAGGAGTGATGGTTGAAAGTGCCGCTCCATTGCCACCGGCAGTGTGACCGCCACGACCGCCGCCAGGATACCTCCGAACATGTTGGCAAGGATCATGAGCGCCATTGAGGCGCCGCACAGTGCGTAATAGAGCCGCTTTCGGGTCTGGAGCGCGCGGGCCAGCAACCATGCCGCAAGCGGCATCAGCATGAGGCTGGTGAGATGCGGCACCTCGTCCCAATCAAAAGCCAGCATCATCCGGCGTGCGCTGCGGAGCGAGCTGAAATGGAAGGCATAGTCAGGTACGATAAGCTCCGTCGGCGAGAGGAGCGAATACGTGAGCGCCGCGGCAAAGCTGTAGCCAGGAGCGCGAAAGAGCCGCCAGCTAGCCAGGTAGAAGGCCAGAGGCCCGAAGCAATATACGAATCCCGTCACCTGATGAAACGCGAGCGACAGTGAGCCGTGAAACGCGCGGGAGACAGCGGCCACCGTGACCGGTACCAGCGGAGGGTAAGTATATTCGAGCGGAGCCCCGCCGCCCCAATAAGGCCACCAGCGTGGCGCAAGCCAATCGAAGCCGGCGAGCCGCGCGATCGCCATCCAGATGCCATGCATCGAGTTCCAATGGCCGGTTGATGCTGTGACGAATGCCTCGCGGCAGATGTAGATATTAATCCAGGCGAGGACGATGAAGTAGACCCACGGAAGCCAGCCCGCGGCTGATCCTCGCGCCGGTATCCGTTCCTTCAGCGCCACTATCAAAACATCTGGAGAGGAACCCTTATCGCAGTTCTTCCATTACCTGGTCCAGCACCTCCCGGGGAGGCCGGACCTTTGACTCCGGAAGCGTAGCCAGAGCCTCATCCGCCAGGTTCAGCATCTGGACGAAATTCGGTTTCGCGGTGTTCACATACAGCACGCCGGTAAGCACCTCACCTCTGGCTTCGGCTTCTTCCAAGGCGGAGAGCGCCGCAAGCTTGCTGGTCGGGTTGTAGTCCCGGTCTAGCTTGCGAATCCGGAGGTGCGAGCCGTCGTGCATCTGCACGTCCATGACTTCACCTTCCGGAATGTCAACCGAAATGTCCTCGTACGCTGGAACAAAATCGAGCTCGTGCAGCGCCTCCTCGTGATCCTTCATGTAACTGTAGCTCTTGGTCGAGCCTTCATGATCATTGAAAGTCACGCAGGGCGAGATCACGTCGATGACGGAGAGCCCATCGTGCGCGATAGCGGCTTTCAGGAGCGCCTGCAACTGCTTCTTGTCGCCTGAGAAGGAACGGCCCACGAACGTCGCACCCCATTTCAGAGCCAGTGCGCAGCAATCGAACGGCGGCAGGTCATTGGGAGTTCCGCTCTTCAATGTCGAGCCCAGGTCGGCGGTAGCTGAGAACTGTCCCTTGGTCAGGCCGTAAACGCCGTTGTCCTCGATAATGTAAATCATTGGCACGTTGCGGCGGACCATGTGCATGAATTGCCCGATGCCAATGGAAGCCGTGTCGCCATCGCCGGTTACGCCGAGGCCGAGAATGTGGCGGTTGGCCAGAAGCGCGCCCGTGGCCACCGCCGGCATGCGGCCGTGCACGGCGTTAAAGCCATGCGCCAATCCCAGGAAGTACGCCGGCGACTTCGACGAGCAGCCGATACCGCTGAACTTCGCCACGCTCCAGGGCTGAATGCCCAGTTCATAGAAACATTCGACTATGCGCTCCGAAATCGAGTTATGGCCGCACCCGGCGCACAGTGTAGTCTTACCGCCCTTGTAACTGAGTACCTCGAGCCCAATGCGGTTCACCTTCTTGGGCGGAGGCGTAAGCGTGGTGCTCATTTGCCCTCCTGCCTGATAATTTCGTCCGTAACTGTTCTGGCGTCCAGCGGCAGACCGCCGTAGTATCGGACGCTGCGCAACTTAGCGATTTCCTCGGGGCTCAGCTCCAGCCGCATCAGCCCGAGCAGTTGCGCGTCTCGATTCTGGTCCACAACGTAGACGCGCTCGTGGCGGCGAATGAAATCGCTCAGCTCCTGGTTGAACGGATAAGCTTTCGGCCGCAGATAGCTGGTTGCGATTTCGTATTCCCGCAGGAGTTGATCGCGGCTCTCTTCGACGGCATAGTGCGAAGTCCCGACTGCGATCACTCCGATTTCCGCGCCGTCCTTCACATCGATCTGCGGCGCCGGCACGCGTCCGCGCATGGTCTCAAACTTGCGAGCCAGGCGGTCCATGTTGTTGATGTAATCATCTTCCCGTTCACTATACGCCGCATTCTCGTTGTGGCCGCTGCCGCGAGTGAAATAGGCTGCGGCTGGATGCGGAGTTGCCGGCAGGGTGCGATAGCCCACGCCGTCGCCGTCTACGTCCTTATATCGCGCAAATCCGCCGAGCCGCTCCAGATCTTCGGCGCTCAGGACTTTCCCGCGCCGGATCGGCTCGGTGGGGTACGGGAACGGGTCCGCCATCCAATTGTTCATCCCGAGATCCAGGTCCGTCATTACAAAAACCGGCGTCTGGAACTGCTCCGCGAGATCGAATGCGTCGATAGCCATCGTGAAGCACTCTTCGGGCGACGATGGAAAGTAGAGCGGGTGCTTAGTGTCGCCATGGGAAAGCAGAGCTGTTGAGAGAAGATCGCCCTGCGAGGTGCGGGTCGGCAGGCCGGTGGACGGGCCGACACGTTGGACGTCAAAAATCACGGCTGGAATCTCGGCATAGTAGCCCAGGCCAACAAACTCCGACATGAGCGAAATGCCCGGCCCGGCCGTCGAGGTCATGGCGCGGGCGCCGGCCCAGCCCGCCCCAATGGCCATGCCGATCGAGGCCAGCTCGTCCTCCGCCTGCACAATCGCGTACGTTGCTTTGCGCGTTTCCGGATCGAGCCGGAAACGCCGCATATAGCCGATCAGGGTTTCCACCAGCGACGAAGAAGGCGTGATCGGATACCACGTAACCACCGTCACGCCCGCGAACATACAGCCCAGCGCCGCCGCCGAGTTGCCGTCAATGATAATTTTCCCCGCGGTCTCGTTCATTCGCTCAACGCGGAACGGATCGGTTTTGGTGAACGTCTTGGCTGCGTAGTCATAGCCCGCTTGCGCGGCGCCCCAGTTGAGCTCCGCTGCCTTGGCTTTACGTTTGCCAAACTGCTTGACCAGCGCCTTCCGCACCTCCTCCATCTCAATGGAGAGAAGATTCGCTACGACGCCGTCGTAAATCATGTTGCGCACCAGCTTGCGCAACTTAGCCTCCGGACATACCGGACCCACAAGTTTATCGAACGGCACAGGGTAGAAATGCAGGTCGGACCGCAGCGCGTTCAGTTTGAGCGGCTCGTCATAGACGACGGCCGCGCCGCTGTCCAGCTTCATCACATCTTCACGGGCCGTCTCCGGGTTCATCGCGACCAGAAAATCGATCTCTTTCTTCCGGCCGATATATCCGTGCTTGCTCGCCCGGATCGTGAACCACGTCGGCAATCCCGCGATGTTGGACGGGAACATGTTTTTCCCGGACACCGGAATGCCCATTTGAAAAATTGCCCGCATCAGGACCGTATTGGCCGTTTGGCTTCCCGATCCATTAACTGTTGCGACCTGTATGCTGAAATCGTTGATAACTGATTGGTCGAACTCGCCTAGGCGCGGCTCGGCCGGGGACACCTCTAAAGTTGACATCTACGAAGGTCCTTATTTATGGGGATGTGGCCCAACTCACTGCTCAATACTTGATTATATGCACGAAACGTGCTTAGACGTGAGCGCTACCACTCGCGCGATTCTTCCAGGTACGTGTAGCCGTGCAGCCCTTCTTCATAGAAGCGCAACAGCCGGCCGGACTCTTCATATCCAAGCCGGCCCTCGCGCAATGCCGCCTCCACGTCGCGGCGCAGCCGCGCAACCAGAGCGTCGGATGAAAACTGCACATAGTTCAGAACCTCGCGCACCGAATCGCCCTTGATCACTGAATCGAGAAGCACCTCTCCGGTTTCGCTCATGCGAACATGGACGGCGTTCGTATCGCCGAACAGGTTGTGCAGATCGCCGAGAATTTCCTGATAGGCGCCCAGCAGGAATGCGCCGAGATAGTACTCCCCGCCATTGAACGGATGCAGCTTCAGGGTGCGCTTCACGTCGCGGCGATCGATGAATTGATCGACTTTGCCGTCGGAATCACATGTGATGTCGCCGAGCACCGCGTCGCGGGTGGGCTGCTGGTTCAGCCGGTGGATCGGCATGATCGGAAACAACTGCTTGATCGCCCAACTATCCGGCATGCTCTGGAAGAGCGAGAAGTTGCAGAAGTAAGTGTCGGAGAGCATCGCATCCAGGCCTTCGAGCTCTTCGGGAAAGTAGTCCAGGTCGGCCGCAAGCTTCTGGATTTTTCGGCAGATCGCCCAATAGAAGTTTTCTGCCAGGCAGCGGTGCTCGAGGGAGAGATAGCCGAGGCTGAACAGGTTCAGGGCCTCGTCCAGCGCCTGCTGCGCGTCGTGGTAGCTTTCGAGCAGATTTTTGCTGGTCAGCGAGCGATATGTTTCACGCAAATCGATCAGCGGCTGCTCCGGGTCGGCAGGCAAATCGCTCAAAGCCTCCCCTTCGCCGAGACCTGCGACCCCGAGAACGTTGAACACCAGCACGCTGTGATAGGCAGCGATTGCTCGCCCACTCTCGGTGACGATCGTCGGATGCGGGACGCCGGCTTCATCGCAGACGCTCTGCACGTGATAGATGACGTCGTTGGCGTACTCCTGCAGCGTGTAGTTCACGCTCGACTCGAAGTCGGTCTGTGAGCCGTCATAATCGATTCCCAGGCCCCCGCCCACGTCCAGCATGCGCAGCCCCGCGCCGGCGCGAGCGAGCTCCACATAAATACGGGCCGCTTCGTTCACGGCGCCTTTAATCTGCCGGATGTTGGTGATCTGGCTGCCAAGGTGAAAGTGCAGCAGGTGCAGGCATTCGGCCATTCCAAGCGCCTTCAGCTCTTCCAGCGCGCGCGTCGCTTCGGTTGCGGAAAGCCCGAACTTGGAGCGAAAACCGCCCGACGATTTCCACCGTCCTGAGCCCCGGCTGGCCAGCTTCACGCGCAGCCCAATGGTCGGACGAACGCCCACCTTCTCCGAATTTTTCAGGATGAGCTGCAGCTCCGTATATTTTTCCACTACGGGAATAATCTGGCGCCCCATCTTCTGGGCCAGCATCGCCATCTCGATGTATTCGTCGTCCTTGAAGCCATTGCAGACGATCGGAGTCTCGTTGTCCGCCAGCGCCATCACCGCCATGAGCTCGGGCTTCGAGCCAGCCTCCAGGCCGAACCGGTAGGGCCTCCCGAACTCCAGCACCTCCTCGACGACCTGCCGCTGCTGATTTACCTTGATCGGATAGACGCACGTGTAGGCACCCTGATATCTGTGCTCCGTGATCGCGGTTTCAAATGCACTGTGGAGCTCGCCCAGACGATGCTTCAGAATGTCGGCAAAACGGATCAGAATCGGAAGTGAAATGCCCCGCAGCACCAGCGTGTCGACCAACTGCTTCAGGTCGATCGAGCGGGCCGGCTCCTTGTAGGGATGCACGCGAACGTGACCGTTGTCGTCGACGGAGAAATAGCCCTTGCCCCAACTGGCCACATCGTACAACTCACCTGCGTCCTGAACGGTCCACCGCTCGGCCGGCTCCATGACCAGCGAGCCTTTCCGGCCGCCGTTTCTTTCCAACCTAGTCCCTCCGCCTTCAGTGTCCTTCGAATCGCCGGAAGAGGCAAGCGGAAAATGGCTGGCATCAGGCCTTCCAGAGCTCCGTAATCGGTCCGTAAAGATCGTCGCCGGAGAAGGGGACGTACTCGAAGCCGCGCCCCAGCGGATCGTCGTGCCGTACGGTGGTCCAGTTGATTCCCATGGCGGAGTAGATGGTGGCTTCGAGATCTTCAGGCTTGATATAGCGGTTGCGCGACCAGCCGAACTCGGCTGCGTCGGACCCGTTGTCGTTCGTCGCGCCGATCGCTCGGCCGCCGGCAACTCCCGCTCCGGCGAATACCGCGAATTGCTGCGGAAAATGATCCCGTCCCTGCGCGGCGGTCAGCGGCCCGACGGTGCGGCCGAACTCTCCTACCATCAAGACCAGCGTTGTGTCGAGTAGTCCGTCCGCGGCAAGATCCGAAAGCAGCGCCGAGAAACCATTGTCGAGCAGCTTGCCCATCTTAGGAAGTGATGACGCCAGATCCGGATTATAGATGTTGCTGTGCATGTCCCAGCCGCCCTGAGTGATCTGAATGAAACGCGTGCCCTGCGCGGCGGCAAGAACCTGCTTGGCTATGAGGCAGGCGTTGCCAAAGCCAGTGCCGCCGTAACGCAGACTGTCGTCCGCGGTGAACTGGAACGCCTGCGTGACAGCGGGATTGTACATGAGGCCGCGGGCGGCGCGGTAGAAGCTTTCGTAATCTTCCGGCTCGCTGCCCAAGGGCGACTTAATGCGCAATGAGTCGTCCAGCGCGTGCAGCAGCTTCCACCGGTCCTCAAATACTGCCGGCCCATCCGGATGGCTCGTGTTGGTTATGCCCCGTGCCGATGGCGTCACTTTGAACGGAGCGTATGCGGACGGCAGGTAGCCGGGGCCTGCGGCTCCATCGGAATTCAGGGCCAGAAATGTTGGAAATACCTGGCTGGGAAGGCGCTCGGAGTCTTTTTCAATGGCAACGATGCTGCCAATGTTCGGCGCGATGTTGCCCAGCGCAGCTGCCGGATTGCGGCCGATCTGTGTCCAGGTCTGTGCCAGGGAATGCACCAAGACCCACGCGCGCACCGATCGTACGATTGCCATTTTCGGCAGATGGTCGGCAAGCTTAGGCAACAGGCCCACTGGCCACGTTAAACCCTGTATGGTTTCCGGCTGAAAGGTTTCCGGCGTCACGCCTGGAACGAATTTGAAATCGAAGGTATCGATGTGGCTGGGCGCGCCAGCGAGCAGAATGAATATCACGTTCCGCGCCTTGTTCACCGTCGAAACCGACGATTGAGTAATAGCGTCGGCTGCACCCGCATAGCGCTGCGATAGAAACGATCCCGTTATGCCCGAGCCGAGCAATTGAAAGAAACACCGCCGGGTCCAGTGCGGCCGCTGAAAAAACGTCCGGTGATCGTGTGGGAACCTGGCTACGAATCGCTCGAATCTGTCGCGTTGGCTCATGGCGGTCAGTAATTGAAAAGGAAATCCACCTTGTTATAGAGCGCCCACGTCAGGTTCTGGGCCGCGGTATTGCGATCGCGGGAACGGAGCAGGGTCACTGCCTGGTCCATCTCCGAGCTCGAAGGATAGCGCGACAGAATGCCCAGAAAAATGGCGTTTGCCATCTGGACGTCAGACGTATTCGCATTTGCGGCGATGAGTTGGTTCGCCGACGCACCCTTGGCCCTCGTGCGGCCGACCACGAAGGAATCGTTCATCAAATTGAGTGCCTCTAGCAGAGAACCCTCCTGGCGCCGGTCGGTGTCGTCGCGATTTCCGCGAAGGAAGCTGTCGAGGAAGGCAGTCATCGTTCCGCCGGGCATCCGGGCGGTCTCAGGAAACTGCATGGCCCAGGAAATCTTTCCGAAGCCGCGGTCGCTGAACCCGGAAATGTTGTACTCGGGCATCACTCCGCTCGACTGGACAATTGCGTCGTGAATTTCTTCGGCCCAAAGCCGGCGCACGAATTTACGAGCGAACAGCTTTTCCCACGCAGGATCCCAAGCGCCATCGTAATAGCTGGACATCTGATAGGCGTCTGAGTTCACAATCTCGCGTATCAGCGCTTTCAGATCGAAGCCGCTGGCGGTGAACCGCGCCGCGAGTGCCCCGAGCAGGCGGGCATTTGACGGCTGGAGCGTCCAGGGCGCCGGCGGCGGGTGATCGGGATCGAGGCGGGCCGGATCAAACTGGTTCGGCGGATCTACCAGGCCGATTGAGAAAAACTGCGCCCAAATATAGTTGACCGCCGCCCGCGCAAACTGCGGATCCGCCGTGATCTCTCGGGCCAGCGCAGCGCGGTAACCCTCGCCGGATTGCGGACCTTGGCCCGTGAAGGGGTAAACCGGCGCCACGTAGCACGGTTTGCCGCTTGCGCAAGATGGAAGCTGCGTTCGCGGCGGCCGATTGCCGCTGGTAGTTCCCAGGGTATAGTCCCGCGTTCCATCGTCGGTCACTGACCAGTAATAGACATTCGTCTGGTCAGTGCGTTGACGAATCGTTCGGGTGCGCGACAGAAACGCCGCGAATTGCCAGGCTTGTGTACGTGTCGCGGAGGATCCCCACAGGCTCAGCGCGTTGAGATGGCCGCGGCCGTTATGGCACAGCAGACAGTTCATGTGCGAAATGCCGAGAAACGTCTCCGCGATGTTGGCGGCCTGCTGATCGTAAATGTCCTGCGTGGGACCTCCGCCCACTACTCCTCCAACCAGCCAGTTAACCGGACCGTTCTCGAAACTGTTGCCTGCCGAAGTTGCGATCAACTCCGTGGCCATGCGGTCATAGGACTTGTTCGCGGCGAGCGAGTCGCGGATCCATCGATAAAATGCGTTCCGGCCGTCTGGATACCGGCGCACACCCGTGCTTGGACGGTTGTCGGCGTTCTTGAACAGGTCGCCGAAAAACATCGTCCACTTATCCACCCACTCGGAGGACTGCAACAGTTCGTCGATCAGCCGTGATCGCTTGTCGGATCGGGAGTCGGCAATAAATGTCAGCACACGATCCGGCTTCGGGATCCTGCCGGTCAGGTCCAGAGTGACACGGCGCACGAACTCCCAGTCCGTCGTTTTGGCGGCGGGTTTCACACCAGCCGCCTGGATCGCGGTGTAAAGAAAGGAGTCGATGGAGCCCGTTTCATAGCTCGGTTCGGAACGCGCCTGGCTCTTCGGGGCGAATGCTCGCGCGCGTGTAATCTGCTCGGTGAGAGCAGTGAGGGGATGGAACCGCGCAGCCTGGCGCTCCAGCGCGCTGCGCACATACTGCTCGCGGCCAGGACCGAAGAAGGCGCACTGCGGATCGGCAGGCGCCTCCTGGGCCGGCAAAGTATTAAAGAAGAGTAAGATGAGAGCAGCAGGAAGGACCCAGCCCCGAACAGCTCGATGCGTTCTCATTCGCCCTCCGTTACGACGAGCGGTTTGTCTGATCTTATCAACACCGCCCGCCGAGCAGAATGGGTTCCGCTCTCGATGTGCCGCGTAAAGAGTTGAACGCGGGGCTAGGTAGTACTAGCCGATCTTGGCTTCGTGGACCTGAACCGCTTCGGCGTTCTTCTTGGCCGGTTCTGATTTTACGATATCGATGCTGCCCTTGAAATAGGCTCCATCGTCGATCACAATTCCGGAGGTCTTAATATCGCCTACGAGGCTGCCGTTCTGCCGGATCGAGATCTTTTCGGTTACCTCCACGTTGCCCCGCACGGATCCGAAAATAATGACTTCGCGCGCCTTGATATTCGCTCGCACTTTTCCGTTCGGCCCGACGGTTAAGCAGTGCTGTACATCCACGCCGCCCTCAATCTCACCATCCACGAAGAGCTCTTCACGGCTGCGGATCTCACCCTTAATCGACATGGAAGTTCCGATCGAAGCGGTCGGCCGCGTGGGTTCGGACACCACAGTGCGCTGGGGTAGCGACGGCGGAGCTTCGCGCCGTGGCTCCAGGCGGTTGGTCGTCGCATTGTCTGGCCAGGATTGTTGCCGGTTGGAGTAATTATCATCGTTGCGCTTGTTCCACATAGTGCCTCCAGATTAACAACCGTTCAGGTAAATCGTAAAGAGCAACGGAACTGTAAAAATGACCGCCGGCATTGGGCGGAGTACACTAACACGAGGAGGTGTGATGCGCCGGCGGATGTTCCTTCAAGCTGTCACTGCGGCCTGGTTGCGGCCCGATTCGATTTCTCGTGTCCACGCGGCCACGGCGGGTGAGACCAGGGCGGCTGAAACCATTGCCCGCGACGAAGATTTCTGGCGCGAGATCCAGCAGGCCTTCACGCTCGATCGCAACCTCATCAATTTAAATAATGGCGGCGTCAGCCCTTCACCCAAAGTTGTGCAGGAGGCAATGCGCCGCTATCTCGAATTCAGCAATATAGCGCCCGCACATACGATGTGGCGGATTCTCGAGCCCGAGGTCGAATCCGTGCGGCAGCGGCTGGCCGCCAGCTTCGGGTGCGACCCCGAGGAGCTGGCGATTACGCGGAATACTTCCGAGGCGCTGGAAATTTGCCAGCTCGGCCTGGATTTGAAGCGCGGAGACGAGGTCCTGACCACCGACCACGACTATCCCCGCATGATCACCACGTGGCAGCAGCGCGAGCGAAGGGACGGCGTGGTGCTCAAGACGATTTCTTTCCCCGTGCCGCCTCCTTCGCTCGACGATCTTGCCCGGCGCTTCGAACAGGCGATCACACCGCGCACCCGCGTCATTCATTTCTGCCACATCACCAACCTGACGGGCCAGATCTTTCCTGTCCGGCAGATCTGCCAGATGGCGCGCAGCCGCGGCATTGAGACGATCGTTGATGGCGCCCATGCGTTCGCGCAGTTCCCCTTCCGCCGCGAAGATCTGGACTGCGATTACTATGGCACCAGTCTGCACAAGTGGCTGCTGGCGCCGCACGGCACGGGATTTCTTTACGTCCGGCGCTCGAACATCCGGAAGCTGTGGCCCCTCATGGCGGCGCCTTCCTCTATGGACGGGGACATCCGCAAATTCGAGGAAATCGGCACGCATCCTGCCGCCAACCATAACGCCATCGCTGAGGCGCTCACTTTTCACGAAGGCATAGGCGTGGAGCGCAAAGCCGCGCGGCTGCGGTACCTGAGAGGTCTGTGGACCGAGCGGCTGGCCAGCTTGCCAAATGCCCGCATTCTCACGAGCCCCGATCCGCGCCAAAGCTGCGGCCTAGGGTTGATTTCGATTCAAGGAAAGGAGCCTGGCTCGCTTGCCGGCCAGCTCTGGGACCACTATAGAATCATCGTGACCCCGATCACGCATCCGCAGTTCCAGGGCCTGCGCATCACGCCCAACCTGTATACGACGCTGTCGGAGATCGACGCGTTCTGTACGGCAATGGAAAAGCTGGTTCGGGGCTAGGCAACCGCTTAGCCGATCATTAAGCCAGGGCCTGTTCCAGTTAACACCTGCCTCACAGATTTGCGTTCGGTTCGATGCTTCGCCATAGATACCAGCTTGCCACCGTGCGGTAGGGATGCCACGGCGCTCCGATCCGCTCCACTTCGGCTGGCGTGGGCAGGTCAGCCAGCCCATAGGCTTTGCGAATTGCCGCACGAATCCCCAGATCGCCGACCGGCAGCACGTTCGCCCGGCGCAGAGCGAAGATCAGGAACATGTGCGCTGTCCAGACTCCCACACCTCGGACCTGCGTGAGGCTTTCAATTACATCCGTGTCGGCTAACGCTGGTAGCTTATTGAACAGAACCTTGCCGTCGCGCGTCATCCGTGCCAGATCGCGGATGTAGAGGACCTTCTGCCGCGAAAGCCCGAGTGAGCGCATGCGCGCCGGCCTGAGCCGGAGGATTCCCTCCGGGGTCAAACCGCTGCCGTTCATTGCGCCTGCGAGCCTCTCGAAAATGACCTGTGCTACCCGGCCGCTGAGCTGCTGATAGATAATGGACTTCACCAACGTCTCGAAATCCGGAGGGCGAAACATAATGCGGTACTCGCCCACCCTGTCAATAATCGCCGCCAAAACCGGGTCGCTGGCACGGAGATGTTCTATGGCCTCCTGCATTTTGAAACACTCGCGCGAGCGAGTACGTCCTCATTGTATCGATATATGCGGCTTTCGAACGCCTTACTAGCGCGCCTGGCGCTCGCCCTCAGCCTGCTCTTACCGGCTGCCGCTCCTCAGGAAAAGCCCAAGGATGAGGAGCTTCCGCCATCCATTCAAGTGGATGTCGATGTGGTCAATATACTTGCCTCCGTGCGCGACAAGCGGGGCGGTCTGGTGGGCAATCTCGGCAAGGACGACTTCACCGTCATCGAAGATGGTAAGCCGCAGACGATCAAATACTTCGCGCGGGAAACGGACCTCCCTCTGACAATCGGCCTGTTAGTTGACGTGAGCCGCAGCCAGGAGCGTCTGCTCGATGTCGAGCGCCGGGCCGCCTCTCAGTTCTTTTCCGAGGTTTTGCGCAAGAAGGATATGGCGTTCCTGATCAGCTTCGGAGAGGAAGCCGAGCTGCTGCAAGATTATACGAACTCGCCGAAGTTCCTCGAGGCCGGCTTGAATCAGTTGCGGATCAATTCGGGCGCGACAGGAATCCACCCCGGCCCTGTGCCGACAATGACCCAGCCGCGCGGAACGGTGCTGTTTGACGCTGTTTATCTCGCTGCCCAGGAGAAGCTCAGGCGAGAGGTCGGGCGGAAAGTGATCGTCCTGATCACGGATGGCGTGGACCAGGGAAGCCGCGTAAAAGTTGCCGAAGCGATTGAAGCCGCGCAGAAATCAGACGCCGTGATCTATGGCATCTATTACTTCGATCCCGGAGCCTACGGCGGCGGGTTTTTCATACATCCGAGCGATGCCGATTTGCGAAAGATGGCCGAGCAGACAGGCGGGCAGGTCTTCAAAGTGGACCGGAAGCATCCGCTCGAGGAAGCATTCAAAGAGCTGCAAGAAGAGATGCGCAGCCAGTACGCGATCGGCTATGTGCCTACCAATGACACGAAAGATGGCTCATTTCGGCGCGTGGAGCTTCGCGTCAAAGACAAGCAGTTAAAAGTGCAGGCCCGCAAGGGATATTACGCAATCAAGCGCGGCTGACAAGGCGGTCGCGAACCAGAAAGTAACTCTCGATCGCTTTGGCGAGCGGCGGCATCGGCTTAATACCCAGGCCCTCGGCCTTGGAGTTGGAAAGCGCCGAGTATTTAGGGCGCTTCGCCGCCGTCCGGTATTCCCGCTCCGTAGTAGCTTCGAGCGGCGGATTGAGGCCGCGAATGCGGAAGATCGTTCTGGCGTACTCAAACCACGAAATCGGGGTTCCGCCGCCCAGGTGGAAGATACCGGTTGCATTCTTCTCGATCAGGTCGATGGTGCGCGCGGCAAGCGCCGGAGCGTATGTGGGTGAAGCGACATGGTCCTCCACTACCCGTATGGTTTGGCCTGATGATGCGAGCCGCAGCATCAGCTCCACAAAGTTGCCGCGCGCCGTTTGCGTACCGCCCGGACCGAAAACTCCCGAAGTCCGCACAATTAGAGCGTTGTCCAGATAGGCTTGGGCGAAGAGCTCGCCCGCCAGCTTCGAGACCGCGTACGCTCCCAGCGGATGCGTCGGGTCCGCTTCCGTGTATTCCCGGCCGGCCTGCCCGTCAAATACATAGTCGGTCGAGAAGTGGACGAGCCGCGCATCGATCTGCCGGCAGGCGAGCGCCAGATTGCGAACTGCCAGCGCATTCGTCAGAAACGCGGCCTGCGGTTCCCGCTCGGCCACATCCACCTGGTTGTAAGCCGCGGCGTTAATCACGACGGTGGGTGACTCCGCCGCCAGCCCGCGCTCCACGCGCTCCGCATCCGTGATGTCCATTTGCGAGCGGTGCCAGGCGGTCACCGTGTAGCCTCGCTCCTTCAATTCCCGGACCAGCTCTACGCCCAATTGTCCGGCGCTTCCGAATACCGCCGCTTTAGCTGCCATAGCGCAATTTTGAGAATAGCTCATTGGATATGTAACATGAACGCGTGACCATCGTTGCAGGGGTGGACTTCGGAACTCTGAACGTGCGCGTTTCCATCTTCGACAGCCGCAAGGGGCGGCTGGGCTCTGCGACCGCGGGCTACCCGCTGCATCGAAGCCCGGAGGATCCGGACCGCGCAACCCAGCGGCACGCCGACCATATGGCCGCCCTGGTCTCAGCCATGCGAAAGGCCATTACCGCGGCTGGAGTTCGCGGCGACCAGATCGCCGCCCTGGCGCTCGATACTACGGGCTCCAGCGTCGTCCCGGTTGGCGAGAATCTCGAGCCTCTCGGTGATTACTACCTATGGTGCGATCATCGCGCCTGGAGGGAGGCAGCCCAGATCACCGAAGCGGGCCGAAGGACCGGCCTTGAGGCCCTCAAATGGTGTGGCGGGGCATACTCCTCGGAATGGGGATTTGCCAAGGTGCTCCATTGGTTGCGAGCCAATCCCTCGCTGCGCGGTCGAATGGTCAGCGCTCTCGAGCACTGCGACATGGTTGCTGCGGTACTGTCCGGTATCTCAGAGCCGCGAATAGTTCCTCGCAGCATTTGCGCGATGGGTCACAAATGGATGTGGAACGAAGCGCTTGGCGGGCTGCCGCACGAGGAATTTCTGGCCGGGGTCGATCCTCTGCTTGCGGGTGTGCGGGCGAAACTCGATGGCCGCTACGCAACCTCGGACAAAATCGCCGGGCGCCTTACGCCGGAGTGGGCTGAAAAGCTGGGACTGGCGCCGGGCATTCCGATTCCCGTCGGAGCGCTCGATGCGCACTGGGACGCCGTCGGAGCGGGCATCCGCGAAGGCGACGTGGTCAATGTAGTCGGCACCTCCACGTGCATCATGGCCATCACTCCAGAAGCCGGACTGATTCCCGGAGTTTCCGGTGTGGTCCGCGGTTCCATTCATCCCGGCTACTTCGGGATTGAAGCCGGGCTTTCAGCCACGGGTGATGTCTTCGAAGCGATCGCCCGCCGCGCCGGCACCAGCGTTGCGGCCCTCTCGCAAGAGCTGGAACGGTATCGCGCAGGCCAAACCGGTTTACTTCGCATCATCTGGGACAACGGCGACCGCACCGTGCTCGCCAATCCGGAGCTCGGCGGTGTGACGCTCGGCTGGAATCTCGCGCACACCGCGCAGGACGAGTTGTTTGCCGCCATTGAGGGCACGGCGTTTCACACGCGGGTGATTCTGGAGCGCATGGCCGAGCATGGTGTCGCCATCCGGCGCATCATCAACGGCGGAGGCATTCCGCAAAGAAACGAAGCTCTCAACCGCGTCTACGCCAACGTGCTGAACAAGCCGGTCCTTGTTCCGGAGGGGGATGTCACGAGCATCGGGTCGGCTATCTTTGCGTTCCTCGCGGCAGGGGCTTTCTCCAGCGTGGAAGAAGCTCAAGATGCCCTGTGCCCCGCCTACCGGACCATTGAGCCGGACTCGCGCGAGGCCGCCGTCTGCGGGCGGCTCTTTGAAATTTTTGGGAAGATCTATTTCCATGCGGGCAACCCGGTGTCCGAAGCTGTGCGCATCGGCGACGTGTTACCCGCCCTCCGCAACCTGGCCGCGCACGTCCGGCAATCCGCGGCTGACGCATGAGCTTACTGGATTGCGATGGTGAGTTTGTCGGTACTGGTGACGCTACCCATACGGATCTGGAGAGGCACGGCGTTGCCCGCGGTGACTCCTTGAGGAACGACCACGTTCACCTGGTTGACGCCGACGAATTGCGGCGCGAGTCCGGAAAAGAGCACCTGCGCTTGGACGCCGCCGATCAGCACGGTAACCGGATTGATCGTGCTTCTCAACTGATCCGTCGAGCTGTTCCCGGTCGTAGGCGCGGGGCTCACCGGACCCAGCCCGTTCGCGTAGATGATAAGCGCATCGCCCGCACGCGCAGGATGCGCGGCTAGTCCGGGGACAGATCCGCTTGGCGCCGCAATCGACCCGTCAGCGTTGTTGACCACTACACCTTGACCCTCTCCGGTTCCTGACAGGCTGAAGATGCCCGGCGAAAACTCAGCCGTTTGGAACGTCACGGGCGCCGAGTCCACTCCGTTGCGCCGCACCACCACCGAAACCGATCCAGCCGGTGTCTCCCACGGAATCTGTGCGTTAATCTGGCCGCCGGAAACAAACAGCAACGGTGCGTTTGTGCCGTTGAATTTCACCGATTGCACATCGCCGAGCGACGTAGATAGCGGAATCGATCCCGCTTGTGCGAGACCGGAAGCGAGGTTGGTGCCGAAGATTGCAACCAGACTTCCTGCCGAAACCGCACTGCCGCGCGCATAGCTGGCCGCATTCAGCACGCCGCCGTCAGCTACAGCCGCATTTTGTGCCAAAGCCGCGCCCGCGGCAACCATCGCTATCAGGCCTACCCAGACAAATCGCATCTACGACCATCATGCGGCAGCCTGGTAGCACTGGAAGGGTCCAGAAGCCAGATTTAACAACGAGTTTACTTTTGCGACAGGGCAGCGTTGGCCTGCTCCAGTGTTTTGGATACTTCAGTGTTTTTTCCGCCATTCAACTCGACGGCTCGGGCTGCTTCCCGCCGCGCTTCTTCGTAATTCTTCGTGAGCAACAGTACCTGGGCGAGCGTCCAATGCGGTTTGAACCAATCCGGCGAGGCGTCGATTGCCTGGCGCAGATAACGCTCGGTGTTCACCAGATCATTTTGCGCGGCGTAGAGCGAGGCGAGGCTGTAGCAAGCATTGTGCCGGTCTTCAGCGGTTGTAACGGCTCTCCTGCCGGCTTCGACAGCCTGCTGCCACGCATAGATGGTGCCTGCCGGGTCTTGGGCGCGCTTCGCCGCCATAGCCATGGCGCGGGAGTACCACAGGTCTGCGGATAAGCCTCGCTGCCGCGCGGCGGCGTAATGACCCACTGCCTCGCGGGCGCGGCCTGCATCGAGAGCCGCGCGTGTGGCGAACAATGCTCGGTCGCCCGCCGCCAGTCTCCATGCCAGGAACACCAGCAGGAATGAAACCGGCAAGGCTGCCCATAGAGGGCGCGCTACAACGGGGCTTGGGCGCTCTCCCTGAGCGCGCGCGACAAGTATGGCGATCATGGCATAGAAACACAACGCTGTGGGCAGCACGAATACTGTGAACTCATGCGTCACAATCAAGGCGGCGAGTCCGGCGCACAGCGCCCCCGCGGCCCGATCGACGCGGCGCGATTGAACGGCGGCAGTAAATCCGAGAACGCAAAAGCCTGCCAGAATCAGGGCGCCGAACACGCCTTGCGCCGTAAATGCGTCGAGAAAAATGTTATGCGCCGACTCGTGATAGAAATCGGGGAACTGCCGCGCAAGCGCCACGGACTGGAACGGAGGGAACTCGGAGGAGAAGGTCTCGGGACCTGTGCCCACGAGCCAATGCGCGAATCCAAAGCGTATGGAATCGCGCCATAGCCAAAGGCGCGCGCCGCCTGCGGGATCCTCCTGAGCCCAGTGGACCCGGCTGCGAAGCTTTTCACCGGCAGGCGAGAGGTAGAAGAACAGACCGGCAACCACAACGACCGCCGCGGCCATAAGCGCGCGCCGGCCTACTCGCGGGCGGTACCAGAGCGCCAGCACTGCGGCGCCTGCCGTTACCGCGAGCATCGCGGCTCGCGTACCGCTCAAGACAATCGCGACCGACGCGAGCGCCGCAGCCGGCGCACCCAGCCGGCTCCAGCGGCTTGCATCGCCCAAGCGCAGGGCAATCGCCGCGAAGACGATGAACACCAGGTAATTGGCGAAGTAGCTGACGTAACCCAGCGTGCCCGGAGGCCGCACGATCCCCCACACGCCCTCGCCGATGTGGTAACCCGCGGGATTAATCCAAGGGTCCCAGCCGAAGTATTGGAGTATGCCGTAAAGGGCAACGATCACGCCTGCAATGACCGACGTACGCAAAATCGGCCAGGCCCGCTCCGGCCGCGCAGTGAGGTAAGACGCCAATGCAGCCGTGAACAGCAGCATGCCGATCTGCACGGCAAGCCCGAAGCGCCGCCAGCTTGTGCCGGCGAGCGACAGTTCCGGCCGGCTCGAGAGAGCCGTCGAAACAAAGAGAGAAAGCGTCTGGAGCGCAATCAGCGCCAGCAGCAAACGGCCGGCACGGCGCTCCGCGAGCCTCCGCCAGCCAATCAGAGGCAGCAGGGCTGCCGTCCCGATGAAAAACAGTGCGATCTTCGGCGTTACATCGTAGTAGAAGAGCAACCCCGGGGCGATCACCAGCGGCACAAGCGCGAGCAGGCCGGCCAGCAGGAAGGTCATACCAGCTAAACTATGCCAAAATATTTTCGGCGCCGAAAGTTTCCGGTATGGCAGCATTCATCGAGGCATATGAATATCTCGCCTACCTGTGGGCGCGCCGGCGATGGATTGCGATCAGTGTGGGGATTGCGGCGGCTTTAGCGCTTCTGGTCACGCTGTTGCTGCCGCGCAAATACACGGCCACGGCGCGGCTCTTGATCGAAGCGCCGGCCGGTAGCGATCCGCGTGCGGCCACGGCGGTGAGCCCTGTATACCTGGAGTCGCTGCACACCTACGAGGTGTTTGCTTCGAGCGACCACCTGTTTCTGGAAGCCGCGGAGCGCTTCGGCCTGCGCTCCACGGGCACCCCGATTGACCGGCTCAAGCGCCGCGTGCTGAAGACCTCGATCCCGCGGAGCACACGCATTCTCGAAATCGACGTCACTTTGCCCGATGCAAAGAAAGCGAGCGACATGGCCCGATTCCTTGCGGAGCGTGCCGTAGTGCTCAACCGGCAGCTCAGTGAGGATGTGGACCGCGAGCTGGTGGAGAGAGCCGAACGGGATCTCGCGGCGGCACGCAAAGCTGCGGATGAGGCAGAGCGGGCGTGGGCGCTTTCCAACAGCCAGGAAACGCAGCGGCTGGCCGGACGGCTTGAAACCAATGAAGATCTGCGCCGCCAGCTTCAGCAGCAGTTGCTCTCGACGGAGGCGCAGAATCCCGGAGATGTTCGCGTTCAGCGCCAGAGGGAACAGCTTGCAAAGCTGGACCGCGAGAACGCAGAGCTTGGAGCGCGCCTGGCCCGAAGCTCTACCCGAAGTGACGCCCTCGCCGCCGAGCTCGATTCGACACGCACTGCTCTCCGCGCAGCGGAGCGCCGCCTGAACGACACGAGGGCCTCGGCCGGATATCGCGGGGAACGTCTCAAGCTGATTGATCCGGGAATTGTGCCGGAGCAGCCGTCTTCTCCTAATCTTCTGCTGAATCTACTTGCTGCAATCTTTGCCGCCCTGCTTGCTTCGACGCTCTTCACAACCGTGCATTTCACCTTGGAGCGCGACCGCGCACGGTCGCGCCGCGCCCAACTGCGCCCGGTCGAAGTCGATGACTGACCAGGCCACCCCCGACGGGCGCTGGCTCGTTATTCTGGGGGCTGCTGCCGGGCTGAGCGCCTTATTGCCCGCTCGCGCCGCTCTCCTGCCCGCCGCTCTGGCGCTGCTGCTGCTTTTGTCATGGTGGATTCTGCAAACGCCGCAGCGCTGGGTGAGAGTGCTTCTCGTTACGACTCTGCTGCTGCCTCCGCTTCCCTTCGCCTTGGGGGGAACCGGTCCGCATCCCGCGCTGCTGGTTGCGGCCCTGGGCGGAATGGCCGGGCTAATTTATCTAAACCGCTTCCGGTTCGCGCTGGACTTTTCGGGTGCTGCCCTGCTGCTGTTGTGGTTCGTGCTGCTCGGTTCGGCCGGCCTCGCCGCAATCTATTCCGGCGCGGCGGTCGCCGCCGCAAGCCTGGCTCGGATCTTGCTCTTCGGCATCAGCGTCTATGTGTACTTCTATGTGCGCGGGCTCGCCCGTAGCAGCTCGTGGCGCACTGCGCCCCTTGTATTCGCGGCTGCTTCAATCTCGGCGTTGTTTGCCTGCGTCGATTTCTACTATCAGCTTCCCGCCCCGGCCGGATTCAGCCCGCAGTTCGTTTGGCTGGATACCGGCGTATACCGCCGCGCACAAGGGGTTTTTTACGACGCGGGAATGCTTGGCAACTTCTGTGCCTTTTTCCTGGTGATGAGCGCCGTTGCGCTAACCCGGCCGCGCCGTGAGCGCCCGCTGGCGCTGGTGTGGCTCATCCCGGGCGGCGCTCTGCTGGCCGGCGCTCTGCTCTTCTCCTACTCGCGCGCCTCCATTGCCAGTCTGGCGGTTTCACTGCTGGCACTGGCCGTCGTTCGCATGCGCACCACCTCACCGCTTCGCCTCACGCTCGGTCTGGGAATGGCTCTCGCCACAGCGGCCGCCGTGGGCTTCCAGTTTCTTCCAGCGCTCACTCGCGCCTATTGGGAACGGCTGTGGGCCTCGGCGGCTTACTTCTTCTCCTTCACGGAAGGCGTGCTGTCGGGCCGCGTCGAAAGCTGGAGCTTTCTTCTGAGCTTCTTAAGCGATCATCCCTGGCACGCAATCGTCGGCATCGGCTACAAGACGCTGCCGTATTCCGACTTTGTGGGACGGCCCGTGATCGCGGACAACATGTACCTGAGCATGCTGGTCGAGACCGGGATCGTCGGCCTCTCGGCGATGCTGCTGCTCCACGCCGCGATCTTGCGAGCCGGCTACCGCGCCGCCACACACCCGGATCCGAAAGCCTCTTTTTTCGGCCAGTGGATCTTTTGTTTCTGGGTTGGTCAGGTGGTGCAGATGCTCTCCGCAGACGTGCTGACGTACTGGCGCGTGCTGCCGGTGTATTTCTGGACGCTCGCCGTGGCAGTGCGGCTCTCCGATGACCATCTTGTTTCTCGATCAATTCAGTGACCCCGGCGGCGCGCAGCAATGTCTGCTGGACCTGTTCCCCGCCGTGCTCGAACGTGGTTGGAAGGCCTGTTTCGCCTTGCCTGGAGCCGGACCGGTCATCGGTGCCGCCAAGGCCTTGGGAGTGAGCGTGGAGCCGCTTGTGTGCGGGCCGTTTCAGTCCGGGCGCAAGACGCCGGCGGACCTCGCGCGATTTGCGCTCCAACTCCCCGCGATTTCCGACCAGATCCGCCATCTGGCCACTACGACAGCGGCCGACCTGCTGTATGTGAACGGGCCGCGGCTGCTGGCGGCCGTATCTCGGGCGCGGCGCGGTCTTCCTCCGGTTCTCTTCCACTGCCATAGCCACCTGCCGCAGCGTTACGCAGCATGGCTCGCGGGACGATCGCTCGAGAAACTCGGCGCCACCGTAGCGAGCTGCTGCCAATACGTGCTCAAGCCGCTTGAAAGATATGTCGCTCCTCCGCTCCGGCGCGTTGTATATAACGGCGTGCGAGAGCGGATGATCGGCGAGCGCGACGGTGTTCGCAACCCGCCAACAATCGGCCTGATCGGACGCATTTCACCGGAGAAGGGACACGCGGATCTCCTGCGCGCGGGGAGGATGCTTCCCGATTGCCGGCTTGTGATCTGCGGCGCCCCATTGTTCGGAGATGCGGAGGGAGCTCACTACTCCGAGCGGTTGCGGCAGATGGCGCAGGGTCTGCCGGTCGAGTTCCTGGGCTGGCGAGCCGATATCGCACCAGTGTTGGAAACAGTCGACGTGCTGGCGATTCCGTCCGTGCGAGAGCCGGGCCTGCCGCGCGTGCTGTTGGAAGCCTTCTCTGCCGGTCTGCCGGTAGTTGCTGCGAGCTCGGGTGGCATCCCCGAGGTGGTGACCGATGGCGAGAACGGGTTCCTCGTGGAACCTGGAAATCCGGAGTCGCTTGCCGCGGGCGTTCACCGTGCTTTGAACATGCCAGCCATCGCCTTGCGCCGCCTGTCGGAAAGTGCGCGACAGACCTGGCGTGAGCGATATACGCTGGAGCGCTACCAGCGGCAGATGATCGAGCTCATAGAGCAGGTCGCGGCGCAGGGCTGAATAGGACTACCGGAGGAGCCGGGAGTCGATGCGGCGCGGGCGTCGGCTTAAACCGCGTCTGCGCCGCCACCATGTGAAACCGTGGTAGAGAAGCGGCGCGAACGCGCGGGCATGATGCCAACCGCGCGCAGCCAAATACAGCGCGTACCGCAATCTCTTGCGAGCCTTGCGCCACGGCGTCATTCGGGTTTCGGGCACATATACGGAGTCCACCGGCCCGGGCAAAGTCGTGGGCAGCAGCCGCCGCCGCAAAATCCTGCGCCGTTCGCGGCCGCTTTCGACCAGCGCCAGGTGCAGCCACAGCTCGTCTTTATTCGGCCGCGACCACGACTCCAGGCCAGAGTATGCATAGTGCTCGAACCACAGCGCAACAGCGGCCGGCAGCTTCTCCGCTTCGCGCCGCGCGACCGGATGCAAGCCGCACCCGAACCACGCCTCGGCCAGCCGGAAAGAGATCGCTTCCAGCCGGCGCAGGCTTTCGGAATGCAGACTGCTCCACTCGTCCCAGAACGTATGCGCTTCCGCATGATGGTGCAGGAACCAGGCCACTTCATAGACGTGATAGGGCCGCGCGTCACCCCGTAGAAGGTGCCGGAGCAGGTGCAGAGAAGCATAGCCCAAGGCGTCGGCTGGGCAGAGCGCCCGAAACCGCAGTCCTTCCCACTCTTCCCAGACCTGCCGCTGTGGAAAAGCCTCTAAGCCGGAGGCAGGCAAGCACTCGGTGGCGTCGTCCCATAAGCGAAAGTGCAGGTCCACCGGAAACGGAATCTCCGGGTCGAAGAAATCGCCGCGCCATTCCCAACCAGTCTTACGAACGAGCGGCGGCAGGTGATCGGTCGGAAGATGCCCGGTGCCGCCTAAGGATTCATAGCCGATTTCACGGAGGGCGTCGCGGGCCGCGGCAGCCGTTTCCGGGCAGAACAGGTCGATATCGTATTGCACACGCGCGCGCGGGTCGGGCGCGTAACTCTTCTCGTTCGCGAAGCCTTTCAGGACAATCGGTTTAATACCGTGAGCATCAAGCGCAGCGGCAATTTCACTGAACACCTCGCGCAGGCGCGCGCGCCGGACCGTATTGTTTGCGAGATTCTGGGCCAGCCTCCGGCGTACCCAATCCGGACCTGGGGGAGGCGTCAATGCCAGCACGAGCGTAAGCTGTGCGCGGTCGCAAAAGATCAACACCTCACGCCACTCGGCATCGCGCAGAGTTTCGAGAGCTGCGAGCGAGCGGCCTGAGAACCGAAGCGCTTCGATCACGGCCGCGACGGGCTTGGGAAGCCGCATCACACCTTAGAGCTCCGGCGCCAGGCGGTCCAGCTCGTTGACTGCGCTTTCGATAGTTCCGTAAAGCAGCTCGTACACAGGCAACTGCGCGAGGCGGCAGAGCGAGCGACGGTGCTCCTCCTGTACGCGCGGCTCGAACATCGGCAAAGCACCCGCTAATCGATCGAGTGCATCGGCCGGGCCGACGGGCAGCAGACGTGCCGGATTCCCCGCATGGCGATTGAGAAAGATCACCGAAGCCGGCCGGCAGCGGAAAGCGCTGCGCAGTTCCGGCGTACGGGCGAGGTCGAGCACTCGGGCAAGTTTTCCGGCGGCTGTTTTCCGCGGCTCCAGGCTCGCCAGTTCGGGAAAGAGTGCGACAGCCGGCTCGCGGAACCGGATCTGGTGCGGATCGCCCAGCACCATGAGATCGTCCTGACCGCGAACGATCCATCCTGTGTTTTCGGAAAGAAATGTCCAGCCGCGGCGCGCGCAGGCATAAGCGAGCGAACTTTTCCCTGCGCCTGCATCGCCGGAAAGCAGCACGCCGCGCCCGTCGCGAGCTATCAGCGCTGCGTGTACCGGCGTGAGGTGGGCATGGCACAGCGCGCAGTACGCGATCGCTTCCAGGAAGTGATAGCTCGCAAACTCGGCATCTCGCGCCGCCGCTTCCGAAAGCAGGCAGAACGCGAATCCGCGCGCGAGGTCCAGAATGGCGAAGTTTCTTGCGTCGGAAACGATCGAAAGTAGGTGCCCCTGGGCCCGAGCGACGGGTTCGGGCGGCAGCTCTTCCCCGGCCTCCACCACAACCCGCAGCTCCAGAGGCTCTGTCTCGAAGCTGGGCGCGAACCGCGACCAGCTCGCTTGCGCCGCGGCCGAAACGGCGGCCGAGTTTGTCGCAAGCTTGAGAGGAAAGCCGAGCGGATAATATTGCGCCCTGATTCCAAGCTCGACCCCATAACCCAGCGGATCGCTGAACGTCACGCTCTCAATGTTAAACTTTCTGCGTTCATGCGCGCGGCACTTGTGCACTACTGGCTTCTAAACCAGCGTGGTGGAGAGGCGGTGCTCGAAGCTCTCTGCGAGCTGCTGCCGGAAGCCGATATCTTCACGCTCTTTTACGATCCCGCGCGTGTCTCGCCAAAGATTCGGCGGCACACAATTCGCGCGTCGTTCCTCAATCCTTTCCGCCGCTACTATCGCTCGCTTCTGCCGTTGATGCCGATCGCGCTCGAACAGTTCGATCTGCGAGGCTACGACCTCGTGGTGAGCAGCGAATCCGGACCGGCAAAAGGCGTGCTGCCCGCGGCAACGGCTCGCCACGTGTGCTATTGCCACACGCCCATGCGGTATCTGTGGGATCTCTATCCTGATTATCTGCGGGAATGGACGCCCGCCTGGAAAAGGCCGTTCCTCACTCCGGTCAGCAGTTATCTGCGCCTCTGGGATTTCGCTACAGCGGCACGCGTGGACGACTTTATCGCGAACAGCGAAAACGTGAAGCGCCGCATCCGTCGCTGCTATCGGCGTGATGCGCAAGTCATCTATCCGCCGGTGGCGGTGGAGCGCTTTTATTGGAATGCGCCGGAAGATTACTTCCTCATAGTAGGAGAGCTCGTGCCTTACAAACGCTTTGACATCGCGGTACGAGTGCTGCGCCTCAGGAAGGCCAGGCTGCGTATCGTAGGCGACGGGCCGGAATACCGCAATTTGAAATCTCTGGCAGCGGGCAGCGCGGAATTCTGTGGGCGCGTCTCCGATGCGGAGTTGCGCGAACTGTATGCGCGATGCCGGGCGCTCATACTGCCGGGCGAAGAAGATTTTGGCATCACGGCAGTCGAGGCGCTGGCGAGCGGCAAGCCGGTGATTGCGCTCGGCCGCGGCGGCGCTGTCGAGATCGTCCCGGCCGCCGAGCCATTGGGCGGCGTGTTCTTCTCCACTCCGGATGATCAGGCGCTGGCACGTGCGCTGGACCAATTCACCGTTTGCGAGCCGACGATTCAATCTTCCGCGCTGCAAGCGTGGGCCGCCCGCTTTTCGCGCGCGGAATTTCTGCGCAAAATGAGGGGCGTGCTGCTCCGTCACGACGGAGCCGCGCCCGAGGAAAGCGGTTCGTATCAGCGCTAGGCGAGCGTCGATTTGCGGCTGCCGCGCAACATCGCATCGACCTTCTCGGCCAGCTCCTCCACGGTGAACGGCTTGACGAGAAGCTGGTGCCCCTTTTCGACGACGTAATGCTGCACAACCTGCGTGCTGTCGTAGCCGGACATGTATAGTACCTTCAATCCCGGCTGCAGCTCCGTAAGTTTGTCCGCCAGCATGGGCCCGCTCATACCCGGCGCAACTACATCGGTGAGAAGCAGATCGATCTCACCGGGATGTTTTTTAAACAGAGTCATCGCGTGTGCGCCGCTGTCGGCCGTCAGCACGTTATATCCCTGACGCTGGACCATCGCGCTCACCAGCTTGCGGATCTCGGGTTCATCATCGACCACAAGAATGGTTTTTTTATCTCCCTCAGGCGGCATGACACTTGGATTCTACGGCCCACCGCAGCGGCGGGCAAGCGGCGCGCGGCTACCGTGTATACATCCGCACACTCGCTGCCTTTGGATGCAAGCGGGGGAATGTTTCCGCTAATTTGAGAGTAATGGCAGTGACGGATCGACCGGTTCATGTTATTGGAGGCGGGCTGGCGGGGTCGGAAGCCGCATGGCAGGCCGCGCGGCTCGGCCGGCGTGTTGTTCTCCATGAAATGCGGCCGGCGCGGGCGACGGCGGCGCACAAAACAGATCGGCTGGCCGAATTGGTCTGTAGCAATTCGCTCAAATCCGAGCAGGAGTCGAGCGCTCCCTGGCTGCTAAAGCAGGAGCTGCGGCGCCTCGGTTCACTGCTGATCACCGCGGCCGGGCAGGCCCGGGTGCCCGGCGGGCATGCCCTCACGGTGGACCGCGACAGTTTCGCCGAGGCGGTAACGGCGACAATCGCAGCCGAGCCGCTGATTGAGGTGCGCCGCGAGGAAGTCGATCGAATCTCCCCGGAAGCGATCACGATCATCGCCACCGGCCCGCTGACCAGTAATGCCCTGGCCGCGGAAATCACACGGATCACCGGCGCGGATCAATTGTACTTTTACGATGCGATCAGTCCCATCGTTGACGCCGAAACAGTAGATGAGCGGATCGCCTTCCGCGCATCGCGGTACGGAAAATCGCTCGATGGAACCGAGGACTACCTGAATTGTCCGCTCGATCGGACGCAGTACGAAGCCTTTGTAGACGCGCTGCTCCAAGCAGAAGCGGTGCCCTCCCATATCCCCGAGGACAGTACTCCGTATTTCGAAGCCTGCCTGCCGATCGAAGAGCTGGCGCGGCGCGGCCGCGACACGCTACGCTTTGGTCCGATGAAGCCCATGGGGTTGACCGATCCGCGAACCGGCCGCCGTCCCTATGCCGCCGTTCAGTTGCGGCAGGAAAATCTGCGCGCCGACAGCTATAACCTGGTGGGCTTCCAGAATCATTTGAGGTTCGGCGAACAGGCCCGAATTCTGCGAATGATTCCGGGTTTGGAGAATGCGGAGTTCCTGCGCTTCGGCCAGATCCACCGCAACACATACATCAATGCTCCGGCGCTGCTCACGGCCACGCTCCAATTGCGGAGGAACCCGTATATCTTCTTTGCCGGCCAGATCTCCGGGGTTGAGGGCTACGTGGAAGCCATCGCCACGGGACTCATCGCCGGGCGCCATGCAGCCGCGCTGGCCGCAGGAGAGGAGCTTCGGCCATTTCCTCGGGAGACCGCGCTAGGCTCCCTGTGCCACTACATCTCCGCCGCCGACCCGTCCAGCTATCAGCCGGCGAATATCACCTTCGATCTTCTTCCACCGCTTGATGAGGCCACGCGCAGCCGGTTGCGTCACGACAAAAAGGCCCGCCATGCCGAGGTCTGTCGCCGGGCCCTCGCGAAACTGGAGGAGCTCTCAGAGCGCCCGCACGCGCATGTCTGACCTTTCCGAACATATCGGGCGGTTTCTGGCTGAGCTGGCGAGAAAACAGGTGTCGGAGCATACGTTGCGGGCATACGCCTCCGATCTGGACCAGTTCCGCGAGTACTTCACCCCGCCCGGAGCCGAACCGCCGGCGCTTCGTGAATTCGATGCTCTGAAAATTCGGGAATGGCTGGCGGATCTCTACGGCCGTAATCTCTCGACGGTATCGATGCGGCGAAAACTGGCTGCCGTGCGCGCGCTGTTCCGATTCCTTTCGCGAGAAGGTCTTGTCGACGCGAATCCCGGCCGCCTGGTGCGCACGCCTAAGATTCCGCATACGCTTCCCGCAGTGATGACGCCGGAACAAGTGGCGGGCGTTATCGAATCCGCCGCGCCTGGAAAAACGGAGCGGCCGCACCCTACCCGCGACCGGGCCATTCTCGAGTTCCTATACGGCTGCGGGCTGCGGGTGAGTGAATTGGTGGGTCTCAATCTGGACGACGTTGACCGCGCAGACCGATGGATCCGCGTGCGCGGTAAAGGCCGCAAGGAGCGCCAGGTGCCGTTCGGTTCTCTTGCTGCCGAAGCGCTCGATCGATATCTTGACGAGCGTCCGATACGCCGCGGGCAGCCCGCGCTCTTTCTCAATCACCGCGGCGGCCGTTTGACCGATCGCAGCGTCCGAAACGTGGTTAAGTTCTACGCTCTGCTTGCGAACAGCGATCCCTCCGTTCATCCGCACAGTCTGCGCCACGCCTATGCGACTCACATGCTGCGCGACGGCGCCGACCTGCGCGCGATCCAGGAGCTGCTGGGCCACGCGCGCCTTTCCACGACGCAGAAGTACACCCACGTATCGCTACAGGACTTGGTGCGGGTATACGATAAGGCTCACCCGAAGGCGTAGAAGAGCTTTCAGCCGTCAGCTTTTCAGCCTTCAGCTTATGGATCAGTGCGCTCAGCATGCATTTCACCTCGATCGTGCGTTCCTTGCTTTATGAAGCTGATCGCTGACCGCTGAAGGCCGAAGACTGGAAGTTTATTGCCCGCCATAGCGCTCGAAGAAGTGCGCGATGGCCATGATGCCCTGGTAATAGTTGGCGAGATGGTACTTCTCGTTCGGTGAGTGCAGCCCGTCGTCGGGTAGACCGAAGCCCATGAGCACGGTCGGGATTCCCAAATGCTTCGCGAAATCGCCCACAATCGGGATCGAGCCGCCGAGCCGGATGAAGACGGTTGGCTGCTGAAAGATCTCGGTCAGTGCCTTGGCCGCGATTTCGATCGCCGGGTGATCAGGATTTACCTTCAGCCCCGGTGACGCGCTGAGCACGCGCACTTCCGTGCGAATACCTTTCGGCGCCTTGCGGCGGATGAAGTCCCGGATTGCGGCCACGATTTTATCCGGATCCTGATTGGGCACGAGACGCGCGCTGACCTTTGCCGCCGCTTTCGCGGGGATGACTGTCTTCGACCCCGCTCCGGTGAACCCGCCGGCGATACCGTGGACCTCGAAGGTGGGACGCGCCCAGATCCGTTCCAAAACCGGATACTTCGGCTCGCCGGTCAAGCGCGAAGAGCCGACTTCCTTCAGGAATTCTTTCTCGCTGAACGGCAGCCGCGCCCAACTCTCTTTTTCAGCCGGCGAGGGCGCCTCGACATCGTCGTAGAATCCCGGTATTTGCACCTCTCCCCGCAAATTCTTCACCTTGGCCAGAAGTTCGATCAGGCCGAAGACAGCGTTAGGCGCTGCGCCGCCAAAGAGGCCCGAATGCAAGTCCCGCGCCGGCCCGGAGGCTTCCACTTCCAGGTAAACCAAGCCCCGCAGGCCGATGCACAATGTCGGCAGACCCGGGGCGAACATTTCGGTATCGGAGACCAGCGCGACATCAGCTCTGAGCTTATCCGGGTTTTCGGCCACATACCTGGCGATCGATTCGCCGCCGACCTCCTCTTCGCCCTCGATGAGAAACCGGACATTCAGGGGAAGGTTGCCATGCACCGCCCGCAGCACTTCGACGGCCTTGATGTGCATGTACATCTGCCCTTTGTCATCCGCAGCGCCGCGCGCATACAGATTGCCGTCGCGCAGCGTGGGTTCGAAAGGAGGAGTTTGCCAGAGTTCCAGCGGATCGGCAGGTTGCACATCGTAATGACCATAACAGAGCACGGTTGGCTTCCCTGGGGCATGCAGCCAGTCGGCGTACACAAGCGGATGCTTCGCTGTGGAAATGATTTCGATGTTCTCCAGACCCGCATGGCGGAGTTGCTCTGCGACGAAACCGGCAGCTCGCTCTACGTCAGGCTTATGCTCCGGAAGGGTGCTGATGCTCGGAATACGCAAAAATTCCTTCAGCTCTTCCAGGAACCGTTGCTCATTTTCCTTTACAAACGTATTGGTCGCTGCGGACATCCGGCTTCTCCGATGGAGAAACCATTATACGGCTGCTAAGGCAGGCTGCCCCGGCAGCATTCGCGTACAAGCGTTGGAAAGAATGCGCCGTACTTCGGCTTCATGAAAAGGCTGGACAAGAAGATCATAGGCGCCCAAATTCAAAGCCTCCGCCCAGAACCGGGCGTCGGCAAACGCATCAGTAACGATCACTTCGATTCCTGAAGCGGCTTGTTGCGCCAAACTCAGCAGGTCGAGCCACGATCCATCCGGAAGATCGGCCTCCGTCAGAATTACGCGGCAGCGGTCGGCATCGAGCATCGCGTGCGCCTGCTGGAGATTTGTAGCGTGACTTAAGCGAATTGGCAAAGAACGCAGCATCTGCGTTAATCGGACAGCATCCTCCGTGAATGGAGAGACGAACAGCACCTGCGGGTTCATGGTTCTGCCCAACTTCACGGTAAACCCAATCCGACTGCGGATCAATGACAAAGGCCGAAAATATAGACCAATCAAAGCAGCCGACGTTCGGTTCTGTACGAATCCCGTTACGGTTTCATAACCGCAACATATCCCAGGTTACGGTGAAGCTGATTATGATCCAGCCCAAACCCGATCACGAAGCGATCCGGGATCTCGAAACAGCGAAAATCGACGGGAACCTGGACAATACGCCGCGAGTTGCGGTCCAGAAATGTGCAAACGGCGATCGAGTTCGGACCTCGGCTGGCGAGCGTCTGGAGTAGATATCGTAGGGTGAAGCCCGTATCGACGATGTCTTCCACCAGCAGGACGTCTTCGCCTTCAATGCTTTCATCCAGATCCTTTGCGATCCGCACCACTCCGGGTGCTCCCGAACGGTTAGAGAAGCTCGAGATCGCCAGGAAATCGATCTTTACCGGCACATCGATACGGCGAGCCAGCGCGGTCAGGAAGAATACCGAACCCTTGAGCACGCCGATCAGTTTCAGCGTTCGTCCGCGATATGCGTCCGATATCGCAGCGGCGACTTCCCGAATACGATTTTCGATCTGCTCCTCGGTAAACAGTACCCGCTCAATACCGGGTGGTAATTCTTTCATACCGTGGTCCGGTCAGCCAGCCCATATTTGAAGATCAGGTTTTCAATGTCTTTTTGATAGAACACCTGAATGTTCAGGCCGGGATACAGGTCTCGCAGAAGCCGGATCTTCCGATTCTTCCGCGTGACCAGCGACTGTTTCATCGTTGTCAGCTCGACATACAAATCGAACTCCGGCAGATAGAAGTCCGGCGTAAACGATTCGATGACCTTCCCGTTATCGTCCCACCGCACAGGGAAGGTGCGGGGCTCGTACTCCCAGGCGATCCGGTAGAAATCCAGCAGATTGGCAAAGATCTGCTCGCTATGATGGGCGAAGGGCTTTCGCGCAAGCGTTACGTTGCCGGGCGGAACGACTCCGTACCGCGCAAGGCGGAGCCGGATCTGGAACTGCATCTGCGCCTCGGCGGCTGCGGAGAGGAAGCCGCGATCGGAAAGACCCAGGCGTTCGGCTGTGGTCTCGGCCAACCCCACCATGTGATCAATATCCAAGCCTTCCGCGTTCATCACCAGATCGAACAATTGCGCCGGCGTAGTGGCTTTGCCGAACTTTTGTTTCCGGTCGGCGCGTTGGGCCGCTTCCAGCTCCTGGAGCAGGCGCCGTGCCGAGGGTCGATCGAGGCGCCGGTCGATCATCAGGCTGCCGACCCGCGCCGAATCGGGCGCGATCACATACACGCGAAGAGCGCCGGGAAACGCCGCCGCAATCACCTCCGCCCCCTCCGCGCAAAAGACGAGGTGATGGGCTGTTGCGAGGCCCGCGATCATGGAGGTTACGATATACCGGTAAGCCTTCGCCTCGATGCGAGTATCGGGGCCAAACTCCTGCTGGATCAGGGCGCGAAGGCGCAACTCGTTGACCAGTTCATAACCCAGCCTCTGCGCGAGCAGGCGGGAGAGCTCCTCGAAGCGGCAACCCGGCTGTCCGGAGACGGCGATCAGCGCCATTGCGACATTGCCATCATAAACCCGCCGGCTTGCCGGGCCACGATCATCAGCGAGTGGTCTTTTCGTCCTTGGTGGGGCGGATATCGACGATCCGCGATGTGACGATCGGTGTCTCGTACTGGGGGTGCCGAAACTCCAGGTGCATGCCGCGGCCCAGATAGGCGGACTTTAACATCGAGCCGCCCCAGCTACATCCTTCGATCGTCACCAGCACGGGCTGCGGGCAGAACAGCGGATGCCCGCAGAGCAGAGCCCGGCCCTGTCCCAGGTTGACCAAAGTGTAGCGGCGGTTCTGCGTCTCGATTTCCAGCGTGCACTCGAACGGCAGATGGTCGAGATAAACTCCGCCCTCGATCTCGGATTGCGCAATGTTGTTGTTGACCTGATCGCTCAGGTTCGGATGGACCCCAAATGGTTCGGTCCAGGTTGTCAAATGCCGCGGCTCCAGAATGATTCTCGCACAACTGGCAATCGGCCTCGCAGTTTCAGCGAACGGTAAGGTGAACGAGTAAACCATCAGGAAGATGGCGTTGGCCGGTTCGCGCATGCTTCCGCCGAGGTGGATATAATCGTCATCGCACAAACAGTGGGCGACGAGATGACCCGAAGACAAGTTGGAAAAATTGCGGCAGCCGGCGGTGTGGCGTTTGTTTCCCGCGCGCGGGCGGCGGCAGATACGGTCAAGGGCGTGGGCAAGTATACCGGCGCTCTGGACGGATTCGAAGACAAGGTGAACGGCGAAGCATTCGATCCGGTACTCTATACGCGGAAACTCTATCAGCAAGCGCCGTTGCGCCTAACCTTTCGCGCACAGAACCGTAAGCAGGCGGAGTCCTGGCAACAGCGCCTTCGCGCGAAACTCACTGAGCTGCTCGGCGGCTTTCCGTCGGAGCGGGTTGCCTTGCAGCCTCAGACGCTCGAAACCCGCGAGTTTCCTGCCTACCGGCGTGAGAAGTTCGTTTTTCAAAGCAAGCCCGGTCTGTACGTGCTCGGTTATCTACTGACGCCGACGAATAGCAAGCCGCCGTTTGCGGCCGTAGTTTGTATTCCCGGCCATGGCCGCGGCGTCGACGATATCGTGGGAATCGACCAGGACGGCCGCGATCGCACGAGCAAAGCCGGTTACCAGCACGACTTCGCCATTCAGGTGGTGGAGCACGGTATGGCGGCGGTAGCAATCGAGGCAATGGCCTTTGGCTGCCGGCGCGACCCTCGGACCAAAGCGAAAGGTTTGGGCGCATCGGCCTGCCAGCCTTCGGCGGGCGCTGCTCTGCTGCTCGGCCAGACAATGATCGGCTGGCGGGCCTGGGACGTGATGCGGACTATCGACTGGATTGAGACCCGTGAGGAACTGGATGCCCGCAGAGTAGGATGCATGGGCATATCAGGCGGCGGAACATGCACAACGTTTACGACAGCGCTCGAGCCGCGCATCCGCGCCGCGCTGATCAGCGGTTATCTGAATACTTTTTACGACAGTATTCTCAGTATTTCCCACTGTATGGACAATTATGTCCCAGGCATCCTGAACTGGGCCGAGATGTACGACGTAGCCGGTCTGATTGCTCCGCGGCCGCTGTTTGTGGAATCCGGCGAGAAGGATGAAATCTTCCCGATCGCCGCCAGCCGGTCGAGCTTCGAGCGGGTCAGGAAGGTTTACGACTGCTTGGATGCCCCACATCTGATACAGCAGGAGGTTTTCGACGGCCCGCACAGCTTCCACGGTGTGAAGGGGCTGCCATTCCTGGCCGAGCATCTGCGTGCCTGAACGTGCTCACCCGGCAAGCCCCGGCCGGCAGGTCGCGCAAAAACGCGATTCTGCTGGACAAGAGCCGGCAAGCCACAGTACACTAGTACCAGACGAATCTCTTGCGCGTTCCAGGATGTATTTCCATATTCGACTCAACTAGGGTGTTCACCCAAGCGATTGCTTCTGCCCGGTTCGATTTGATGATTTTGTCTGAATCGTTTTTCCGTTCAATTGCATGATCCCAGGCAGAAATCTTCCCCCTCGAAGGCAGAACCGTCGAGAAAATGTAAATGAATCCATCCGGGCACGCGAAGTGCGGGCAGTTTTTCCGGATGGGACTACCGAAATTATGCCCACGGCGGCGGCCTTGCGGAAGGCGCAGGACATGGGGCTGGACTTGGTATTAGTAGCGCCGACTGCCGTGCCGCCCGTGGCGAAGGCGGTGGACTACGGCCATTACCAGTACGAACAGAAGAAAAAGCAGCACGAAGCCAAGAAGAAACAGCACGTGGTGCAGGTCAAGGAATTGAAGTTCCGGCCGAATACCGATGACCACGATTACGAGTTCAAAAAGAACCACGCGATCCGCTTCCTCCAGGAAGGCAATCGGGTCAAGGCCGTCGTCCAGTTTCGCGGACGTGAAATCGCGCATGCGGACCTGGGCCGTAAGTTATTGACCCGCTTCGCCGAGGACCTTGTCGGCTACGGCGCCGTCGAAGGCACAGCCCGCATGGAAGGCCGCAATGCTCACATCCTGATCAGTCCGACCAAGTCCACCCGCAACGCCTAGGTTTACTATCTGACCCGCCGCTGAAGCCCCCCGCCGAGCGCGTGCTAAGATCAAGGGGTCGCATCGGGATCATTTGCGCCCGGACGGAACGTTATGTATAACGCCTTCTTCGGCTTCACAGATAATCCATTCAACATGAGTCCGGACCCGTCCTTCCTCTATCGCAGTCCGCAGCACGAGGAGGCGCTTGCCAATCTGATTTACGGCGTACAGAGCCGGAAGGGCTTCATTGTCCTTACCGGAGAAGTCGGCACCGGCAAGACTACGATGCTCGAATGTTTGCGCGATTTCCTGTCATCCCAGCAGATCCTGCATGCATCCATTTTCAATTCGCGCATTACGGCGGATCAGTTTTTAGAAATGCTGGCGTACGACCTGGATCTTCGCTGCAGCCGCACTTCAAAAACGGAAGTATTATTTGCCCTGAATCATCTCCTTATCGAGAGGGCGAATAAAGGGCGCATTACGGTGCTTGTTGTGGACGAAGCACATAACCTGGATTGGGCGGTGCTGGAGGAGATCCGGCTTTTGGGCAACCTGGAAAATCGGCACGGGAAGCTGCTGCAGGTGATTTTGGCCGGCCAGCAGGAGCTTGACCGAAAGCTGGAAGCGCCCGATTTCCGGCAGCTCAAGCAACGGATCGCGTTGCGGTGCAACCTGCAGCCTTTTCAGCCGCAGGAAACTGCCGATTACATTGAGAGCCGCATGGCGCGGGCGGGCGTCCGGCAGCAGACAATCTTTTCACCCGAAGTTCTTGCCGAAATCCATTATCGGTCTCAGGGCATTCCTCGCTTAATCAATGCTATTTGCGACAATGTGCTGTTGACGGCCTTCGCGCTCGAAAGCCGGACGGTCACGATGGAGATGCTCGACGAGGTTACGGCCGATATGCGCCTGGAGTATCCCGGAACGCGGCCTTTCCGCCCGGATGCCGATTTTGCCCAGAGGACAGTACGAGAGTCCCGCCTTTATGGTCGAGGGGACTAGAAATACTAACAGTTTCATACCCTAGTTCTTCAGCAATTTCTTTGTTAATTTGAAAAATTTCTTCTCGTTTTCTATTGCGTAGCCTCGGCCCCCGTGGGGTAAACTGCGAGCGTGGGCAATCGCCCGAATTGCTCTTCCGAGGATGCCCACTTTCAGCCGGCCGATGCGCCCCAGCCGGTTGTATTCAAGCCACAAACTGAAGGAGATTTCTTAATGACCACTCAATTCGTGGAGAGCCGCACCTCGTGTGTTACACTGGTGCTCCTATTTGCGCTTGCACTCGCTCTCAATTGTTTTTTTGGCGGGAGCCTACCCGCATGTACACCGGGATTTATCAATGTTCTATTCACGGCAGACGTCTCGCAGCATGAAACAGCGGAGCTTATAGCCCACGGACCGACCTTCCCGCCCGATCCGTGGGAGAACAAGATAGCGCATGGGCCGACCTTCCCGCCCGATCCGTGGGAGAACAAGATAGCGCATGGGCCGACCTTCCCGCCCGATCCGTGGGAGAACAAGATAGCGCATGGGCCGACCTTCCCGCCCGATCC
>Ga0070741_10003123_pt1 | contig 42013 bp, 38 predicted proteins | sample Coa_R1_4_FD_66440 | JGI IMG/M metagenome (GOLD analysis project Ga0070741, IMG submission 66440) | Surface soil microbial communities from Centralia Pennsylvania, which are recovering from an underground coalmine fire - Coalmine... | ecosystem: Environmental > Terrestrial > Soil > Unclassified ... | reverse complement strand
GAGGTTCTGCGAACGGGCGGCCCGCGCGCTCCGGATCGGCCTCTGCCCGAAAAGACGGCTGCCATTCTCGAAGCGGTGCGCGCCTCGGCTCCGCGGTTGGCCGCGACGATCACCCCTCCGGCGAGGGTTCCCCCGCCGGAGCCGACGCCAGTCGCGGCGGCGGAGCCGACGGTCCCGCTGCCGCGCCTGCGCCCCGCCTATCACGCGCCGCGGCTCGCGGCGGCAGTTATCCCGGCGTCAATGACGCTGGCCGCCAGCACCGCAGCCTATGCCGACGGCACCTATACCGGGCCGGTGGTCGACGCCTATTACGGCCTCGTCCAGATCCAGGCGATCGTCCAAGGCGGGCAGCTGGTCGGCATCAAGGTGCTGCAATATCCGTCCGACCGCCGCACCTCGGTGTTCATCAACCGGCAGGCCCTGCCGATGCTCCGCGACGAGGTGGTGAGCGCGCAGAGCGCCAATGTCGACATCGTCTCGGGCGCCACGCTCACCAGCGAGGCGTTCATCCGCTCGCTCTCGGGTGCGCTGCGGAAGGCGAAATCGTGAGCCATGCGCGCCACCCGCATCCAGATGGGCATGCCGGTCACGGTGGAAGTGGTCGGTTCTGCCGACCCCGCCGTCTTTGACCGCGTGTTCGACTACTTCGACCGGATCGACCGGAAGTTCAGCACCTACCGGAGCGACAGCGAAATCTCTGCCATCAATGCCGGGGCGCTCGACGAAGCCTCGATCACTGACGAGATGCGCGAAGTCCTTGCGCTCGCCGAGATCACCCGGGAGGAGACCGGCGGCTATTTCGACATCCGCACCCCCGAGGGGAAGCTCGACCCGTCCGGCATCGTCAAGGGCTGGGCGGTCCGCAATGCGGCGCTGCTCCTCGCCGATGCCGGGTTCGGCGACTTCTTCGTCGATGCCGGCGGCGACATCCAGTCCCGCGGGAAGAATGCCAGCCACACCGGCTGGACGATCGGCATCCGCAGCCCCTTCCGGGCCGAGGAAATCATCAAGGTCATCCGCCCGCAGGGCTCGGGGGTGGCGACCTCGGGCACCTATGTGCGCGGCCAGCACATCTACAATCCACACGCGCCGGCGCGCGCCATCGACGACATCGTCAGCCTGACCGTTATCGCCGCCGACGTCTGCGAGGCCGACCGGTTCGCCACCGCCGCCTTCGCGATGGGGAGGGCCGGCATCGCCTTTCTCGAAAGCCGGCCGGGCGTCGAGGCCTATGCCGTCTGGCCCGACGGCCGCGCCACCATGACCAGCGGCTTCGAGGCTTTCGTCCCATGTTGAGACTGATCGACCGCCTGCTCGACCACATCACCATGTACCGCCTGGTGCTCGACTATCTGGTGGTCATCCTGGTAACGGCGCTGGTGCTGAGCCTCTTCGGGCTGGTTCCATTTCCTCCCGAGAATCTGGCGCTCTCGGCCGCCCTGATCTTCGCGACCTGCTGGCTTGCCAACCGGGTCTTCGCGGTCGTCTTCGCCATCCCGGCCAATATCGAATCGGCGACCATCACCGCACTGATCCTTGCGCTCATCCTCGACCCGGTCGGCGTCGGCGACGTGAAGGGGATGGCCGGCCTCGCCTTCGCCTCGGTCTGGGCGATCGCGTCGAAATTCATCCTCGCCGTCCGCGGCAAGCACATCTTCAATCCGGCGGCGGCCGGCGCGTTTCTCGGCGGCCTGCTCCTCGATCAGCCGGCGACATGGTGGGTGGCCAATGCCGCCCTGCTCCCGGTCGTCCTCGCCGGCGGCATCCTGATCGTCCGCAAGACGCGGCAGAGCGAGCTGGTGGCCGCCTTCGCGCTGGTCAATCTCGCCGCCGTGGTCGCGACTTCCTGGGGACCGCAGCTCGCGACGGCGCTCCGCGAGACCCTCCTCACCTCGCCGTTCTTCTTCTTCGCCTTCGCCATGCTGACCGAACCGCTCACCGCGCCGACCGGCCGCTGGCCGCGGCTCCTCTTCGCGGCGCTGGTCGGCTTCCTCGCTGCACCCGAGGTCCATGCCGGCAGCCTCTACTTCACGCCCGAACTGGCCCTCCTCATCGGCAACCTCTTCGCCTTCGCCATCGCCCCGCAGCGGCGGTTCATCCTCACGCTCGAGCGGATCGAGCAGACCGCGGCTGACACGTTCGACTTCGTCTTCCGCTCGCCGCACCGCGTCCGCTTCCAGCCGGGCCAGTATGTCGAGTTCACCCTGCCGGTGCCGAAGGCCGACAACCGCGGCAACCGGCGCTACTTCACCCTGGCTTCGTCGCCGGGCGAGCGGCGGCTGCGGCTCGGCGTCAAGTTCTATCCGGCGGCAAGCGCGTTCAAGCGCGCGCTGGCGGCAATGACGCCGGGCGACACGATCCACGCCGCCCAGGTCGCCGGCGACTTCACGCTGCCGCGCGACCGCGGCCGGAAGATCGCCTTCATTGCCGGCGGCATCGGGATCACGCCATTCCGCAGCATGATCCGGCACATGCTCGACAACCGGGAGGTCCGCCCGGTCACGATCCTCTATGCCGTCGAGCGGCAGCGCGACATCGCCTATCGCGACATCCTCGACGCCGCGGCGGACGAACTGGGGATCGCCACCTATTACGCCGTGGCCCGCGATCCCGGCCCCGACCAGTATCCGGGCTATGTCGACGCGCGGCTGCTGCAGGCGGCGCTGCCCGACTACCGCGAGCGCCTCTTCTACGTCTCGGGCCCGCAGCCGATGGTCCAGGCGATGCGCCGGCTCCTGCACCAGCTCGGCGTCCACCGCTCCCAGATCAAGGTCGACTTCTTCCCCGGCTTTGCCTAGGCGGAAACCGCCGCGGCCGCGGGGCGCGGCAGGAAGACCGAGACCGACAGGCCGGGCCCGGCATCGGCAAGCGTAACCCTGCCGCCATAGGCATCGGCAATGTCGGCGACGATGGCGAGGCCGAGGCCGGTTCCCGACCCGGCCGTGTCGAGCCGCACGCCGCGGGCAAGCGCCGCCTGCCGCGCCTCCTCGGGAATCCCCGGCCCGTCGTCGCCGACCGCAATCGTGGTTCCTTCGGTGGTGCTCTCGGCGCTTACCGTCAGCCGGGCGCGGGCAAAGCGGGCTGCGTTCTCCACGAGATTGCCGAGTATCTCGGCGAGGTCATCCTCGTCGATGCTGGCCGTGACCGCAGGCGCCACATTGACCTCGATCGCCAGCCTCCGGCCGCCCGGCGTCCGCCGGACGACGTCGACCACCCGCGCGGCGACCTCGGCCACCGCGCATTCGCCGACGGCGACGCCCGGAGCGACGCGCGCCCGCGCCAGTTCGCGGTCGATGTGACGGCGAATGGCGCCGAGGCTCTTCTCGATCTCGCCCGCCAGGTCCGCCTCGCCCTTTGTCCGCAGGGCGCGGATCTCGCCCGAGATGACCTGGAGCGGGGTTTTCAGCCCGTGCGCCAGGTCGGTCGCCGCGGAGCGCGCGCGTTTCAGGGCCTTCTCCTGGGCTGCCAGCAGCCGGTTGATCTCGTCGACGAGCGGCCGCACCTCCTTCGGCGCATCGACCTCGAGGCGGGCGGCGCGCCGGCCGACGACCTCGCTGAGCGCGGCGCGGAGGCTCTCGAGCGGCGCGAGACCGATCGTCACCTGCGTAAAGATCGCCGCGATCAGGACCAGTGCGAGGAGGATCAGCGCCGGCGCCAGTTCGGAGACATATTCATCGACCGAAACCTCGACGGCCCGGTGATCCTCGGCGACGATGGCGCGGAACGAGCGGCCGCCGGCGTCGGTGATCGTGCGCGCGGCGGCCACCAGCAGAGCCCCGCCGGGCCCGGTCAGCTCGGCCACCCGCACCCCGCCGCGCTCGCCGATCCGCCGCGTCGGCGCGAGCGTCGTATCCCAGAGCGAGCGCGACCGGATGACGGCCCCGCCTCCGTCGATTTCCTCGACCTGCCAGTAGAGACCGGAGAGTGGAACCGCGAAGCGCGGATCGGCGAGACCGGGCGTGACGGCGAGCCTGCCGTCGCTGTCGAAGGCCGTCGCGGCGACCAACTGGTTCAGTTCGACCGTCAGATCGGAGGCGATCCGCCGCTCGACATGGCGCTCGAAGAGGAAGCGCAGGCCGATGCCGGCGAGTCCAAGGGCGACGACGATCGAGATCGCGGCGGCCGACCAGAGCCTGAGGCGGATCGATCCGCCGCTCATCCCTCGTCGCCCGGAACCAGATAGCCGAACCCGCGCCGCGTCTCGATCACCTTCGGACCGAGCTTCCGCCTGAGCCGCGCGACGATCACCTCGATCGTGTTGGGATCCTTGTCGTTGCCCGATTCGTAGAGATGCTCGGCAAGTTCGGTCGAGGGCACCACCCGGCCGCCGTGATGGATCAGAAACGACAGCAGCCGGTATTCGAGCGGCGACAGGGCGACCGGCAGGCCGTTGAGGGAGATCCGCATCTGCCGCGTATCGAGCGACAGCGGCCCCTGCCTCAGGACCGGCGCCGCCTGGCCGGCCGAACGGCGGAGCAGGGCGCGGAGCCGTGCGACCAGCTCCTCCATCTCGAACGGCTTCGGCAGGTAGTCGTCGGCGCCGGCATTGATGCCTTCGACCCGCTCGGTCCAGACACCCCGCGCCGTGAGGACCAGTACCGGGAAATTCCGGCCGGCGGAGCGCCAGCGCTTGAGCACGGTGAGCCCGTCGAGGCCGGGCAGGCCCAGATCGAGGACCACCGCGTCGTAGCTTTCCGTATCGCCCTTGAACCAGGCGTCCTCGCCGTGCCGCGATACATCCACGGCAAAGCCTGCGGCCCGCATCGCCGCAGCGATATCGGCCGCGATGCGGGGCTCGTCCTCGACGATCAGGACCTTCACGGCTCTCCCCGATTCTGTCCGCCGTCGTCGTCGCCTTCCCCGCCGGTGGCGGCGCCCGGCGGTCCGGCATCGAGGTCGACGGTCGCCCGCCGGCCGTCAGGTCCGACCACCTGGAACCGGTAAACCCAACGCCCGCCGACGCGAACCAGGTCCACCGCAACGACGTCGCCGGGCATGCGCCGCCCGAGCGCCGCCAGAATCTCGGAGAGCGGCAGAATTTCGCCGCGTTCGTAGAGATCGCGGGCGAGATCGTGATCGCTGTCGTCCTCAGCCGCAGCAGCAACCGGCAACGCGATGATTGTCGCCGCCAGCCAGCCCTTTATCCATCGCGTGCGCACGCGCCGGAATATAGCAGCGGTGCCTTGCATTTTGCTGGCAATCATATCGCCGGTCGCACCGCGACTGCCCTTGGCAGGCGTGCAATGGGTGGTATCCTGCCGGCGGGTTGTCTATCGCGAACCCCGTGGTGGGCGATGACGCCGTGGTCGACGGGCCTGTCAAGACGGCGCGTTCTGCTGGCAGCCGCCGGCGCCGCGGCGGGCGGTCTTTTCCTGCGACAGACGGCCTGGGCGGTCGAGACGGAAGTTCCCCTCCGTTTCGGTATCCCGCAAATCCTGATCTCGCCGATGCTCGACGAGTTCGGTTGCATCGACCGCTATTTGCGCCTGCCATGGCGACGACCGGTAAGCCTCACCCAGCACAAGACGAATGCGGAGCTTGCCGCAGACCTGCTCTCCGGCGAACTCGACCTGGCGTGGCTCAGCCCCTATGCGTATGTCCGCCGCCGTGAACAGCTTCAGGCGATAGCGGCTCCTCTCACGAAGGGGGCGGCAACCGCGCAATCCCTTCTCATCGTCGCCGCCGACCGGCCCGCTTCGATGCTCTCGGATCTCGCCGGAGATACCCATGCCTTTGTCGACCCGGAGTCGGCGTCGGGCTTCCTCGTGACGGTCGCCGAACTTGCGAAAATCGGCACGCGGCCCGGCAGCTTCTTCAACCGGACCTTCTTCACAAACGCCGATCGGAACGTGGTGAGAGCGGTCGCTGCCGGTCTCGCCGGGAGCGGGACGTGCGATGGCCATGTCTTTGAGGTTCTGAAGGAGATCGAGCCGCGGCTGACCGGAGCCGTGCGGGTTCTTTCGACGAGCTCGCCAATCGCGCCTCCGCCGATCGTGGCGAAGCGCGGGGGGCTTTCGGCGGCGGCGATGGCGGCCGCGAAATCCCTCTTCGTCGGAATGCGCACCACGGCTACCGGAGAGGCCGCTCTCGGAAAACTCCGACTGGACGGCTTCGCCGAAGCGGACGATGCGCTCTATGCGCCGATCACCGCAATGGCCGAGCGGCTTAAGGGTATCGTGTGATCCGCTCGCTCTCCACCCCGTGGACCCTGGCGGTCAAGGTCCCCGCGGCCATGGCAGCGGCTGTTGTGGTGATCGCGGCCGCAACCACCGCCCTTGTCTATCAGTTCGTCAGCACGGCCCAGGATCGCCAGCTGGCGAGCGTCACCCGCTCCTACCTCGACGGGCTGGCTCCGGCGCTCGTCGAGCCGGTCCTGCGGGGGGACATCTGGGGGGTGTTCGAGATCCTGGACCAACCTCGCTCCTTCTCGACGACCGCGATTCCGGTGGAGCTTGCCGTTGCCGATACGAGCGGCGAGGTGATAGCCGCCTCGGATCCACGCAAGGCGCCGAGCGGCGCTCCATTGCCGGCTCGTTTTCGCAACGGAGCCGGCGGCGGAAGCCTTGTCAGGGACGATTCCGGAGAGGTGCTGTCGACCACCCTGATCGTGATCGGCGGCCGCAGCGTTGGCAGCCTGCATGTTCTCTGGGACATCACGCCGATGACGCAGGAGCGCCGGATGCTGATCCAAACCGCCGCCTTGTGGACGATCCTCGTTCCCGCGCTGGTCGGCCTCGCCGGCTGGTTCGCGACGCGGCGGATGATGCGGCCCGTGCAAATATTGTCGCGCCACATGGAGACGGCCGACGACGGTTCTGTCCAGCCGATCGGCGGCGCGGTGGTCAGGGCCGCGAGCCGCGAATTCGCCCGTCTCTACCGAAGCTTCAACACCATGGCCGGGGCGCTCGAGGCGCGTCGCGCGCTCACGGCGCGGCTTGTCGCCGAGGAGCGCCTGTCAAGCCTTGGCCGAATTGCGGCGGGTGTTGCCCACGAGATCAACAATCCTCTCGGCGGGCTTTTCGCAACCCTGCACATGCTGAAGACGGATCCCGCTTCACCGACGGTGCAACAGAAGGCAGTTGCGCTCCTCGAACGTGGGCTAGGGGGGATCCGGGACGTGGTGCGGGCGCTCCTCGCCATTCACCGGCCGGAACGCAACATGCGCCCGATCGCTGCCGCCGATTTCGACGACCTTCGTATCCTGATCGGTCCGCAGATCGGCAGTATTCGGCTGACATGGTCGATCGGTCCGCTCAACGGAGTCGATATCGCGGGCGGACCCGTCCGCCAGATGGTGCTCAATCTCCTTCTCAACGCACTCGCCGCGGCTGGCGAGAACGGCGATGTCGGCCTCACGGTCGCCGCCGCCCCGGACAAGGTGGTGATCACGGTGACCAATTCGGGGTCGGCCATGTCCGGTGAAATCGCGGCGTTTCTGGAAGGCAGAGGCACGGCGGACGTGCCGGGCGACGGTCTCGGCGTCTGGCTTGTCCGCCAGATCGCGGCCGAGCTCCGTGCCCGCGTCACGATACGAACCGGTACGGAGGGTACTTCGATCACCGTGATTATTCCGCGTCCGATCTCGGGTGCGACCTGAGATGCTCGACGGCCGGCGCATCGGCATTGTCGAGGATGATGCGGTCATGGGCGACGCGCTCGCGGAATGCTTCCGGCAGCGCGGCGCCGAGGTCGGTTTGTGGCGGAAGGGCAGCGACGCGCTCACGGGTATCCGGAAATTCGCACCGGAGCTTGTCGTCTGCGACATCCGCCTGCCCGACCTTTCCGGCGAGCAGATATTCGCGGCCCTCAACGCCGACCTTCCTGCCGTGCCCTTCCTGTTCATAACCGGCCATGGCCGGATCGACGAGGCTGTCCGGCTTATCCGACTGGGCGCCGGCGACTACATCACCAAACCGTTCGAAATTCCGCCCTTCCTCGAACGGGTGCGCGAACTCCTGCCGACAGGCGCTCCGGCGCGGCGCGACGTGCTCGGGCGCTCACCCGCGATCCGCGCCGTCGAAGCCACGCTCACGCGGGTTGCAGCGATCCGTTCGACCGTGCTGCTCCTCGGCGAGACAGGATCGGGCAAGGAGGTTGCAGCCCGCTTCCTCCACGATACCGGCCGGCCCGGCACGCCCTTCGTCGCCGTCAATTGCGCTGCCTTTCCTCCCGATCTGCTGGAATCGGAACTGTTCGGTCACGAACGCGGCGCCTTTACCGGCGCCGCGGGCAGGCACATCGGGCATGCTGAACGCGCCGGCGACGGAACCCTATTCCTCGACGAGATCGCCGAACTGCGCCCCGCCCTCCAGGCGAAGCTCCTCCGCCTTCTCGACGAGCGCCGTTTCACCCGCATCGGCGGGGACCGACCGCTCCAATTCAGCGCCCGCGTGGTCGCTGCGACCAATGCCGACCTCGCCCGCCGCGTCGAGAAAGGCGATTTTCGTCAGGACCTGCTTTTCCGGCTCGACGTGGTCTCCATACGGATCCCGCCGCTCCGCGACCGCACGGAGGACATTCTCCCGCTGATGGAACGGTTCATGAGCCAATATTGCCGGGAGTTCGGGACGTCGATCCGGCGCTTCGAGCCGGCAGCCGTGACCGCCGCGCTCCGCCACACCTGGCCCGGCAACGTTCGGGAACTCCGCAATCGCGTCGAACGAGCCGTCGCCTTGTCCGAAAGCCCGGTGCTCGCCGTCGCCGATCTCTTTCCGAGCGAGGGCGCCGAAGACGCCGCGGAATCGGTCACTCGAAACCTCTCGGCCGTGCGCGCGGCCGCCGAACGGGAAGAGATTTCCGGAGCGCTTGCCGCCAGCGGCGGCCGCATCCTCGCGGCCGCGAAGCAGTTGGGAATTTCACGGACGACGCTCTGGAAGAAGATGCGCCGGTTGAACCTCCGCGGGTCGGCCCTGCCCTGAAGGCGTCGATGCCCTGAGGAATGGCCGACCCGCGGAGCTGACCTGACCGCGATGTTGCGGAAGGGTGCGCGCACGTCTGGCGTACGCCGCAACGAGACACTCGCCAACCGCTTTCTCGATGCCGGCTGCCAAGTCTGCCGGCATCAATGCGCGGCGAGCCACTCCTCGCTCTTCTGCTTCGCGTCGGCCAGTTCGGCAGGCGTCAGCTTCTTCGCCACGAGGTCGCGAAAGGCGGCGGCATTGCTTTTCGCCTCGGTGTCACCGGCCTGGTCATAGCCGGTCACCGCGACCACGCACCAAGTGTAGGCTCTGGCCGAATCGACCGGAGTGCCAACCCCGCCAACGGCGTAGTTCTGACAGAGCGAGTAGCGGGCGTCGACGATGCCGTGTGCGGCCGCCTTCTCGAACCAGACGTTACCCTTCTGAACGTCTTCCGGGCGGCCTTGGGCATTTGCATACATCAACCCGACCATGTACTCGGCCTTTGCGTTGCCTTGTTCGGCGAGGGGCGCGAGGAGCCTCATGGCGGTCTCGAAGTCTGCCCTCCTCCACGCGTCCATTCCGTTTTCCAGCGCGTCATCGGCCTGCGACGCCGTCGTGACGGCGACAAGCACGGCAAGCGCGAACCAAGAACGCCCGATCATTGAATTCCTCCCGGAGCTGGTGAGCACGACCGACGGGAGGGCAACGACCATGCCAGAGGAGCGAAACCTCAGTTCTCCGGCAATCGTCAGGGGTTCTGGCCGCCCTGGACCTCGCCAGTGTTTCCGTTCGGCAACGTCGGAGGATCGCACGGTTCACAAAGCCTGACATCCCGGAAGGCCTGACGGGATCGGTCAGCCCGCTGCTCTCCCCTGATCGCAGCGTCGAGCGCGGCGGGTCTCAGGCCAGTCCGACCTGATGCAGGACGAACCAGCCCGCCGCCGCCGTCGCCTCGATCAGCCGTCCGTGATTCTGGGAGAGGTCCCAGATGCAAATCACGACGATACCGAAGACGGTGAGCATCAGCCGCATTGCCTGATGAAAAGCCCCCACCGATTGCCGTTTCGCTGAAAGGCACGAACGGATTGGAACGTCGGCGGTCGGCCTTCCTTCACCAATCGCCGCCGGCCTGGGTTGGCGCCGGCCGGCCGGGCGCAGGAGAAACCGGCGGAAGTTCCCCCGTTTCCGCGGATGTCGCCGGGCGCATAGTCCCTGGCATTTCATGCAAAGTTCGGTGGCCCGCGCAATGGCAGGCTCACCATAGGTATCGAGCGGAGGCCCGAGAGGCGACGCCGGCAAGCGGCGCGACTTTCGAGAACATCAACCCGGCGACGGGAGAGGCGATCGGGGTCGTTGCGGCCGGCGATGCGGCCGATGTCGACCGGGCGGTGGCGCCCACGGCATGATCGGGTCGGGATCGCCGGGAATGGTCGCCGAAGGCCTTCGGCGGCGAGGAGGACTACCGCCGGCAGGTCCTAAGGCGGAGCGCTCCGGTGCCGGGCGGATCGGGGGTCCGCCTCCCCGGGGAGGCGGCATTACGCCGCAAGGCGGAGGCCGAACGGCGCGGAGTGCTGCTTCGCGACGGGCTCGTCGCCGGCCTCATCGCCCTGGCCGCCCGGCTGCGCAGCTGCCGCCGCCCAGCGCCCGCCCCGTCTGACGCCGCTGCAGGCGGTCCAGCCAGACGATCGAGCCGCCCGGACTCGATCCGGGCGGTCGCGAATAAACCGAGGCGCCGGAGTGTTGAAATCCCGGTGGGCGGTTGCGCGCCGATACGCGCGCGTTTGTGAAAGAGGAGACTCGCATGATCAGGCAACTCGCGATCGCGGGTGTGCTTTTGGCCGCCTTGGGAATGACCGGCGTGGCTGCGCATGCAGCTACCGAGCCGGCGAAGATCGCCGTTACGGACAAAGGCAAGGCGTGGGTCGATACCAAAGGCATGACCCTCTACACCTTCGAGAAGGACACCAAGACCAAGTCGAAGTGCAACGACAAGTGCGCGGTCGAGTGGCCGCCTCTGGCGGCCTCGGCCTCCGACAAGGCCTCGGGCAAGTGGACCATCATCAAGCGCGACGACGGCACGCTGCAGTGGGCCTATTCGGGTCACCCGCTCTACACCTTCGTCGACGACAAGAAGCCCGGCGACGTTACCGGCGACGGCGTGGACGGCTTTCACCTGGCCAAGGCCAATCTGGCGGTCGCATACAAGGTCAAGGTGACCACGCCGAAGCCCAAGGCTCCGGCGAAGCCGAAGTCGATCTACTAGCTGGCGGCGGTCCAAGCCCGCCGATCCCTCGCTCCCTCAAAGCCCGGCCCGCGCCTCTTGCGCGGACCGGGACTTCGCGCAAGCGCCCGACGGTTTCCCGACAGAGGACCCGTATCAAAGTCGGGCGGCCCTGCGGCGTCCCGCACCTTCCGGCGCAGTCGGTGATAGACGCTAACGAACCAAGTCCCTTAGCCGCCACGGGCGAGGTGCAGCCGTACGCCGCCTGCGCCCTCGGCATAACCGTTGTGGAAGGAAGCCTCAGGATCTCCGCGCCGGACTCGCGGCCCAAGGCGGGATCTGCCGAGGACGAGACCTGCCGTCGAATTCAGCCGGTTCTTTGGACCCTGCTTAACGGCTCCGGATTCTGATCGTCTCCTCGGCCCGCCGCAGTCTAGCTGCTGCTTTTTTGTCCATAAAAAACATGTTGAAACATGAAGGCCTGGTGATTTTTATAGAGAAGAGACTGCGCTGAACGTGGTCCGCGCTCGACTTGGACCTCGGTCCCGAAAGAAATCTGTCAGCCGCCTGAAACGTCAATCCTGGGGAGGAATGGCAATGAGCGACGAAGAACGGTCGGGAGCCGACCGACGCAATTTTCTGAAAACCTCGCTGCTGGGAACCGCTGCCGTTGCCAGTGGGATCGGCGGCCTCTTCGGCCGGTTCAATCCGTCAACCGGCGCGCTGGAAGTATCCTCGGCGCGAGCCGACACGCGGCTGAAGATGGCGTTCGTGCAGTTTCAGCCGCATACGGTTTCGACCGCGTGGGGCAAGGGGATCGCCGAGGTGCTGGCCACCCAGCAGATCGTCGACTACGACCAGCTCGACGGCCAGGCCAAACTCGAAGTCCAAGTCAGCCTGATGGACACCCTGATCAGCCAGGGCGTCAACGTGATCTTCCTGCAGCCGGTGGACAGCGTCGGAGTTGCGCCGTCGATCGCCAAGGCGAAGCGCGCGGGCATCGCGGTCATCACGCTCAACATCGACGCTACCGAGCCGCATGCGGCCCATGTCGAGATGAACCACTATTTCGGCGCCATGGACATCGCCAAAGCGATGGGCGACGCGATGGGCGGCAAGGGGAAAGTGGCGATCCTCAATGCCCCTCCGGGCATCATCATCCGCGACCAGCGCACGAACGGCTTCACCGACGGCCTCAAGAAGTATCACCCGGACATCCAGGTGGTCTCCGACCAGGTCGCGGACTGGGATCGCAAGAAGGCCCAGGACGTGCTGACCACGGTCCTTGCCGCCAACCCGGACATTACCGGCGTCTACGGCGTCAACGATTCCATGGCCTTGGGCGCCATGGACGTCGCCAAGGACAAGGGCCTCAAGCTGGTGATCTTCGGCAATGACGGCGAGAAGGCGGCGCTTGAGGCGATCGAAGCCGGCGACATGACCGGCACGCAATACACGGACGTCTTCCAGCAGGGACGCCTCGCGGCCGCGGTCGCCACGGTGTTGGCGTCCGGCGGCGTGTCGGCCAAGGCCTTCGCGTCGCAGGGTCACCTGTTGATGCCCTATATCATCGCGACCAAAGACACGGTCGGACAGATACAGCCCTCCCAGCGTTGGTAAAACGCTAACTTGCGCAGGCCGAGACGGAATGGTCTCGGCCTGCGTCTTCTTTTCATGAGATATAGCGGAGCATGCACGTCCGGCGCGCCACGATAGCCCTGATAGTATTCTTCGCGCTGACGATTTCGCTTTTCAGCCTCGTTGCCCCCCGTTTCGCGACAACGAGCAACATGGAGAACCTCATGGGCGGGTTCTCCTTCATCGCCATCCTGGCGATGGGCGAGGCCTTTCCGATCCTCACGCGCGGCATCGATCTGTCAATCGGCGCCATCGTTGCGCTGGTCGGAATGGTGGTCTTCGACCTGTCGCTGATCTTTCATGTTCCCGGCTACGTCATTCTCGCGGTCGCGCTCGCCGTCGGGGCACTGGCCGGCGCGCTGAACGGCCTGCTCATCGTCGGCCTCCGATTGCAGCCGTTCATCGCAACGCTCGCGACACTCGCTACCTACCGCGGCGTCGTCTACGCCATCTCGGGCCGGCAATTGGTGCCGGGCCTCACCACCACGCCGATCGCCGACCCGTGGATCACGGGGCTCGAAACCTATTTCGACATCGGCGGAGCGCTGGGGACGGACGACTTTCTGCCGTTACCCTGGTTCCCGCTGTCCTTCTTTGTCATGCTGGCGATGCTCGCGGTGCTGTCGGTATTCCTTCTTCGCACCAAGGTCGGCCGGGATATCTACGCCGTCGGCGGCAACGCCGAGGCGGCGCGACTCGCCGGGATCAACACCGGGCGCATCATCCTTCTCGCCTACGCGCTTTCCGGCCTGTGCGCTGCCGTCGCCGCCTTGCTGCTCGTTGCCCGCCTGACAACCGCGACGGAAGCCCTCGGCTTCGGCATGGAACTGTCGGCAATTGCCGCGGCCGTCATCGGCGGCGTCAGCCTCTCCGGGGGCGTCGGTTCGGTCTTCGGTCCGGCACTCGGCGCCTTCCTGCTCGGCGCCGTGCTCCTCGGCCTGACGCTCCTCGGCATCTCGCAATACGTGCAGCAGATCATCACCGGACTGATCCTGCTCGCCGCAGTGGGATACGACCGGTTCCTCCTCATCCGCCGCCAGCGCCGGCTGGCAGCCAATGTCGCGTGAGGCCGAGAGATGACGCCTCGCCTTAGCGGCACGGGACTTTCCAAGATATACGGAAACCTGCTGGCTCTGAGGGACGCCGACATCCGCGTCATGCCAGGCGAGGTGCGCGCGCTGATCGGCTCGAACGGCGCCGGCAAATCGACGCTGGTCAAGGTGCTGACCGGCGCGATCACCCCGACGAGCGGCACGGTCGAGATCGATGGCGAGCGGGCCCCGCTCGGCGACACGAGGGAAATGATCCGCCGCGGAGTCGCCTGCATCTACCAGCACGCCAATCTGGCGCCCTCGATGTCGGTGCTGGACAACATCTTCCTCGGCCGCCAGCCGACGCGGCGATTGGGCTTCGTCGACACGAAGCGCCAGCGCCGCGAGGCGGAGGAGCTGCTGCAGCGCCACGCCATCGAGCTCGACCTCGACGCCGCCGTCGGCGACTTGCCGACGGTGAAGCAGAAGGAGGTCGAGATCATGAAGGCGCTGGCACTGGACGCCCGCGTCATCCTCATGGACGAGCCGACCGGCTGGCTCGCAAGTTCGGAAGTCGCCAAGCTCCACAACACGATTCAGGCGCTCAAGGCGCGCGGTCTCGGGATCATCTACATCAGCCACGTTCTCGACGAGATCTTCGCTGTCTGCGACACGCTGACGATCATGCGCGACGGCGCCGTGATTGCTGAAAGCGCGGTCGCCGAAACAGACCGCCCGCGGGTCGTCCAGTTGATGGTCGGCGAGAGACTGGCCCGCGAGTCGGCACAGGCGGCCTTGCAGAAGCGCCACCCGCGCGGCACCGGCGAGACCCGCCTCAGCGCGCGCAACCTCAGCAAGAAGGGAGTCTTCGAGGACATCACGCTCGATCTCTATGCCGGCGAGATCCTGTGCATTACCGGGCTCATCGGTTCGAAGCGGACGGAACTTGTCCGCACTCTTTTCGGCTCCGACCGCTTCGATGCCGGAACGCTCGAGGTCGACGGGCATGCCGTCTCGTTCGCGGCCCCCCGCGGCGCCATCGCCAAGGGCATCGGCTTCGTTCCCGAGGACCGGCACCGCGACGGGCTGATGCTCGACATGACGGTCACCGAAAACCTCGCCATGGCAACGCTCGACAGCTACCGCCGGGGCGTGTTGCTGAACCGGAGCAAGATTGCCGGGGCCGGAGAGAAAGCGATCAAGAGCCTGTCCATCCAGCCCCCCGAGGGCGCCCGGCCGGTCAAGCTCCTGTCGGGCGGCAATCAGCAGAAAGTGCTTGTCGGCAAGTGGCTCAGTCGTGCGCCCCGCATCCTCATCCTCGACGAGCCGACCGTCGGCGTTGACGTCGGGGCCAAGGCCGAGATCTACCGCATCCTGCGGCACGAGCGCGAGATCGGGGCGGCGGTGCTGATCGTCTCCTCCGACATCGAGGAGGTGATGACGATCGCCGACCGCATCGCCGTGATGGTATCGGGGCGTATCGTCGCCGTGCACGACGCCGACGCGGTCTCAAGGGACGAGATCATCCGCGAGATCGGCGGGGCGCTCCAATGAGCGAGACCCGCGCGCCCGAAGCTGCGCCCGATCTCGTGCGGCATCTGGCGGCGAACGCCCTCCCCCTCGTCATCATCATTCTGGTGGTCGGCTTCGCGCTGGCGCAACCCGCCTTCCTGAAACCGGACAACCTTATCGGCATGGTCCGTCAGGTCGCGCTGATCGGCATCATGGCGACATGCACGACCTTTGTGATCATGACCGGCGGCGTCGACCTTTCGGTCGGCCCGGTGCTCGCCCTCTCGGGACTTGCCGCGTTCTTCTTCCTCGATGCGGGCTACCCGCTCGTCATCGTCGTCGCTGCCGGCCTCGCCGTCGGCGTGCTTGTCGGGACGCTGAACGGACTGATCATCGCGCTGCTCCAACTGCCGCCGATCATCGTCACGCTTGCGACGCTGAGCATTGTCCGCGGCCTGGCACTGATTGTCGGGGGAACCGACCAGCACCTAATCTACGACAAGCCGGCCTACACGTTCATCGGCGCCGGCACTCTCCTCGGCCTGCCGACTTCGATCTACATTTTCGCGTTCGTCTCGCTGCTCATGATCTTCGTGCAGCGACTGACACCCCTGGGGCTTCTGGTCGCCGCCATCGGCAACAACGAGCGCGCGGCGGTGCTCAGCGGCCATCGCACTCGCCTGACGAAGACGATCGTCTATGCCCTGTCCGGCCTTGGCGCCGCGATCGCCGGTATAATCCAGTCCTCGCAGGTGCACACGGCGCTGTCGACCTATGGGCCCTTCGGCACCGAACTCGACGTCATCGCGGCGGTCGTCCTCGGCGGCACGAGCATCATGGGGGGCACCGGCTCGGTGGCCAAGACCCTCCTCGGCGTGTTCTTTCTCGGCATCGTCAACAACGGGATGAACATTCTGGACGTGTCGATCGACATCCAGTTGATCGCCAAGGGCGCGATAATTGCCGCGGCTTTGGCGGTCGCGGCCCACCGCTCCTAACGCGCCCGCGGGGTCTTGCTCACGCGAAGTCAGGGGCAGCGCAATATGGCCGCGGCGGAGGCCGCGGGCGCGAGGCCGAACTCGGCACCGTTACCGGGCCTACCGCCTGTGACTCGCCGCGTCGCCGGACGTGGACCGAATGAGGGTAACCCGGGCCGATGTAAGGTGGACCTTGCAGGCGCGCCTAACTGCGGCGATGTCCCGGGAAAACAGCGCGTCCATGTAGTCGATATGCTCCCGGAGCGCGACCTCATTGCGCTGGCGCTCGTCCTGTTTGTTCCACTGGTAGTGATAGTGAAAGATGAAGGAGATGATGTCGTAGAAGCTGTCGATGAAGCGGTTGGGCGCGGCGGCGTTGATGAGCCGATGGAACCGGCTGTCGAGATCGGAAAAGTCGTGAAAGCGGCGATCGACTTCCCGAAGAAGCGCCAGGTGCTCTCCGCGAATAGCCCGCATCCGCTCCCATAGCGGTGAGTCCGAGGGCAAAGTAGCGAACGCCCTGGCCGAGCGGAACTCGAACATTTCGCGGATTTCGAAGAGTTCCAGCGCGAAATCGGGGGTGAACCCCATAAACACCCACCCCGCATTTGGGCGCTTTTCGATCAGTCCGAAGCGCTGAAACCGATTGAGAAACTCCCGGATGCTGGTGGTCGCGAATCCGAACCGGCGCGCCAGGTCGAGTTCGTTGATCGCTGTGCCCGGACGAGCATTGTCCCGGAGCATCCATTCCATGAAACGCTGCTCAACCTGGGCCGAACGCGGAACGGTCTCGGCGTCCGAGAACTTGGTGAGCATCCTCGCCTGCCTGCCCGAGCGCACGAACCGACGTCCATCAATTCGGGAAACGGCTCCTGCTGCCTCGAACCGGTCGAGCACTTTGCGCACCGTCGTCCGACTGACGTTCAGCCGCTCGCGCAAAACATTCTCCGAGGGCAATTCGCCGCCATCCGCCAGACGGCTGAGAAGATCGAGCCCGTCGTTGAAGGCCCGCTTGAAGACCGTGTCCGTTTTCATCGCTTCCCTCTCCGGTACTGTCTTTTTAATCGATAAAAAACAGTTTGACCAATCTCCGCGCTGTTGGTTTTTTCTCAATAAGAAACGTCTGGCGATGGGAAGGAACGCTTGGAAGAGCAAGGGTCGGCCGTCGCCGCTGCCCAAGATGGGCTGCGTCCCGGAACGGGCGTCTCCGTCGTTTCGGTAGGGCTGCGCCTGCTGAGCGCCGGCCCGCTTCTCATTCTCGCGATCCTGGTCGTCCTGATCGGGCTGACCACACCGGTTTTCATGAAGCCGGCCAACATTTCCAACATCCTTGCGCAGACCTCGGTCATCGCGATCGTCGCGCTCGGCCAGCACCTGGTGATCCTTACGCGCGGCATCGACCTGTCGGTCGGCGCCAACCTGGCCCTTGCCACGGTCGTCGGCGGTCTCCTGTTCAAGATCACCGACTCGTCGGCGGTCATCATCCTCGCCATGCTCGCCGTCGGCGTTCTGGTCGGTCTCGTCAACGGCGCCGTCTACGTGTTCGGACGGCTGCCGCACCCCTTCATCATCACCCTGGCGACGCTGAGCATCTGCCGCGGGATCGCATATTCAATCTCCGAAAGTCACACAACGATGCGCGGCGTGCCCGACCTTGTCGCCACGATCGGCGGCGGCGACCTATTAGGCATCCCCAATCCCGCGATCGTGGTCGCGGTCTGCGCCGCGCTTGTCCTCGTCATGACCAAGGCGATGGTGTGGGGTCGCTGGATCTACGCCGTGGGCGGCGCCCCGAAAGCCGCAGTCGAGATGGGCATCCCGGTCAAGTGGGTGCTGGTCTCGACCTACGTCGTGGCGGGCCTTTGCTGCGGGATCGGCGCGGTCGTACTTGCCGGCCGAACCGAATCGACCTCCCCGCTTTTCGGCAATCTTCTCGAACTGGACACGATAGCCGCGGTCATCATCGGCGGCGCCAGCTTCCTCGGCGGCCGCGGGCATGTCGGCCACGCGCTGATCGGGGCGGTGATGATCGGCGTCATACGCAACGCCCTCAACCTCAACAATGTCGATGCCTTCGTCCAGATGGTCGCGATCGGGCTCGTCATCGTGATCGCCGTCGAAGCCGACGTGCTCCGCAGCCATCTCGAATCGCGCGCGCGGGCGCTGCAGTCGAGGACGACGTGATGGACGCGCCGCTGCCCGTGCTTTCGGTCCGCAACGCGCTGAAAAGCTTCGGCGCCGTCCAGGCGCTCCGCGGCGTCAGCCTCGACGTCTATCGCGGCGAGGTGCTCGCGCTGCTCGGCGACAACGGCGCCGGCAAGTCGACGCTGGTGAAATGCATCAGTGGCGTGCATGCGCTCGACGAGGGCGAAATCGCACTCGATGGCGAGCGGACCCTGCTTCATTCGCCTTCGGCGGCGCGCCGGGCCGGTATTGAGACGGTCTACCAGGACCTTGCCCTTTTCGACAATCTGACGCCGGCCCAGAACTTCTATTGCGGACGCGAGATCGCCGGGCCGGAATGGCTGCCGCGACCGCTGCGCTTCCTCAGGAAGCGCGCCATGGATCGTGAAGCCGCCGCCATCATCGATCGGCTGAAAGTCACGCTTCCGAAGTTCGACGCGCCGGTCGCATTGATGTCCGGAGGGCAGCGTCAGGCGATTGCCGTTGCGCGCGCGGCCGTCTTCGCCCGCAAGGTTGTCATGCTCGACGAGCCTACCGCGGCCCTCGGTCTGCGCGAGTCGCGCAAGGTGCTCGACCTGATCAAGCAGCTCAGGGCCGAGGGAAACGCCGTCATCGTGATCACGCACAACATGGAACACGTGGTCGAGCTTGCCGACCGCGCCGTGGTGCTGCGCCAGGGCCGCAAGGTCGGCGAACTGAAGCCCGACAAGACCAACCGTCAGCAGCTCGTGTCGATGATCGTCGGCGCTGAGGCGTGAAAGAGATTCGCCGTCCCCGGACGGCGATGGAGAAGGTCGGCTCGCATGGAGCCGATCGTGAAAGGGAGGATTGGGTTCATGAGACTTAGCCTATCGCTGGGCGGGATCGCGCTGGCAGTTGCGCTGGCGTCCCCCGCGCTTGCGGCCGACAAGATCAAGGTCGGCTTCATCACGAAATTTCCTGTCCCGTATTTCGCGACCATGGAAGACGCCGCGAAGGAGTGGGGGAAGGCTCACCCTGACGTCGAGATCATCTACGGTCAGGGCAAGAACAACGACGATATCGACGGCACGATCGCGCTCATCGAGAACATGGTCGCGCAGGGCGTAAAGGGCATCGCCATCACGCCGATCGATCCGTCGATCTCCAAGAGCCTCGACAAGGCGATCGCCGCCGGGGTGAAGGTCGTCCTGATGGACAACGACATCCCCGGCTGGGAAGGTCGCTCGGCACTCGCCACGACGAACAACCGCGAAGCCGGAAAGATCGCCGGCGGCTATCTGAAGACTGTTCTCAAGGACGGCGACAAGATCGGCATCCTCGACGGCAAGCCGGAAGTCGTCCCGCTCAACGACCGGGTCGAAGGCATGCTCGAAGGTCTGAGCGGCGTGAAGGTCGATATCGTCGGACGCGGCCGCACGGCGTGCGAGCCCGACAAGGGCCAGCAGGTTGCGGAAGACATCCTCACTGCCCATCCCGAACTGAAGGCGATCTACTCGGCTTGTGGCCCGCCGGCCGCCAGCGCCGCGACCGCCATCAAGAACGCCAAGCTCGACCACAAGGTGATCCTGGTCGGCTTCGACTTCTGTTGCGGCGAGGAAGACGCCATCGCCAAGGGCGAGGAGGACGCCTCGGTCGCCCAGTTCCCCAAGAAGATGTCCGAGTTCGGGCTGGATGGCCTGATCAAGGCGATCAAGGGCGAACCGGTCGAGAAGCTCATCGACACCGGCGCCGCGCTTGTGACCAAGGCCAATATGGACCAGTTCAAGTAGCAGCCGGCGACTGCTCCGGGGGCCGGTTTCCCTGTCCGGCCCTCGGAGGCTTTGACCGCCGTCGGAACAATCCTCCATGATCGACCCTAATGCGCTGGTGTGCCTGGAGCCGGGAAGGCTGCAGATCGAGCGGCGCGCGCTGCCCGTCCGCGGCGATGGCGATGCGCTGGTCCGCCCGCTGCGGATAGGAATTTGCGGGACCGACTATCACATCTACGAGGGCACCCACCCGTTCCTGAAATACCCGCGCGTGATGGGCCACGAGCTCGCCGTCGAGGTGGTCGAGGCGCCCCCACATCTCGACCTGAACGTCGGCGACACCTGCGTCGTCAACCCTTACCTTTCCTGCGGTTATTGCATTGCCTGCCGCGCCGGAAAGCCCAATTGCTGCGTCAACATCTCCGTCCTTGGCGTCCATCGGGACGGGGGAATGGCCGATCTTCTTGTCCTCCCGGCGAAGAATCTCATTCGCGGCGACGGACTGACAGCCGACCAGTGCGCCATCGTCGAATTTCTTTCGATCGGGGCGCACGCTGTCAGGCGCGGTGGTGTCAGCGCCGCCGATCGCGTGCTCGTGGTTGGCGCCGGGCCTATCGGTATCGGCGTCGCGCTCTTTGCGGGACTGACCGGCGCGCGGGTTGGCATCCTTGACCGCGAGCGCGAACGCGCCGAAACGGCGCGGCGGCTTACCGGGACGGAGATCATTCCGGCCGAGGGGAACCTCGCGGCAGCAGTTCAGTCTTTCACGAACGGAGAAGGTTTCGAGGTCGTCTTCGACGCCACAGGCAATTCCAAGGCCATGGAGGCCGGCTTCGACCACGTCGCTCACGGCGGCAGGTACGTGCTGGTCAGCGTGGTCAAGGAAGCCATCACTTTCCGGGATCCCGATCTTCACCGGAAGGAGATGTCGCTCTTCGGCAGCCGCAACGCGACGGTTGCGGACTTCAAGCAGGTCATGGCGGCTATTCGCGAGCGGAAGATCGACGCTGATGCCCTCATAACGCACCGGACCACCCTGGCGGATGCGGTGGTCGATATTCCACGGTGGGCCACCCAGAAGGTCGGCCTGATCAAGGCCATGATCGAGGCAGATACCGATCGGCTCGGTTGACACCCCTTACCTCACCAGATCATATGAAAAGGTACATATCACGAAGATTGATCTAGTGGGGCGGCGTGATGAAGGCGCGGGTATCGGTACATCGGGACTTCAAGATCAGCACCATCGATGACCGCATCTACAGTGCATTCCTCGAGCACCTCGGACGGGCCGTCTATGGCGGCATTTACGAGCCCGGCCATCCTACAGCCGACGCGGACGGCTTCCGCGGTGACGTGCTGGATCTGGTCCGCGATCTGAACATCCCGCTGGTCCGGTATCCGGGCGGCAATTTCGTCTCCAACTATGACTGGATGGATGGCATCGGCCCGCGCGACAAGCGGCCGACCCGTCTCGACCTTGCCTGGCGGACCACCGAGACCAACGAGATCGGCACCGACGAATTCATGCGCTGGTGCCGCAAGGCGAACACTGAGCCGATGATGGCGGTGAACCTCGGCACCAAGGGGTTCACCGAGGCCCTGGCGCTGCTCGAATACTGCAATCACAAGGGCGGCTCGTACTGGAGCGACCTGCGCCGGAAGAACGGCGCAAGCCACCCGTACGGTGTCAAGGTGTGGTGCCTCGGCAACGAGATGGACGGGCCGTGGCAGATGAACCATCGCACCGCCTACGAATATGGGCGCATCGCCAACGAAGTCGCCCGCGGCATGAAGACGTTCGACGCCTCTCTTCAGCTCGTGGCATGCGGGTCCTCGCACGCCAACATGCCGACCTATCCCGACTGGGAGCGCGAGGTCCTGGAGGAGTGCTACGACAACGTCGACTACATCTCGCTCCACACATACTGGCAGAACTACGAGTCCGACTCGCTCAACTTCCTGGCGAAGACGGTGCTTCTCGACCGGTACATCGGCACGGTCAGCGGCGTCATCGATTACGTCAAGGCGAAGCGGCGTTCGCGGCACGACGTCCATATCTCGTTCGACGAGTGGAACGTCTGGTACCACTCGCGCAAGCCCGATGGCAGCAACGACGACGGCAAGGACGCCTTCTGGCGTACCGCACCGCCGATCCTGGAAGACGTCTACAACTTCGAGGACGTGCTCCTCGTCGGCTGTGCGCTCAACACCTTCATCCGCCGCTCCGATCGCGTGCGCGTCGCCTGCATCGCCCAGCTGGTCAACGTGATCGCGCCGATCATGACGGAGAATGGCGGGCCGGCCTGGAAGCAAACCACCTACTATCCCTACCAGTTCGCTTCCCTCTATGGCCGCGGCGACGCGATGAACGTGGCGGTCGACTGCCCGACATACGACGCCAAGGTCGCCGACGACGTGCCCTACCTCGACGTCGCGGCGGTGCGCGCGCCTGACGCCAGGATGCTCACCCTGTTCATGGTCAACCGTCATCCGACCGAGGCGCTTTCGATCGATGTCGATCTGGCCGGCTTCGACGCGACGGAGATCGCGCAACATATCTCCATCGCAAATTCGGACCTCGGCGCGACCAACACGGCCAAGCACCAGAACCGCGTCGTGCCGACCAAAGGCCAGGGAGTCGGCCTCCGCGACGGGCGCGTCGGAGGCCAACTCGCCGGGCGCTCCTACCATGTCATCCGGATCAGAATTTGACCGGTGAAGACTCCCCCTCCCGCGAACCAGTTTTCATATCGTGTCCGCTGATACATATCATCGATTAATTGACTTCCGTCGTCCGGGCGATATCGTCCGGAGCAAGAGGATCCGGCGCGGAGCAGTTCCGCCCGGCCGTTCTGGGAGGAGCGGCTGCCGTGCTGGCGAAGGGGATGGGATCGACCGCGGCACAGCCTGAGCGCGCGGGAGGTAACCCGAGTCAATCAGAGTGAGGAGCAGCGCGGCGGCCACCCGGCCGTCGTGAATTGGCGCGCGCGCCAATCGTCAAATTCGGGCCGGGAAACCGCGCACCGAAGATCAAGAACCGGTGGAGGAAAGACAAACATGCAAAGCACATGGAAGAAATTGCTTCTCTCAGCGGCGCTCGTCGTTGCGACAGCCGCGGGAGCTTCGGCCAAGGAAACGGTGGTCTGGTGGGATTTCCTCGGCGGCGGCGACGGCGTTCGCATGAAGAAGCTCATCGAGGACTTCAACGCCGAGCATAAGGACTCGATCGAAATCCAGGCGACCACGCTCGACTGGGGCGTGCCCTTCTACACGAAGGTGCAGACCTCGGCCGCCGTCGGCGAGGGGCCGGACGTGATGACCTATCACGCCTCGCGCATTCCGCTCGCGGTCAGTCAGGGCGTGCTTGCCGAGATCACGCCGGACGACATGAAGATCATGGGCCTCAGCGAGGCGAGCTTCGCCAGCGCGCCATGGTCGGCCGTGCACGTCGACGGCAAGCAATATGCCGTGCCCTTCGATACGCACCCGATCGTGCTCTACTACAACAAAGACAAGCTCGCCGCCGCTGGCCTCATCGGCGACAACGGCCTGCCCAAGGACCTGAATGGCGTCGACAATTTCAAGGCGGCGCTGAAGAAACTGAAGGACGGCGGCAGCAAATGGGGCATCTCCACCGTCACCGCCGACGGCAGCTTTTCCTTCCGCACCATTTACTCCCTGCTCTGCCAGCAGGGCGGCAGCATCGGTTCTGACGGCCATTGGCTGGAAGGCGACAACGCGGACAAGCTCGCCAAGGCCGTGCAGGTGATCTCTGACTGGGTCTCGAACGGGTACAACCCGAGCTATACCGACTACCCGACCACGGTCGCGCTGTTTACGTCCGGCGATGCCGCGATGATGATAAACGGCGTGTGGGAAGTTCCCACGATGACCGACCTTGCCAAGCAGGGAAAGCTGTTCAACTGGGGTGCCATCGAGCTCCCGGTATTCTTCGACAAGCCTTGCACGTACTCGGACTCGCACTCCTTCGCGATCCCGAACAATGCCGGCAAGCCGCAGACCCCGGAAAAGCACGCCGCGGTGCTCGAGGTGATCAAGTGGATGGAAGGGCACTCCCTGTTCTGGGCGACCGCCGGTCACATCCCTGCGAACAAAGCAGTGACCGACTCGGCTGAGTACAAGGCCATGCAGCCGCAGGCGACCTATGCCACGCTCGCCGCCAACATGATCTACGACCCGAAGTCGAAGTTCGCCGGTGTCGCTTCGCCGCTGTTCGATGCGGCGGGCAATGCATTCACGGCGGCCATCAACGGTGAAACCTCCCCGGCTGACGCGGTCGCCGACATGAAGGCAACGCTCAACGCTCTCAAGTAACCTCCCGCGACGACTCCGGCCGGCACGGTTCGCCGTGTCGGCCGGGTTCTCGGAGGCTCCGGATCCGGAATGCTGAAGAGCAGGCGTAACGAGATTCTTACGGCCGCTGTCCTTGTCGCGCCCTTTGTCGCGATCTACGGCTGGCTGTTCATCTACCCGACGCTGCAGATGGTGCAGCTAAGCCTTACTGACGCTCCGTTGATCGGGGCTGGCAACTGGATCGGCAGCGAGAACTACGCTCAGCTCCTGTCCGACAAGATATTCCACACGGCGGTCTGGAATACGTCCTATTTCGTCATCATGACGGTCATCCCTGGCACTGCCGTCGCGCTCGCGATCGCGCTGATGGTAAGCCGCCTGCGCGGCTGGGCGCAGAGCATCATCCTGGCGGCTTTCTTCCTGCCTTACGTGCTGCCCGTCACGGTCGTCTACGTGATCTGGGACTGGATGCTGAACGTCCAGTACGGCGTCCTCCAGCATCTCATCACGCCCATCATGGGCCAGCCGGTGAACGTATGGCGGCGCCTGCCGTGGCTGCTGCCGATGACCGCTCTCATTACCGTGTGGTGGACGAACGGTCTCTCAATCCTGCTCTTCCTGGCCGGGCTCAGGAACATCCCGCAAGAGATATACGAAGCCGCACAGCTTGACGGCGCCACGCGCTGGCAGGTTTTCCGGCGCATCACCTGGCCCCTGATCTGGCCGGTCACCGTGCTCTGCCTCACCATCCAGCTTATCCTGCAGATGAAGATCTTCGATCAGGTCTATCTCTTTTCGATGGGCGGCCGTACCCAGGCCACGATGGTTCTGGTCCAGTACATTTTCGATCAGGCCTTCGTGCACAACAAAGGCGGCTATGCCGCGACAATCGCCGTTGCGCTGTTCGTCATCGTCATTGCGTTCTCGGTGCTTCAGTTCCAGGCCCTGCGCGCACGGAGCGCGCAATGACCGCCACCACCGCCGACCTCAGCCGGATCGCAGTCAGGTCGAGCCGGTTCGGCGACATCGGCGCAATCCTGCTGACGATCCTGACCATCATCTGCGCCGTGGTCTGGTTCTTTCCGCTCTACTGGGCGCTCGTCACGAGCTTCAAGTACGAAAACGACGTCCTGTCCAAGTCGTTTTCGCTGCTGCCCGAGCACCCGACGCTCACCGCGTACATCTACATGCTGACGCACTCGCGTCTTCTTACCTGGTATCTCAACTCGACGATCGTCGCAGTCTCGACCACCGTCCTGGTCGTCCTGATGGCGGCATGCTGTGGCTACGCCATCTCGCAACTGCGCTTCCCCGGCCGCAAACTTCTCTGGTGGCTTATCCTGGCCAGTTTCATGGTCCCGGTGCCGGCGCTGATCGTGAACCATTTCATCATCATCGCCGGCGTGCAGCTGCTCAACACCTATCCGGGCGTCGTGCTGCCGCAGATGATCGCGCCCGTGACGATCATCATCTACAAGCAGTTCTTCGATTCGGTGCCGCGCGATTTTCGCGAGGCCGCGGTGATGGACGGCGCGAGCGAGTTCCAGCTGCTGTTTCGTATCTTCCTGCCCATGAACTGGGGCGTGACGACGGCGCTGGCGATCGTCACCTTCATCGGGGCGTGGAACACTTTCCTGTGGCCGTTCCTGGCCACCAAGACCGAAGACATGATGACGGTGACAGTCGGCATCGTCGCCGTCCAGGACGCCTTCGGCGTTTACTACGCCAAGCTCCTCGCCGGCGCCGTGCTCGCAGGCCTGCCGGTTGCGACGGCGTACCTCATCTTTCAGCGCCGGGTCACCCAGGCCATCACGCTGTCCGCCGGTATCAAGGGCTGAGCGGAGACCGCGGCCGCGGTGTCAGGCCCTGGACAACATCAACTGGCGTTGGACCTTATCAGCCTTCCTGATATAGACGCGCAGCATCGCAGTCTGGGCAGCCCGTGAAATCCAACTTCCTCACCATCAACATCGGGGAGGGCTTTGATGTCCTCAAGGGGCTGGCCTCACCCATCCGGATTTCAATTCTCAAGACGCTTCACGAAAAGGGACGGCAAAACGTCAACGAACTGAGCGCCCGCCTTCGCCTGCCGCAATCGACGGTGGCCACCAATGTCCAGGTTCTGGAAGAAGCCGGGCTGATCGCCACCGAAACGGTCAAGGCGACCAAGGGCCACCAGAAGATCTGCTCGGCGCGCTACGACGAGATCATCGTCCGCTTCGAGGGCGAAAAGCCGCAACGGACGCCGAACCTGATCGAGGTGGCCATGCCCCTCGGCCTTTTCACAAACTGCGAAGTGAGCGCCCCCTGCGGACTCTGCTCGACGGAAGGCATCATCGGGCTGCTCGACGTCCCGGACTCGTTCCTCGATCCGAGCCGGGTCAGCGCCGCGCTCCTCTGGTTCGGCCGCGGCTATGTCGAGTACAAGTTTCCGAACAACGCGAAGCTCCTCAACAAGCCGGTCGAGTCGGTCGAATTCTCGATGGAGCTGTCGTCGGAAGTTCCGGGCACCAATCTCAACTGGCCGTCAGACATCACGTTGTGGGTCAACGACATTCCCGTCGGCACCTGGACCTCGCCCGGCGACTACGGTGACCAGCGCGGGGTCTACACCCCTGATTGGTGGAAGCTGGAGGGCTCGCAGTACGGCAAACTGAAGACTTGGCGTATCGCCAGGAACGGCACGTTCATTGACGGGGTCCGGATTTCCGACGTGAACACCGCCGAGATCGACCTCCCCAATCACAGCTCGATCAGGCTGCGGATCGGCATCGATGAAAAAGCCGAGCACCCAGGTGGAGTCAACATCTTCGGAAAGGGCTTCGGCAACTACGGTCATGACATCATCATGCGACTGCAGTTGCAGGAGAGCCGCAAGAGATGAGACAGGCTTTCCGCTTCAGACAGATGTGAGCCGGATCGAGTGGGAGAGGTTCTCCGAAGCCGTTTCTTGCGAAACACGAATCGATGAACCCCGATGCAGGTGTTTTGGCCTTCCGGCCGGACCATCAGAATAGGGAAACTGGTGTCGCGGACACGGCGCGGCTGTCGATAATGAAGACGCGATCCGCCGCGCCACAGTCGCGCGCCGGCGGCGGGCCGTGAGCGTGGGCTGACCGCCGGTCAGCCGCCGGGGCCGCGGGCTTGCCCAAGAGCGAGCCTCTGCGGCTCTCAGCCCCGCATCCTTTCAGACAGCACGCATTGACTCGGAAACGTTTCCGGGCGACCTTCCGGCCGGAAACGTTTCCGGGACCTTGGCGATAGGATCGACGCGGGACTAACCCGCGCGGCGCAAGGGAAGGCAGGGTGGTCTTCAAAGCCGTTCTCGCAGGCTGCGGCAGCATGGCGAAGGGCTGGCTGCGCGCGCTTCACGAAGCTCCCGAGTTGACCGGGCGCGTTGAAGTAGTCGGGCTTGTCGATCTCGACCTCGCAGCGGCCGCGCGTATCCAGCAGGAATTCAACCTCGGGAGCGCCGCGACCGGCGCGGATCTCGAGGAGATGCTCACGACCGCCCGCCCGGATCTGCTCTTCGATGTCGTGGTGCCCTCTGCCCGCCGCGACGTCGTCCTCACCGGCCTCGGACACCGCTGTCATGTTCTGACGGAAAAGCCGATGGCCGCCTCGATCGAGGAAGCGCGCCAGATCGTCGCCGCCGCCCGGTCGGCGGGACGGGTCCATGCGGTCATCCAGAATCGCCGTTTCATCGAGGGCGTTCGCCGCATCCGCGCCACCGTTGCCAGCGGCGTGCTCGGCGACCTGACGGCCCTGCACGCGGACTTCTTCATCGGTGCACATTTCGGAGGGTTCCGCGAGCAGATGCAGAACGTGCTGCTCGTCGACATGGCAATTCACACCCTGGACGCCGCCCGCTTCATGGCCGGCCTCGACCCGGTCGCCGTCTATGCACAGGAGTACAATCCCAGAGGCTCCTGGTACGCGCATGGCGCCGCGGCGAATGCGATCTTCGAATTCTCCGGCGACGTGATCTTCACCTATCGCGGTTCGTGGGCCGCGGAAGGCGCCAACACGAGCTGGGAGAGCAGCTGGCGTATCATCGGCACCAAGGGAACGCTTCTCTGGGACGGGGCGGACCGGTTCGAGGCGCGGGTCGTCGCAGGCGACAGCGGCTTTTTCCGGCCGCTCCAAGATGTGGCGGTCGCCCCCGTTCCCGACCCCGCCCAAACGCACGGCCATGCCAGCGTCATCGCCGAGTTTCTCGCGGCCATCGAGACCGGACGCACGCCGGAGACGGCCGGCGCCGACAATATCAAGAGCCTGGCCATGGTTTTCGCCGCCGTCGAAAGCGCGCGCACCCGCCGGCGCGTCCTGATCGCAGCCTAGGAAAAGAAATCTTGTCCGATCCCGCCAAGTCGATCCGCATCGGCACCATGATCAAGGCCACCGAGGGCCGTGCGCCGGAAACCATCACGGCCATCGCCGACCTGGGCTTTGAGAGCTTCGAACCCTTCTTCTGGCAGACGACGGGTGGCCAGAACCTCGCCGAACTCGGCAAGCGCTGTCGCGACGCGATCGGCAACCGCGACATCACGATCTCGACCATCGGCATGTTCGGCAATCCGCTGGAAGACCGCGAGATGGACCGTGAAACCCTGCAGGGCTGGAAGGACTGCATCGATAACGCCCATCACTTCGGCGCGGGCTGCGTCGCCGGCTTCACCGGGCGCGTCCGCGGCCGGCCGCTGCCCGAATCCCTGCCACGCTATCGCGAAGTCTGGTCCGATCTCGCCAAGCGCGCCGCCGACAAGGGTATCCGGATCGCGTTCGAGAACTGCGCGATGGACGGCAACTGGGCCTCCGGCGACTGGAACATCGCGCACAATCCGGACGCCTGGGAGCTGATGTTCAACGAGACGCCCGACGACAATCTCGGGCTCGAATGGGAGCCCTGCCACCAGCTCGTCTATCTGATCGAGCCGCTGCCGCAGATCCGCAAATGGGCCGCCAAAATCTTCCACGTCCACGGCAAGGACGCGACCGTTCGGTGGGAGGTCATTCGCGAGCACGGCATCTTCGGCAAGGAGAAGTTCGTGTTCATGCGCACGCCCGGTTTCGGCGACAGCAACTGGGTCGACATCATCTCGGAACTGCGGCTCGCCGGCTGGACCGGCTCTATCGACATCGAAGGCTGGCACGACCCTGTCTATCGCAACGAACTCGAAATGACCGGGCAGGTGCGGGCGCTCAATTTTCTGAAGGATTGCCGGGGCGGGGATTTCGTCCCGGCTTAGGTCGTGGGCGGCGTCGCCGTCCACAGGAAACGCCGCCCCAGCGCGGGCGGTTCATAGGGGAGGAGATCATGACGCTCAGCAGACGAATCTTTCTATCTACCGTCGCGCTGCTTGCGATGGCCGCGAGCGGAGCGGCCCAGGCCGAGACGCTTCGCGACAAGTGGTGCTCGAACGTCCATCTCCGGTTCTTTGCCGGGGGCGCCGAGGGCGACGCGTTCGCATCGATCGTCTATAACGGTGCCGTACAGGCCGCCAAGGATACCGGTGCGCAGGTGGATTACGTCTTCTCCGGCTGGAAGGCCGAGACGATGGTCCAGCAGCTTCGCGAAGCGGTCGCGGCCAAGCCCGACGGCATCGCCATGATGGGCCACCCCGGCGAAGCGGCGATCATGCCGCTGGCAGAGGCGGCGTCGAAGGCCGGCATCAAGATGATGTACCAGAACGTTCCGCTTCCCGGCGTTGTCGCCAAGTTCGGCGGCGGCTACGTGGGTGCGCAGCAGGGGCCGCAGGGCAAGGCGCTCGGCGAAGAGGCCATCCGCCGCTTCGGCCTCAAGTCCGGCGACGAGGTGATCGTTTTCGGTCCCTTCGACCAGCAGCCTGAGCGTTACGTCCGCGAGGGCGCAACCGCTGACGCGCTGGAAGCCGCCGGCCTAAAGGTCACCCGCATGCCGTCGCCGACGGAGTGGGCGGCCGACCCGAACCTGGCCATTCCGGTGATCACGGCAGCGCTGACCAGCGCGCCGAACACGAAGGCGATCGTCTATCCGGGCGGGCAGCTCCTCGGCAACGTGCCGGCCTACATGAAGGCCGCCGGCAAGAAGCCGGGCGAAATTATCCAGATCGGCTTCGACACCAGCCCGCAGATCGTCGAAGGATTCAAGGACGGCTGGGTCCAGTTGACTGCCGACCAGCAGCCCTTCCTGCAGGGCTACATGCCGATCCTCAGCCTCTGCCAGCAGGTGGTCTACGGCCTCGCGCCCATCAACGTGGATACGGGCGCAGGCTTCGTCACTCCGGACAACTACAAGGCAGTTGCCGACTTAGCCAAGGAAGGCCTGCGCTAGCAACAGCAGGGCGCCGCTTGCCTCGGCGAGCGGCGCCTCTCCCCAACGGGTCGCGTCATGGCGAAACACATCATCGAACTGAAGAACATCACCAAGTCCTTCGGCAGCGTCTATGCGCTCGGTGGGGTGAGCCTGCACGTCGACCCGGGTGAAGTCGTCGGACTGATCGGAGACAACGGAGCCGGCAAGTCGACGCTCATCAAGATACTCGCCGGCGTGATCAAGCCGACATCCGGCGAGATTTTCGTCAATGGCGAAGCGGTCACCCAATGGAGTCCGGCGCGCTCGCGCGCCGCCGGGATCGAGACCGTCTTCCAGGATCGCGCGCTGGCCCCGCAGCAATCGATCGTCCGCAACATCTTCATGGGCCGCGAACTCGCCGGGCGGTTCGGCTGGCTTCACCTCAAGAAGGAGGTCGCCGATGCCGAGCGCCTGATGCGCGAGATCGGCTTCACCTCGAAGGTCTTCTCGCCGAGTTCCATCGTCGGCCAGCTTTCAGGCGGCGAGCGGCAGGGCGTCGCCATTGCGCGCGCGATCCTGAAGCAGGCCAATCTGATCGTGCTTGATGAACCAACGACGGCGTTGTCGCTGACCGAGACCGCCAAGGTGTTCCACTTCGTCCGGCAGGTGCGGGCATCGGGCCGGTCTATCGTCTTCATCGGTCACAACATCCATCACGTCTACGACATTGCCGAGCGTTTCGTAGTGATCGATCGCGGTCGGGTGGCGATGGAGAAGGCGAAATCCGAGGTCGGTTCGGCACAGGAGCTGATCGAGTTCATGGAAGACGTGGCCAGGCCGCAGAAGGCGGCCGTGGGAGAAACCGTCTGATGTCGGACATTGCGAAGTCGAACGCTCCGGCGCTGGCGGGACTGCATCCCGCGGAACGGCCAATTCGGAAATTCCTCATCGCCAATCGCGCTGCCCTCGGTTCGCTGGCCGTCTTCGTCGCGATGATCCTCATTTTCTTCGTCGCCAATCCGCGGGTGTTTTCGAATTGGGGCCTCTACGCAGCGGTTCTGACCACCCTGCCCGTGGCCCTGTTCATGACCGCGCCGCAGGTCTTCGTGGTCACTTCAGGCGAGATCGACCTCTCCTTCCCGGCGACGATGGGCTTTTCCTCCCTCGTCTTCGCCTACGTCGTATCCGCCGGCTACGACCCCTTCATCGCGATAGCCGCAGCGCTGGTTGTCGGCGCTGCCGTCGGCTTCAGCGTCGGCACCCTCGTCGTCTATGGAGGTCTCTCTTCCCTGGTCGCGACGCTCGGCGTGAACTTCATGCTTCGCGGGATTATCCTCATCATCACTAACTCAAAATCGATTGCCATTCCCCAACTGGCCGACAGCGCCGCCTTCAACCTGTTCTCGAGCGATGTGTTCGGCATCCCAGTGCAGATCTTCTGGTCCCTCCTCTTCGTTGGGTTTTGCGCGATGCTCTACACGCGTCATCGTTTTGGCGCGCATGTGCACCTGGTCGGCGACAACCCGGACAGCGCCAACGAAATGGGCGTCAACGTGAACTGGACCCGCGCCAAGGTTTTCGGGTTCATGGGAATCGGTGCCGCGCTTGCGGGCATATTCTCGACGATGATCAACTTCACGTGGTGGCCGACATCCGGCGATGGCTACCTGCTTCCGGTCATCGCGTCCGTGTTCGTCGGAGGAACGCCGCCGTGGGGAGGCATCGGCACGGTACTGGGCGGCGCCATCGGCGCGCTGACGGTGTCGTTCATCCAGACGGGCGTCGTCGGCGTCGGCCTCTCCGGCTTCTACGTGCAATTCTTCTACGGTTTGATCATCATCCTCTCGCTGCTCGGCCACCGCTTCAACCAGACCCGTTACCGGTAGGGCGCCTGCGCCGGCCTCTCGGTGAGAAGCGCTCGGTGCACCCAGCGAGTCAGCGCGAACCCGGCCGGCAGGCATCGCTTTCGCCCTCTATGAGGCGCGTCGGAAACACCCGCCGGACAATGCCGCCCGGATAGAGGTCGCTGTAGGCGGGCATGGTCGCCAGCAGCGCCTCGCCTATGGCTATGCCGAGATCGCGAAGGCTCAGATGGAAATGGGTGAGCCGTGGGCTGAGAAACCGTGTGTTCGGGCTGTCGCGACCGATTACGGCAATGTCGCGTCCGGGGAGATACCCTGCCTCTTCCAGACCGCGATAAAGACCGGCGGTCATCGCCTCGTTGGACATGGCGATCGCGGTCGGCCGGATGGGCAGCGATGCGAGCCGTCTCGCGATGGCGTAGCCGCCAGCCTCCGAGGCGGAGGAGCGAAAAACGTATTGACGGTCCAGCGCAAGCCCGTGTGCGGCCAGCGCCTTCTGCGCGCTGGCCTTGAAGATGTGGGCGAAGTTGACGTGATGCGGTGAGGCAATCGCGATCCGCCGGTGGCCGTTGGCGACGAAGCGATCGATCGCTTCCGACGCCATGTCCTCGAAGTCGATATCGATCCAGGAATGACCTGCATCGGTCTCGCTCCGACCGAGGGCGACGAACGGCAGTTGGCGGTTCGCCAGAAAGGATATCCGGGGATCGTTGCGCCGGGTTCCCGAAATCACCAGGCCATCGACGAAGCCGCGCGATACCATCCGCTTGAGATATTCCTCGGGGTTCTCCTGCGAGGGGCAGAGAAGCGCCACCAGGTCCAACTGGTGACGGTTGAGGACCGACTGCAGACCGTCAAAGACGCCCATGAAGAAAGTATCGCCCTGACCCGTGCTCGAGTGACTGGTCTTGATGACGAAACCGATCGAGCCGGTGACGCCGCGGCGCAGGCTGCGGCCGAAGTGATTTGCGAAATAGCCGAGCTCTGCCGCGGCCAGCCTGACCCTTTCCCGCGTTTCGATGCTGGCGTCCGGCCGCCCGTTGAGCGCGCGGGAGACCGTGCTGATCGACATGCTGAGGTGGCGGGCGACGTCTCTGATGCCGACGAGAGGCTTGGCGCGCATTGGCTATCGCAAAAATCGCCGGACGAGGACGATTTCAAAGGGTTGTGGGGACATGATTGGCCCCGGCCAAGATTCCTTGCTTATAGCCCGGTTGAACGCTTCGACGATAGACGGTTGAGCCGGTCGGGAGGCCGCGCATTATCAAGACCTCGCTCCGCGAAGGGACTTACGCGCGCGCCTACCGGTCCTCCCTTTAGCGAACCTTGGCCATGGCCCTGGGTCGACGTCTGCAACACGCCATGAGCAGACTCATGGCCGAGGCTGAACAACCTTCTTGCAAACAGCACCCGGCGAAAGCGGAGAAAGGTTTGCCGGCAGGTGGTGCCGCAAGAGGGACTCGAACCCCCGACCCCCGCATTACGAATGCGATGCTCTACCGACTGAGCTATTGCGGCGCCGGGGGCGGTTATGGTTCCTCGCCGCGCCGCGGTCAACTGAGGGACGCCAGATTTCAGAAGGGGCGCGCCGCCTGGCGGTCGCCTTCCTCGTCGGGGGGCCCGGGATCGTCGGGCGGCCGGGTCGGCATGGTCAGGCCGGCGGCGGAAGCGGAGAGCGGCGGGCGCTCGGTCGCCGGCAGTTCGTTCCGCAGTGGCGCCAGCGGCGGCGCCGGCAGGACTTCGGCGTGGACCCCCGGAAGCGGCATGGCCGCGGGCGGCGGTTCCGGTTCGCCGGACGCGCCGGGTGCCGCCGCCCCGCCTGCCGCGCGCTCAAGTTCGATCGGCCGCCCGGCGCGCTCCTCGCGCTCGGGCTGGACCGTCCAGGTGAAGGCACCGACCCTGCCGCTCAGCGGCGAGACCGGCGCCCACCGGTCGAATGCCTGCCCGTCGGCCACCCAGCGCGGATCGCGCGGTGCGGTGAGCGCCCGCGTCAGCCACGAGCGCACGCGCCCCTGATCCCCGTGCTCCTCTTCCTCGATCTCGGCCATCAGCAGGCAGATGCGCTCGCTCGGCTTCACTTCGGCCGGGACCCGGAGCGCCGCCCGCGCCGCGCCAAAGTCGCGCGCGTCGATCGCCACCCGTGCCAGCGCGATCGCGCCTTCGACGCTGTCCGGCCTGAGGTCGAGGAGCCGGCGCATGCGCTTGAGCTTCTCCTTGGCGGTATCGCCCGTGCGCACGGCGGCGTAGGCCTCCGCCACCTCGGGATGCGGGGCGATCTTCCATGTCGTTTCAAGGACGCGCGCCGCCCGCCGCGGTTCCCCGCGCCGCGCCAGGAGGCGCGCGGCGACGGTGGCCGCCGGCGCCAGGCCGGGGCTCAGCCGGTGCGCTTCGGTCGCCGCCGCTTCCGCCTCGGCGGGATCGCCGGCTTCGAGATCGTTCGCCCGCGCGGTGAGGAGCACGGCGCGGAGGCGCCTGGCTTCGTTCCTGTCGACCAGCCTGGCAGCGGCGTTCGCCGTCAGGGTGGCGAGCGCGCCCAGCCAGTAGCCGGAGCGAGCCTGGTACTCGAAGAGTGCGGTGCCGGCCCATCCGATCCGCGGCGCGGCGCGCATCGCCTCCTCGGCGAAATGCCGCGCCGCTTCGCTCTCGCCCTGCCTGGTCGCCTCGACGAAAAGACCGTGCAGGCCGAGGACGCGGGTATGGCGTCCCTCCGCCAGCGCCTCGAAGGCTATCCGCGCTTTTTCCCGGTCGCCGGCCAATTGTGCCGTCTGCGCGGCGAGGAGGAGCGTCAGCGGTTCGTCGCGAAGGAGCGCCGTCGCCTCGCCGGACGCGCGCTGCGCCAGACGGAGGTCGCCCGCCCCCACCGCTATCATTCCGGTCGAGAGCGCCCGGTAGCCGCGGTCGCGGCGCCGCGCGCCGAGATAGGCGCCGAATGTGCGCGGCGAGTTGAGCACGGCGCGGACGATCGCGCCGAGAAGCGCGAGAGCGCCGATGAGCGCAAGCAGCGCCACGGCAACGGTGAGGAGGCTCGCGCGGATCTCCTCGCCCTGCCAGGCGAGGGTGACCGTGCCGGGACGGTCGGCGAGCCACGCAGCCCCCGCCGCGATGAGGAAGATGACAATGAGGTAGAAGACGACGCGGACCACGCCCGGCACCCTCAGCCGCCGCCCGCCGGAGAGGCGACCGAAGCGGAAAGTTTCGCGATCACGCGGTCGATGGCGAGGCGCGTCTCCGCGGCATTCGCCCACGCGGCGGAGGCGGCCTTGCCGGCGTCGGGCAGCGCATCGCGCTCGCCGAGCGCGCCGGCAAGGTCGCCGCGTTCGACCTCGGCGACCATGCGCGAGACGATTGCTTCCGGCGTCGTGCCCTCGACCGGGGCGGTCGGCTTGACGCTGACCAGGCCGCGCGCAAATCCGGCGAGGCGGTCGAGGAGGCCCGAGCCGGCACCGGCCGGCCGGGTCGCCCGGAGGATGGCATCGGCGACTTCGCCGAAGCTCGACTGCAATTCGGCCCGGCTGGGAGCGCCCTTTTCGGCCAGCGGCCTCAGCGCGGCGACATCGGCCGGATCGCTGCCAAGCGCGGCGAGCATCGCAAGGTCGCCGACAAAGGCCCCGCCCTTCTCCGCCGCCTGGCGAAGCGTGCCGATCGCAACCGTCCGCGCGGCGCGCTCGCTTTCATTGGCGCCCCACGGCCGCGACGCCAGCTCGGACACCTTGCCGCCCATTTCCCTCACCGCCGCTTCGAGCGCGTCGAGACGTCCGGCGAGGTCGGCGCCGGCCGCGGGCAGCGCGGCCTCAAGCCGGCTGACGCGCGCGGCGACCGGCGCGACCGCTGCGGCCGGATCGGCCGGCGGCGGCGCGGCGGCGAGCGCTGCAACCTGGGTCTGCAGGGCCACCACCTTCGAAGCAAGCGCATCGATAGCGGCGCCGGCATTGCCGCCCTCCAAGGCCGCGATCCGCTTTTCGAGCGCCCCCATCGTCTGCTCCGTTCCGCCGCCGGAGGGAGCGGGGAACAGGCCGGCAATCGCGAGGAGGTAGATCGCCGCGACAGCCAACAGCGCACCAATGAGACCGCCGCCAATGGCGCCGATCCCCCGGCGGGGCGGGCCGATCCGCGGCGGGTCGGGAGGCGCCGGCGGCCGCGGCGGTTGCGGCCCCGCGGCAAGGTCGATGGTGGGCGGAGGCTGGCGACCCCGCCCCCGCCCATCTCCTTGTCCGGAACTCGTCTGATCGCTCATCGGCTTGCTGGCCTGGTCTCTCCGCCCGGTCGGAATATACACGGCACCGGCGGCGCGCGAACCCGCGCCGCTCAGCCTGCTGCCGGGATCAGCGACAGAAGCGCGTCGCCGTCAACGCGCGGGGCGACGCGAATGGCGAGGCCCGGTACTCCGCGGAGCGGCTCGCCTGCCTCCTCCGAGATGACGAAGGCCGTGATCCCGGCAAGCGCGGCATCGAGTTGGGCCCGCCTGACCGCAGCCAGAAACGCGTTCGCCGTGCGCCGCGAATAGAAGAGCGCCCCGTCGAGCGCGCGGTTGCGGAGCGCTTCTTCGGATTGCGGCGAGAGCCGTTCCGCCATCTCGGCGCGATAGGCCTCGATCCGGCGAACCGGGATGCCGGCAGCACGCAGCGTCACATCGATTTCCGCCGCCCGGTTGCGCGCCGCCGGATAGAGCGCCGGTCCCACGCCGCGCTCGAACTCGGCGATGACGAGGTCGGTCAGGGCGGCGGCGCTGCCGAGCGCAATCCGCACATCGCGGAAACCGGCGGCGCGGGCGAGGGCCCCGGTCTCCGGCCCGACCGCGAAGACCGGCCGGTCGCGCCAGCGGTCGGCATCCGGCCAGTGAAGGAGCGCTCTCAGGGCATTCCGGCTGGTGAGGATGATCGCCCCGGGGGTGGCCACGCCGATTGGCGGAACGGCGAAGGCAATGGCGAGCATCGGATCGCGACTGACGATGTGGCCCATCGCCTGCAGCCGGGCTGCCGTCTCGCTGGCATCGGGCTCCGGCCGGGTGACGAGAAGGCGCAAGCAGGGCTCAGTGGGCGAAGAAATCGGGCCCGCCGCGGCGCGCAAGCTCCGCGCCGGCGTCGCGGCCGAGCGCCGCGGCGTCCTCCGCCGGACCGCGCCGTTCGACTTCGTGCGCCGTGCGCCCGTCCGGCGTCACGATGATGCCGCGGAAGCGGAGGTCGCTGCCCTCGACGAGCGCATAGCCGCCGATCGGCGTCCGGCAGGAGCCGTCGAGCACGTCGAGGAAGGCCCGCTCGGCGGCAAGCGCCGCGGCCGTGTCCGGATGCGAGATCAGCGCAAGCCGGCGAAGTATCGATGCGTCCCCGACGCGTGCGACGAGGGCAATCACACCCTGCCCGACGGCCGGCAGCCACTCGGCAACGTCGAGGAAACTCGCGGCACGGGCGAGGAGCCCGAGGCGGGTCAGACCCGCGGCGGCAAGCAGGGTCGCATCCGCCTCGCCGGCTTCTAGCTTCCTCAGCCTCGTGTCGACATTGCCGCGGAGGTTGACGATCTTCAGATCCGGCCGCAGGCGGAGCGCCATCGCCGCACGGCGAAGCGACGATGTTCCGAGCACCGCCCCTTTCGGCAGGCCCTTCAGCGTCGCGGCCCGGGTGGAAAGGAACGCGTCGCGGACGTCGGCGCGCGGGAGGACCGCGGCAATCGTTATCCCGTCCGGGAGCCTGGTCGGCATGTCCTTGGCGGAATGGACGGCGAAGTCGACGCGGCCGGCAAGCAGCGCCTCGTCGATCTCCTTGGTGAACAATCCCTTGCCGCCGGCCTCGGCGAGCGGCCGGTCGGTGATCCGGTCGCCGGTCGTGCGGATCGCCTCGACAGCAATCTCGTCGACCGAGGCAAGACCGCGGTCGGCGATGCGCCGGCGCACTTCCTCGGCCTGCGCCAAGGCGAGCGGGCTGCCGCGGGTGCCGATCGTGAACTCCGCCGATTGCAACGCACTCGTCCCGGATGCTAGGCCAGCCGCGACCGCGAAAGGCCGCGCGCACGCGGTCTAGCAGGGAAATTTGCGCGGCGACAGAGAGCCTTGCCCTGATCGTCCTTGGCATCGAGACGAGCTGCGACGAGACCGCGGCGGCTTTGGTCGAACGCCGGGCGGACGGCAGCGGCGTGGTGCGCGCCGATGTGGTCCTGTCACAGGTCGGCGAGCACGCCGCTTTCGGGGGCGTCGTACCGGAGATCGCCGCCCGGGCACATGTCGAGGTGCTCGACGGCGTGGTTGAGGCGGCGATGCGCGAGGCGGGACTGGGCTTCGAGCAGCTGGACGCGGTCGCAGCCACGGCCGGGCCGGGCCTGATCGGCGGGGTCATTGTCGGGCTCACTACCGCCAAGGCAATTGCGCTGGCAGCGGGGAAGCCGCTGCTGGCGATCAACCACCTCGAGGGCCATGCCCTCACGGCGCGGCTGACCGACGGTCTCGCCTTTCCCTATCTGCTTCTGCTGGTTTCAGGCGGGCACACCCAGTTCCTTGCCGTCGAAGGCGTCTGCGCCTACCGCAGGCTCGGCACGACCATCGACGACGCGCTCGGCGAAGCCTTCGACAAGGCAGCAAAGCTCCTCGGCCTTCCCTATCCAGGGGGACCCGCCATCGAAGCGGCGGCGCATACCGGCGATGCCACACGCTTCCCGCTGCCTCACCCGCTCGTCGGACGGCCGGGCGCCGACTTTTCCCTCTCGGGCCTCAAGACCGCCCTCCGGCTCGCCGCGGAAGCGGTGGCACCGCTTTCCCCTCAGGACGTTGCCGACCTCGCCGCCTCGTTCCAGGCTACTGTGACCGCCGTCGTCGCCGACCGGGCGCGGAACGCCATGGCCATGTTCCGCGAAGCCCACCCCCCCGCCCCCCGTCCCGCGCTGGTCGTCGCCGGCGGCGTCGCGGCCAACCGCGCCATCCGCGCCACACTCGGCGAGGCCGCCGCCACAGCCGGATTCGCCTTCGTCGCGCCGCCGCCACGGCTTTGCGGCGATAACGGCGTGATGATTGCCTGGGCTGGTGCGGAGCGGCTGGCACTCGGCCTCAGCGATCCGATGGATGCGCCGGCGCGGCCGCGCTGGCCGCTCGACCTCGGACGCGCGGCGTGATCCTGCAGCCGATCCGCTCCGTCGGGGTGCTGGGCGGCGGCGCCTGGGCGACCGCGCTTGCCATCACCGCCGTGCGCGCCGGGCGGAGCGTGAAGCTCTGGGCGCGGAGCATCTCCACCGTCGCCGCGATCAAGGACCGCCGCGAGAATCCGCGCTACCTGCCGGGCGTGACGCTCGACGCCGGGATCGGCGCGACCGCACACCTCGCCGAGGTCGTCGGCGCCGATGCGCTCATCCTGGCGGTGCCGGCGCAGTCCGTCCGCGCCGTCGCCGGCGTCGTCGCCAAGCTTGCCGTGCCCGGCACGCCGCTCATCATCGCCGCCAAGGGCCTCGAACGCGGCAACAACAAACGCCTGTCGCAGGTGGTCGGCGAGGTCGCGCCGAGACTCGTCCCGGCGGTTCTTTCCGGCCCCGGCTTTGCAGCCGAGGTGGCCCGCGGCCTGCCAACCGCGGTGACCGTCGCCGCCGCCGACGAGGCGGTGGCGGCCACGCTTGCGCTGGCGCTGCAGAACCCGGCGTTCCGCCCCTATGCCGAGACCGACGTGATCGGCGTCGAGATCGGCGGGGCGGTGAAGAACGTGCTGGCGATTGCAGCCGGCATCGTCACGGCACGGCGGCTCGGGGCCGGCGCGCTCGCCGCGCTCGTTGCCCGCGGCTTTGCCGAGCTTCGCCGGCTGGCGGAGGCGCTCGGCGGCAGACCCGAGACGCTGATGGGCCTTTCCGGGCTTGGCGACCTGGTGCTCACCTGCTCCAGCCCGCAATCGCGGAACTTCTCCTATGGCGTTGTGCTCGGCGAGGGCGGCACGCCGGACGCCGGGCATCCGCTCGCCGAAGGCGTGTACACGGCGGCGGCGGCGCAGACCCTGGCGCGGCGTTTCCATGTCGACATGCCGATCGTTGACGCAGTCGCCTCGGTGCTCGGCAAGGAAATCAGCGTCGATCGCGCCATCGACAGCCTGATGGCCCGGCCGCTGAAGCGGGAGACGGAGTAACCCGGCGCTGCCGGCACTTGCCAAGAATGGCTCGCGGTCGGACAGTCAGGCGCGTCGAGGGAGGAGGAGACGATGGCGCACTGGCTCCTGAAGAGCGAGCCCGACGTCTGGGGCTGGGATGCCCAGGTGAAGGCGGGAAGGACCGGGACGCCATGGACCGGGGTCCGGAATTTCACCGCGCGCAACAACATGCGCGCCATGAAGAAAGGCGACCTCGCCTTTTTCTACCATACCGGCGAGGAGAAGCAGATTGTCGGCATCGTCGAGGTGGTGAAGGAGGTTCATCCGGACCCGGACGATCCGGCCTGGGAATGCGTGGACGTGCGCGCGGTCGAGCCGCTGAAGCGTCCGGTCACGCTCGCCGAGGTGAAAGCGGAAAAGAAGCTCGCCGACATGGCGCTCGTCCGCCTGTCGCGGCTCTCGGTCCAGCCGGTCACCGATGCCGAGTGGGCGCTCGTGCGCAAGATGGGCGGGCTCTGACGGCCGTCGGGGTGGGCGGGTGGTTATGGCTGAAGTCATTTGGGCTTCGTCGCGCCCTGCGGGAGGGCGCTCGATGGTAAAGGCGATCATGGCGCCGGTCTTGCCGGCGCGTTCGTGGTGACGGCGGCAATCGGATTGCCCGGCGGGCGAGCCGAGGCCGGGACGGCTGATCAGCTCCAGGTCGAGCTCGCCGCGGCGGTCGCCGCCGACCCGACCCACCTGCCCGGCGCAATTCTCTACGCAAGCCGACCCGGCAAGGGCACCTTTCTCGTCGCCGCCGGCGTCGCCGACATCGCGACCCGGACGCCGCTCGCTACCGATGCGCATTTCCGCGCCGGCAGCATCCTGAAGACGCTCATCTCGGTCGTCATCCTCCAGCTGGTCGAGGAGGGCAGGCTCGGGCTCGACGAGCCGATCGCGGGGCTCCTTCCGGCCGACGTGGCGTCACGCTTCCCGAAGAGTGCCGAGATCACCGTCCGCATGCTGCTCAACCATACCAGCGGCATCCCGGAATGGCTGGACCAGGCCACGGTTGGCGAGATCGCCGCCAACCCGGCCCGCATCTGGACGGCCCGCGAATTCATCGACCGCGCAGCCGCGCGGCAGGCCCTTTTTGCCCCCGGCAAAGCCTGGAGCTACTCGAACACGGACTACAATCTGGCCGGCCTGATCGTCGAGAAGGTAACGGGCAAGCCATGGCGCGATGCGGTGGCCGAGCGCGTGATCGCGCGGCTGAAACTCGGCGGAACGTCGCTGCCGGCCCCGGGCACGGTCGCCCTTCCTGAGCCTGCGATGCATGG
>Ga0070741_10003122_pt1 | contig 42016 bp, 32 predicted proteins | sample Coa_R1_4_FD_66440 | JGI IMG/M metagenome (GOLD analysis project Ga0070741, IMG submission 66440) | Surface soil microbial communities from Centralia Pennsylvania, which are recovering from an underground coalmine fire - Coalmine... | ecosystem: Environmental > Terrestrial > Soil > Unclassified ... | reverse complement strand
GTCCCCCCCCCCCGCATCCTCCACATCCCCGACGCGGTGAATCCCGAATGGTTCCGCCCGTGGAGCGACGAAGAGCGCGCCGAATTTCGCGCCAAGAAATTTCAATTGAAATGCGAAACGCTCGGCATTCCGCTCGAACGCCCTGTGATTGTGTATCTCGGCTTGCTCGCCGATTATCAAGGCGTGGGACATTTGCTTCAAGCCGCGCAGCAAATTTTGCAGCGCGGGGCGGACGCGCATTTTGTGATTATGGGGTACCCCGGTGCGGACAAATATATTCAACGCGCGCGCGAAATGGGCATCGCCTCGCGCGTCGAATTTCCCGGGCGCATTCCGTACGAAGAAATCGCGCCGTGGCTCGCGGTCGGCGACATTGCCGTTGCGCCCAAATTGAGCCAAAGCGAAGGCAACGGCAAAATTTTGAATTACATGGCAAGCGGCTTGCCTGTCGTCGCGTTCGACAATCCCGTGTCGCGCGATTATTTGGGCGAGGACGGCGTGTACGCGCCATCGGGCGATGTGGACGCGTTGGCGCGCGGCATCGCGCAGCTGCTCGAACAGCGCGTCGAAGCCAAAGCGCGCGGCAAACGCTTGCGCGCCCGCGCGATCGAAAAATTTTCGTGGGATGTGTCCGCGCGCAAAATTGAAACGGCGTACGGCGCGCTGTTGGAACTCAAAAAACAGTCCGCGCCCGAATGGCAAAAACGGCGGACGACCGGAATCTCGACGCAAAAAAAATGACGCGCCGCGCGGCGGCGCCCGGGCAACAAAAAACTGTGCCGACGGCACAGTTTTTATTTTGACTCGACACGATTTGGTTTTGGTGCAGAGGGTTCCGTCGCGGGCAAAGCGCGCGGCGCGTCGTACCGTCCGCGCACGTCATTCCAACGCACTAGCACCACGTCGCGAAAATTGCGGTACGAATCTTTGAGCGGATTTACTTTGGTTTCGGTGCCATAGCGCCACTCGACGGGCACTTCTTTGAGGCGATAACCGGATTTGGCGCCAATGAACAAAACCTCAACATCGAATGCCGTGACCATACCGCCCCGAATCGGTTTGGTGTTGGCGCCGTACAACTGCATCCGCGAAAACACATCCCGCGCTACTTCATCCCGAAACGCTTTGAAGCCGCATTGCGTATCCTGAATCCCGCGCACGGTGAGCAGCCGTACAATTAAATTAAACACACGTCCCATGATGTGACGATAAAACGGTTCCTTGATGCGCTGCGCGCCCAAGCCCTCGCGCGAACCAATCACAATATCGTACCCACGTTCGAACCACGGCAGTAATTTTTCAAGCTCTTCAATGGGCGTCGAAAGGTCGGCGTCGGAAAACAACACAATGTGCCCGCGCGCCGCCAGCATGCCCGTGCGCACGGTATAGCCCTTGCCGCGATGGTCGTTTTGGATGAGCCGCACGCGCGGATGCTCGCGCGCAAAAAGTTCGACTACGCGCACTGTACCGTCACTCGACCCATCGTCCACCACCACAATTTCGCTCGCGTAGTTCTGCGTTTCCAAATACGCGTCCACGCGCGCCAGCGTTTGCGGCAAACGGCGTTCTTCGTTAAACGCGGGAATGACCACCGAAACAAGGGGACGAATCAAATCTGTTTTTTCGGGCAAAATGGATATGCCTCCGTGGCGCGCACGGCGCCGTTAGCGGAGCAATTCTAGTCGAAATGAAATGAAATGCCAAAATAAATGGCGAATGCGCAATGCGGAATGCTTAATGTGTCAGGAAGCGTTCGATTTCGGCGTCGGAAACGCGTTTTAACGTCTGCACCGCTTTGCGTTTTTGCAAATAACGCGGCAAGGAGAGGACGCCCGCGAGCTGCCCGCGCAGGCGCGCCCGCGCGGATTCGCCGCGCCACGCTTTCAGCGCATCGCGCGCGATGGCAAACTGCGCGCCGAGAACCTTGCGCCAATATTTTTTCCACAAACTGCCGGGATAATTTTTCGCCAGCACGGCAATGAAATTGCGCCCGACATAAAAACTGGCGAACTTGCCGCCGCCTGACGCGCTGAGCATGTGATACACAATCGCGCGCGGCGCCAGCACACAGCCATATCCTGCCAGCCGCGCGCGCCAATTCAAATCCACATCTTCGCAGTTGAATTCCAACGCTTCGTCAAACCAACCGATGTCATCCAACATGGCGCGGCGGTACGCGCACGCGCCGCCGCAGACGCCGAAAAGGGGGGGGGGCGCATCCGCGTCGTCGTACTGTCCACGGTCCGTTTCCCACACGCCGCGATTCCCCGGCACGCCGTCCACGCGGTAAAAATCGCCCGCGCTGTGCAATTGCGCGCGTTCGTCAAAAAGGCGCAGCTTGCTCGCCGCCATGCCCGCGCGCGGGTTCGCATCCAACACGCGCAGCAATTCCTCCAGCCATGTCGGTTCCACTTCCGTGTCGTTGTTGAGCAGCGCGACGATTTCGCTTTGCGTTTCCCGAATGCCGTGATTCACCGCGCCCGCGAACAAACGATTCGTCTCGAGCGCGAGCACGCGCACGTTGGGAAAATCGCGCGCAAGCAATATGCGCGAATCGTCCGTTGACGCATTGTCCACGACGACGATTTCAAAATCGCGATACGTTTGTTTTTCCAAACTATGCAAACAGACGGGCAGCCAGCGCGCGCCGTTCCAATTGGGAATGATGACCGACACGCGCGCACTGTTGGTTTGGCGGTTAACGGGTTGGCGAGCCGCTTGGTGGGATGAAAGAGACATGCACTTGCCAATGCTTCGCCTCTACGGGGCGCGGAATTTTTTCCAATAGCGATATACGCCATCGGCGGACATGTCCGACCCGGCGGCATCGCCGTACGCGGCGACCTGCGCGCGCGTGTAACCCTCCGCGCGGGAGAGCTGTTCCAACAGCGCGGCAAAATCGGCGCGGAATTGCTCCTGCGTGGGCGCGTGTTCCATTTCTCGGACGAGCCATGCTTCCAGTTTGTCCAATGTGCGGACGAGCATGTCGAGATGCGCGTCCTTGTCGTCGTACATTCCAAAATGCGTGGGCGCGATGAATCGGAATTTTGCGTCGCGCAGGCGCTGAATGCTGGCGCGCCATTTTTCCAAATCCAATTCCGGCGGCGGCGTCGGTGGACGAACATGGTTCAAGCCCCCCACACGCACGCCGCCGACATCGCCGGAAAAACACACGTCCTCGAAACAATACGCGAAATGATGTTCGGCGTGTCCGGGGGTATTCCATGCCGTCAAGTTTCGTCCACCAATCGCGATGACCTCGTTGTCTTGATGTGGAAGCAAACGTTCCGGCGGAACGGGCAAAAAGGCGCCCCACAAACGCTCCATGTCATCGCCATAAATGCGCTGCGCGCTCGCCAATAATTTTTCGGGATTTGCCAAATGCGGCGCGCCGACAGGATGGACGTGAATGCGCGCGCCTTGCTGCGCCCACCATCCCGCCGCGCCCGCGTGGTCGAGATGAATGTGCGTCAGCAAAACATCCGTCACCTGCTGCGGCGCAAAACCGCGCGCGGCGAGCGCAGCTCTAATCGCGGACAGCGTCGAACTGGGACCGCAATCCACCAGGATGATTCCGCTCGCGTGCGGAATGGCATAGACGGCAATAATACCTTGCTTGTTTTGAAACTGCGCGTCAAGGGTCAATACGTTCGGATTCATAGGCTTTCGGTGAAATAGGCGGTGAGCGCTTCGCGCCACGGACGCAATTGGAGGTTCAACATCGCCGCCGCCGCGAAATTTTCGAGCGCGCCGTTGCGAGGGGGGGTTGAGGCGCGGCTGTACTCTGCCAACGTAATTGGTTTCACGGGGCGCGGGACGTTGGCGAGGCGCAAAATCTCGACCGCCCATTCGTAGCGCGAGCACGAACCAGCGTTGACCAGATGATAGATGCCGTATTGTTCGGTCGCGATGAGTTGGGCGAGCGCGTTCGCCAAATCGGGCACGTACGTCGGCGAACCGATTTCGTCGCGTACGACACTCAGCGCAGTTTGACGCGCGGCCAATTCCAAAATCTTGTCGGGAAACTTCCCCCCCCCCTTACCGTACAACCACGCGGTGCGCACGATATAAAATTTTTCCAACAGGTGCTGTGTGTACCATTCGCCCGCGAGTTTCGATTTGCCGTACGTGTTAATCGGGTTGGGCGCGTCGTGCTCCAAGTACGGCGCTTGTTTTGTGCCGTCGAAAACTTCATTCGTGCTGATGTACACAAGCGCCGCGTTACAGCGTTGACACGCCAGCGCAACGTTTTGGGTGCCGAACGCGTTGATGCGGAATGCGGTCATCGGGTCGCGCGCCGCGCCGTCCACATTCGTCATCGCCGCGCAGTGGATGACCACCTCCGGTTTCATCTCTGCCAACCGCGTAATGTTCGCGGGGTCGGCAATCTCAAAGGCGTGATGCGGCAGCGGCAGCACCGTATGGTGATTTTCCAAAACGCGCTGGAGGGCGCGTCCGAGTTGTCCGTCACTGCCGGTAATGGCAATTTTCATCTAGACATCTAATGCGTACACATTCAATCTGCCCGTGCCGCCCTTGAGTTCGACCTGTTGCGCGAGCGTTGCACGTAGAGGCGGGGGCAAGGCTTGCAATACATTTTCGGTAATGTAAATTACGTCTGCCGGCGCGAGCGACGCCAAATGATACGCGGTGTTGACCGGCGCGCCAATCGCTGTGTATTCGAGGCGCTTGGGCGAGCCGATATTGCCGCACACGACCGGACCGACATCAATCGCAATGCCGATATGGACAAACGGCAGTTCTTTGTCGGCGCGCTCGGCATTCATCCGCGCGACTTCGGCTTGCATTGCGCGCGCGGTGTCTAATGCGCGCATATTCGCATCGGGTTGATTGATCGGCGCATTGTACAGCACTACCAGCGCGTCGCCGATAAATTTATTGACCGTGCCGTCGAATCGCGCAATCACGTCAATCATGCGCGCAAAATATTCATTCAACGTTTGCACCACTTGTTCCGCGCCAAAATCTTGCAACATGCGCGTAAAGCCGCGCATGTCGGCAATCAAGACCGTGACCGTGCGCGTTTCACCGCCCAGCGCGGGCGGGTGCGCCGCGTCCAAAATTCGCCGCGCAATCGCTTCGCTAACGTATTGTCCAAAAATATAACGCGTCCGTTCTTTTTCTGTGCGCTCGTGTTCTTTGGCAAGTCGCTGCGCGTACACGGTATCGGCAACAAAACCGATGAACGGCATCACTCCCGCCACGCCGACGATGTACAACAAATTCAACAGGTCTGACCACGCGCGATGCAGCGGAAAAAATTGATTGACGCCCCAAACCACCGCGCCTGCGCACGCGCCCGCGCAGACATACATCAGATAATGGCGTACATCGCGGGCAGCGCCACTCATGGGCGGCACCATACGCCGCGCAAAGGGAACGAACAACGGCGCAAAAAAACCGGCGCACAAGCCCAAGACTGTTTCTTTGACCATGTACGTCACTTGTCCGGTTACGGCGGACAAGCCCAAGCCCAAACCAAAGCCGAGCACCGGACCAAAGGTCAACGTGTAGCGCCACAAAAAATTGCGCGGGGTCGAAATTTCCGCCAAAGGTACAAACGCGTGATCGTCGGAGAAAAAATTCATGACGCGAGCCGCGTGTCATTATACAACAATCAGAAACGCGGCGAGGCAAGGCGCGCCGTGTTTCGACGCGTGGGCACAACGGCGCGAGCGCGCTGCACACGCGGCGCGTCACGTCACACGGGTTCTGGATGATGAATTTGGGCGAGGGCGGACTGCAAACGGGAATGAAGCTCGTGGGCTGTAAATGGTTTGGGCAAGAAACCATCGAGCGCGAGCTTGCCGAAACGCGCGACAACTTCTTGCTCGCTCAAGCCTGTCATAATGACGACCGCGAGACGCGCATCCGTTTGACGCAGCGCGCGTAAAGTCTCCTCACTGCTCAACCCCGACATTGTCAAATCGAGCAGCACACAATCAAACGGAGGACGCGCCGCGGCGGCAAGTTCCACCGCGCGCGCGCCATTCTCTGCGGCGGCGGCTTGATAGCCCAACTGCCGCAAAATCTCGACCGTGATTTCGCGGACTGCCGCCTCGTCATCCACGACCAAGATTTTGCCATGATATTTGGAATTGGGTTCCACAACAGTCTGCGCGGAAATTTCTGTCGCCGCTGATGGGGGAAAAAGTAATCGAAAAATACTGCCTTGACCGGGTTCGCTGGTCACTTGAATCGCGCCTTGATGCCCGCGCAGGATGCCCTGCACGCCAGCCAGTCCCAATCCGCGTCCGGCGACTTTGGTCGTAAAGAACGGCTCAAAGATTCGTGCTTGCGTTTCGGCATCCATACCAACGCCCGTGTCTGCAACTTCGACAAAAACATATTCGCCGGGCGGCAATTCTTCCAACGTGCGATTCTGTGCCAATGCCGCTCGGTCAAGTTGCGCGAGTCCAGTGCTCACTGTGATGGTGCCCGCGCGACCGTCCAAGGCGTCCGAAGCATTCGTAATCAAATTCATGAGCACTTGGCGGAATTGCGTCACATCTGCGGAAATGGGCGGCAGCGCGGGCGCGAGGTGCAGCAGCAATGTCGCCTGTTTTGAAATAGACACGCGGAGCAGTTTTGCCATCTCTTCGATGACCTCATTCACGGCGACGGGTTGAACAATGAAACGTCCTTTGCCTGCATAGGCAAGCATTTGATGCGTGAGCTCGACCGCGCGCTGCGCGCCCACCTGAATTTGCTCAAGGTGCTCTCGCGCACGCGACTGCTGCGGCAATTCCAACAATGCCAGCCCGGCATGCCCCATCATGCCGACCAACAAATTATTGAAATCGTGCGCAATCCCCCCCGCCAACACGCCCAGACTTTCTAATTTTTGCGCCTCCAGCATTTTGCGTTCGACCGCGAGGCGTTCGCTTTCCGCGCGCTGTCGTTCTGCCAACGCCGCTTGCATCTGTTCAAACAGCCGCGCGTTTTCAAGCGTCTGTCCCACCGCAGCGGCAACACTTTGCGCCAACTGAATTTCGGCGGGCGTAAATTCGCGCGGAACGTACGAGTCCAATTCGAGTGTGCCCAAGACGCGCTCATGCACGACTAGCGGCACCAAGAGCATGGAAGCCATGCCGCGCGCCGACATCATGTCGTGCGCAACCTCCAAACGCGCATCGTGCTGCGCGTCGGCTATCGCCAAAGGTTTACCCTCGCGCAGAACGTACTGGGTGGCGAGATGGTTCTCGAGCGGAATGACAACGCCCACGATGCTCGGTCTGTCGGCGGATTGGAAATCGGCGACGACCATCAAGCCATCTTGCCGCGCATTCAAAATTGCGACACTGCCCTGCGGTACCCGGAGCGCGTCGGTAATTTCGATCAGGATTTTCTCCAAAAGTTGTTTGCTATTCGATGTGGACGCAGTCGCCGCCAACACGCGATTCAAAAGCATGGTCTCGCGCAAATGCGCTTCCAACATCTGCGCCACGCGTTTGCTTTCCGTGACGTTGCGCAAAACGCCCAATCCGCCAATGACCTGATTGGCTTGATCGCGAAGCGGTGCAAGATAGCCCGTCAAATAGCCGATGCCACCTTGCGGCAGCTGATAGATGTGTTCTTCAATTACAACCGTACTGTCCAACAAGACTTCGACAAAGCTCGCGATATCTTCGTACGCCAAAGGTTTGAGGGCGTCCACAATCGGTTTCCCGCGCACGCTTGCTTCGGAAAGCCCGGTCAGATGCATCATGCCCGGATTCCATTCCGTGCACAACAGCGCGCGATCAAAGACAAAAATACCGTCGGGGCTGGAATAGATCAGCCGATGATATGCCGCGCGCATGGACGCTTGCGCGGTCAACAAATCTTTGGCGGAAAGTTCCAGCAAGTTCTCGATATTTTCGCGGTCGAGGTCTGCGCGGAAATATGTGTCATTCACCGCGCGCAGGAACGCTTCCCATTCCGGCGCCGCGATAGTCTTGGCGCCCAAAATGGTTTCGAGTTGTTGACGAAGGCGCGGGTGTAACGAGTCGGGGGAAAGCAAAATCATCCTGCCTTCATGAAGGTGCCGGGCACAGCGCTCACGCAAACAAAACAACACGCGCGGCGAGTGTGTGGTATCACCCATTCCCCCCGCGCGCTGTCACGTGGACGAGCCTGTTCGGCGCGTCCGTCAGATTGGGTTCAATACAATTTTACGAAATAGGCGTCCACCGCCGCGTCAATCAGCTCTTTTTCCAGACGTGGTTCGCGCTGCAAATAGCGCGCAATGTCCACAATCTGATCGAGCAAATCGCGCGGATGTACAGACTTGGGCTCGCGCTTGATTTTGACGTAATGCTCGAGCACAAGATATTTGAACATCTCCTCGTCATAAGCGATGCCGCGTTGGTCACAATTGCGTTGAAAAATCTTTCGGAAATCCTCCCACGACGGATTCGGCACATTGATTTTGTAGCGGATGCGGCGCAAGAACGCCTCATCGGTCAAATCGTGCGGATTGAGATTCGTCGAAAAAACAATCAGGACGTCGAACGGGATTTCAATCTTTTTGCCGGTTTGCAGGGTCAAGAAATCATAGCGCTTTTCCAACGGCAGAATCCAACGATTCAACAAGTCCTGCGGGCGCAGCTGCTGCCGCCCGAAATCGTCAATCAAAAACATGCCGTTGTTCGCTTTCATCTGAAACGGCGCTTCGTACGTTTTCGAGATCGGGTCAAAGATGAGATCAAGCGTTTCGAGCGTCAACTCGCCGCCGACGACAATAAACGGACGTTGACACAGAACCCAGCGTTGGTCGCGCCGCGCCAGTTCGGCAGTGTTTCCCGCCCGATCTGTGTTGTCGAGCGCTTTGTGATTGATATGGTCGTACATGCGAATGATTTGCCCATCCGCATAAACCGTATGGGGAATCAACACACTGCCGCCCAACAACCGCGCCATCCGTTCGGCAATGGTCGTTTTCCCATTCCCGGGCGGACCATAGAGAAAAATCGAACGCGCCGAATTGACGGCGGGACCGACGCGCCGCAGCATGGCGTCGCTAATCACAATATCGTCAAACGCGCTGCGGATCGAAGTTTGCCGCACCGCAATTGAACCAATCGCTTGCTGGCGCACCACTTCGTTATAGATGGACAGCGGCACGGGCGCGGGTCCGGCATATTGATTGCGCGACAATAATTCTTGCGCTTTGTTGTTGCCCTTGCTCGTGAGGGTGTAGCGATACGCGCGTTCGCTATAACCGGTTGCCCCCGTGATTTGGCAAAATTCCTCGCGGACCAGAAACCCCAATACGCTGTCCACAACGTTGATATGCGGCAAACGCATTTCGTCGGCAATGGCTTGCGCCGACATTTCACCGGCGAAATAAACAATCTTGAGCGCCAGGTCTTGGAGAAAACTCGCCGGCAGCCCGGTATCGGCAATGGATTGCGGCGCCACAAACGGCGAGCCAATTTGAGCAGGAGCGGGTTTGGAAAATACAGGAGCAGTAGGAAAAGATACAGCCATGGCTCTCTTTCCGAGACGGATTTCGGAACCGTTGGGATATGCCAAGCAAGGCGGCACGCTCGAACAAGTGCACCCAAACGGTCCGACACGTATAGAATATGTGTGCCGGGGCGCGCCGCGCCTTGCGCGCCGTCGCGCCCCGGGCAATACGCCAGCTATTTTACGCCGCGAGTGGACTGTGCGCAAGAGGACATTAGGGGGAAGATGCCGCACGCGCCCTTGGGCGTCGCCATTTGACGCCAAATCATTCTATGCTACAATATTTCCGTATCGGAAATATATCGCGATGGAAACAAAACCCACCCCGCGCACGTTACAGGCACAAGCGGAGCAGATGAAACAGATTTGGCAAGACCTGCTCAACGCGCAAGGACCCTTACGCGCCGCCCTCCCCGCCGACCTGGAACGCGCCCGCGCCCAATTGCGCGCTCACGACGGCGATGCTCCGCGCGGTGGAGAATATCACCTGCCCGCCTTTCATCGCCTCGCCACTGCCTTTACCCGCCAAGCGCGACCCTTGACCATGGGCGAAATCAGCGAAGCGCTCAACGTGCCGCTCAGCACCGCCACCCGCATGGTAGATTCGCTGGTCGAACACGGCTACGCCGAGCGTCTGCCTGACCCGCAAGACCGCCGCATCGTCCGCGTTGCGCTCACCGAAAACGGCAAGCAAGTGTACCAAATGTTCGACCAGTTTTTTGGCGAGCGCATGTGCGAATTTCTCTCGTACTTTACGGCGAGCGAACGTCAACAGATGTTGAAACTTTTTCGCAAAGCGGTCACGGTCTTGAAAAAAATCCACGCGCAACCTAAACCCAACCCATAACGATATTCGCGCCGACATCGTCCGCCCGCCAATCCATTTTCATTTTTTCGTGGAGGAAAGCTCGAATGCAGTTCAACCATCAACCGCGCCTTGTACTCTACCGTGTCGCAATCGGTCTGTTCTTTTTGCTCGGCGCCATCGCCGTGCTCGCCGGATGCAGCCAAGCCCAAGCCGCAAACACACCCGTGCAAGCGATTCCAACCGCTGCCGTCATCACCGCCGCCCAGCCCACTGCCGTTCCGGTCAATAGCAATGACAGCCGTGTCGGAACGCGCGTGACCGGAAATTTTCTTTCGGCAAATCAAGCCGCGCTGGCGTTTCAAGCGCCGGGACGCATCAAAGAATATAAAGTCAAAGAAGGCGACCGCGTGAAACAAGGCGATGTGCTCGTCGCGCTCGACACGACGATTGCCGAATTTCAGGTCGCGCAAGCGGAAGCCGCGTTGGCGCTTGCGAAAGCGCGTCTCCAACAAACGCAAACGCCGTTGACCAAAGAACAACAGGACGCCGCCCAAGCTGCGCTTGCCGCCGCCGAAGCCAATTTTGACCGCGTCCGCAAAGGACCGCTCCCCGACGAAGTCGCCGCTGCCAAAGCGAATCTTGACCGCGCCAAAGCGGTGCTTGACCAGGCGCAAGCCGCGTACGACAAAGCCGGCGGCGCGAGCAATCCCTATTCCGCCCTCTTGCCCACGTCGGTCAATTTGCAGCAAGCGACCGCCGGTTACCAAGCCGCGCTCGCGCAATACAATCTCGCCGTCAATCATCCAACCTTGACCGAATTGGCGGGCGCCGCGTCACAGCTCGCGCAAGCCAAAGCCGCCGTTTCGCAATTGACGCCCACCGCCGAAAATTTGGCGATTGCCCAAGCCGGTGTTGACCAGGCGCAAGCGGCAGTGGATTTAGCAAAAGCGAGTCTCGCCAATTCCACCATCGTCGCGCCGTTTGACGGCACCGTCGTTCTCATCGGACCCAAAGTGGGCGAGTATGTCAACCCCGGCGTGCCCGTGGTGACGCTGGCGGACTTGACCAAGATGCAGGTGCAAGCCAACGTGGACGAACTCACCTTGAGCGGTCTCAAAATTGGACAACCCGCAACCTTGACAGTGGATGCGCTGAACGGGAAAACACTCCCTGCGAAACTCAGCAAAATCGGATTGTTCGCCACCACCGTCGGCGGCGTGACCAGCGTGCCTGTCACATTGGATGTGGTAGCCAGCGACGCGGGAGTTTATCCCGGCTTGAGCGCAACCGTTGAATTCCAAGCAGCGCCGTAAGCGACCGCACGCGATCCCACGCGCTGCATGAGCACAGAAAAATTTTGAAATGGCGTTTCTATGAACATACCCAAGATATCCATCAATAATCCGGTGTTCATCACGATGATCATGTTGGCATTGGTCGTCGTCGGATTATTGAGTTTCACCAATCTGCCAGTGGATTTACTGCCGAACGTTTCTTTCCCCGTCGTCGCCATTTCGGTGGTGTATCCCGGCGCGAGCGCTTCCGATGTTGAAACCAACATCACGAAACCCATCGAAGAAGCTGTGAGTTCGCTGAACGGCGTGGACACGGTTACTTCGACCTCCCAAGAAAATCTCGCGCTCATCACCGTTCAATTCACACTCGAAACAGATTCGCAAAAAGCCGCGCAAGATGTGCAAGAAAAAATCAACGCGATTCGCGGCTCGTTTCCGCGCGACGCGTTGAGCCCGACCGTACAGCGTTTTGATTTCACGGCGTTGCCCATCATGACCTTGGGCGTTGCCGATACGACGGGCAAAACTTCGCCCGAAGACCTGCGCCGCTTTGTGGACCAACAAATCAAACCGCGCCTCGAACGGATTAGCGGCGTTGCCCAAGTCAATGTGACCGGCGGCTTGCAGCGGCAGATTCAAGTGCAAATGAATCTCGACGCGCTGCGCGCCCGCAAGCTCGCGCCGGCACAGGTCACCGCCGCGATTGCGCAAGCGAACGCCAGTCTGACCGGCGGCAAACTTACCGAAGACGGTAAAGATGTAACACTTCGCACACCCGGCGATTTCCAATCGCTGGACGAAATCAACAACGTCGTCGTCACGACCCAACGCGGCGTGCCGGTGTACGTGCGCGATATTGCGACGGTCGTGGACGGTTTCGCCGATGTGGACACCTATAGTCGCTTGAACGGGAACGACAGCATCGCCGTCAGTATTCAAAAACAATCCGGCTCCAACACCGTCAATGTCGCCGACGAGATTCGCCGCGAAGTCGCCGCCATTCAAAAAGAAAATCCGAATATCACCGTCGTCGTCGCCAGCGACCAATCCGAATTCATCAAGAGCTCGGTCGAAGATTCGTTAAGCGATTTGATGTTGGGCGGCGTCTTTGCCGCGCTCGTCGTGCTTTTCTTTTTCCGCGATTTGCGCAACACCCTCGTGACCGTTATCGGTTTGCCCGTCATCATGATTGGCACGTTTGCGGTGATGGGCTTTTTGAATCTGTCGCTGAATCTCGTCACGCTGCTCGCGCTCTCACTCGCCGTCGGTCTCGTGATTGACGACGCGATTGTGGTCCGCGAAAATATTTTCCGCCACATGGAACGCGGCGAGGAACCCAAAGTCGCGTCGCTCAACGGCACCAACGAAGTCGGCTTGTCCGTACTCGCCATGACGTTGACCGTCGTTTCGGTGTTCCTGCCAATCGCGTTCGTGTCCGGCATTGTCGGACGCTTTTTCAGCTCCTTTGGGCTGACCGTAACGGCGGCGGTGCTGCTTTCGCTCTTTGAAGCCTTCACGCTCGCGCCCATGCTGTCCGCCTATTGGTTCAAGCAGCGCAAACTGAAACAAACTGAGGAACAGCAAGTTTCCCAAGCCCACTCGCAAGCGCACGGTTCCGCCGAGTTGGAAGAAGCCGCTACCGCGCGACTCGGTTGGCTCGACAAAGGGTATCGCGCGGCGCTGGCATGGACCCTACGCCACAAGCTCCTCACCGCCGGCATCGGCGCGCTCATCTTTTTGGCGATTCTCGCGTGTATCCCGTTTCTGGAATTTTCGTTCTTTCCCAGCACGGGACAAAACACCATCACGGCGCAAATTCAAATGCCGCCCGGCACCACGCTGGCGACGACCGACGCACAGGCACGCCAAGTCGAAAGTATTTTTCGCAGTTTCCCGGAAGTCGAGAGCGTTTTTGCCAATGTTGGCGGACAGGGCACTCCGGAGCGCGCGACCTTTACTGTAAAAATCAAAGACGCGACGCTGCTGCCAAAATTGGAACCTGAATTTCGCGCCAAGTTGGCGAATGTGCCGGGCATCGCCTTTTCGACCGGCGGTTTCGGCGGCGGCGGCACCGCCGTCACGAGTCGCCCCATTCAAATCAATTTGCAGACCACCGGCAGTGTCCAAGACCTTGTCACGGCATCCGACCAAATCATGGCTGCCATCAAAGACGTGCCCGGTCTCGTGGACCTGGACCGCAGCTATCAACCCGGCAAACCGGAATTGCACATTGACGTGGACCGTGAACGAGCCGCGCGTGTGGGTCTGTCCACCGCCGCCGTCGGCGCGACGGTACGCACGCTCGTGAACGGCGATGTCGCGTCGCGGTATCGTGACCCGGGACGCGAAGCCGACATCGTCGTACGTTTGCGTCCCGAAGACCGTTCGCGTTTGCAAGATATTCTCGATTTGTCGTTGACGACGCAGACCGGACAGGTGGTTGCTTTACGCAATGTGGCAACGCTGTCCAATGCTTCGGGACCCACCGCGCTCGAACGCTTGAATCGCCAACCGAAAATTTCGATTGGCGCGAACGTGCTCGGACGCGCGCAGCAATCGGTCGCCGACGACATTCAGGCGCGTTTGAAGCAGTTGAAACTGCCCCCGGGCGTCACCGCTCAATTCGGCGGTCAAGTCCAACAATTCAATGATTCGTTCCGTTCGTTGTTCATTTCGTTGTTGTTGTCCGTCGTATTTGTGTATATGGTGTTGGCGTCACAATTCGGTTCGTTCACCCAGCCATTCGTCATGATGTTAGCATTGCCCCTTTCACTGCTCGGCGCGTTCCTCGCACTGCTGGTCACGCGGATTCCGTTTGACTTGACGGCGATGATTGGCATCATCATGTTGTTTGGTCTCGTCACGAAAAACTCGATTCTGCTCGTGGACTTTGCCAATCGCTTGCGCCGCAGCGGCATGTCGCGCGATCAAGCGCTCCTCGCTGCCGGTCCGATTCGTTTGCGCCCCGTGTTGATGACTTCGCTGTCATTGATTCTCGGCTCGCTTCCTGTCGCGCTCGGTCTCGGCGCGGGCGGCACGTTCCGTCAACCTTTGGCGCTCGTCGTCATCGGTGGTTTAATTACTTCCACCGTCCTCACACTGCTGCTCGTGCCGACGGCGTACGCGATTTTGGACGCGGTGCAAACGCGCTTGGCGCGCAAACCCAAAATCGAGACCCAAGTCGTGCCCGCGCCCACTGCGGAATAATTCAGGCGCTGACAGATTGAACTCACACTGTGCCCCAGCGCACCTGCCTGTCAGCGCTTGATCGAATACTTATGTTAAAACATCTTCGCATTGTCATTCCCATTCTGGCATTGCTCCTGCTGCTGGGCGTCGGGACGATTCTCGCCGCCGGCGGCGGACCGGGCGATGCCCTCTATGCCGACGGCACCGCTCAAACGGTCGCGCCCCATTCGAGTCTGTGGCTTCGCTTCGAGTACGGCGGCGGCAACAAAGAGGTCAGCGTTACACTTGACGCGAACAATGCGTCTGCCGTACGCATGAAAATTTTTACGCCGCAAGCTGTTGCCGCGTGGCAAAATGGCGAATCGCTTCAAGCCGTCGGCGAAGGCAGCCGCGTGCAAAATCACGACCTCGGCTGGAGCGGACGTTTCCAATTCGGCGGAACGTTTTACGTCGTCGTGTATAACGACGGCGACGCGCCGGTGACGGTCAACGTCACAGCCTCCGGTGAAAATGTCACCAACAACAATCTGCCGCCGCCGCCCCAACCCACCGCGATTCCCAATCCGTTCCCGCATAATACGCCGGTCGGCAAAGGCATCGTCGGCAAACTGGCGTTCCTCGACGCGCAAGGCGGCAATCTGTACACGGTCAACGGCGACGGCACCAATCTCCAGCGCGTGAGCTTTGGCATGGACCCGCAGTGGAATCACGCGGGCACGCAAATCGCGCTCGCGCGGCAAGGTCCGGTCGCCGGCATTTTCGTCACTAACGCGGACGGAAGCAATGAACGTTTGCTGTATGCGACGAATGAACCGCGTGCGCCCGATTGGCGTCCGGATGACGGACAGCTCGTCTTTTCGCGGCAGACCGCCTCGAAGGGGGGGGGGAGTTTTTGTTTTCGCGGACGCTGTTTCACCTTTCCCGCAATGTCCGAATGGAAACTCGGTCTCGTGAACAGCGGCGATGGCACATACAGCGATGTGCCGACGACGGCGCACGCGTTCACGCCATCGTGGAATCCGGTGGACGCGACCAAAATCGCCTACAACGACACGACGATTGGCGTAATTGTCACTTCCACCGACGCGACGCCTTCGTTTGAACCCATCATCGGCGATTTGCGTCCCGGCGTCGGCACGTATGACCCGCTGAAAATTTTGTCGCCGCAGTATTCGCCCGACGGCAAATTCATTGTCCTGATGGTCGCGCAGCCGCCCACGTGGCAAATCGCGATTGCGAATGCGGACGGCTCGAATCGTCACCTGTTGACGAGCATGAACCCGCTCGACTTTACGCACGCGAACAATGTCGCGCCCGTGTGGTCACCCGACGGCACAAAAATTCTGTTCCTGTCCGACCGCAACGGCAAATGGGAATTCTTTACGATGAATCCCGACGGCTCCGGCGCGCAGCAGGTCTTGAAAAACATCACCGACCAAATCGCAATCACCTACAGCTATCAAGGCGAACGCCTGATGAGCTGGACAAAATAAAAATCAAAAAACCGTTCTCGCAACACGAGAACGGTTTTTTTTAAAGGACTGCCGATTGCATGACGAACACGCCATTTTCTCAACGTCTGCGTGTCCGCGCGTACGAATGCGATTCGCTCGGTCACGTCAACAACGCGGTGTATCTGCAATACCTACAGCAGTTGACGCTCGACGCGCACGGTTGGCTGGATGGTTCCGTATCGCCGCCAATGCCGCGCACATGCGCGGTGGAATATCAAACGCCCGCGCGCTATGGCGATGAACTCGACCTGACCACGTGGATTGTCCGCGTCGAAGGGCAGCACTGCACGCGCGGTTATGAAATCACGCGCGCGCAAGATGGGGCGAACGTTTTGCGCGCGCAAATCGAATGGCGCATGGAGCGCGTTCCCGCGTGGACGGGCAAAGAACGCGCGCTGCCGTTGAAACCACTCAACGTGCGCGGCGACAACGGCGCGCTGCCGTGGCGTTGGCGGCATGTCGTGCGGCGTTATGAAGTGGATGTCACACAGGGCGTGCAGTTCGCCGCGTATTTTCACTGGCTGGAAGAAGCAACGTTTCGCACCGCGCACGTGAGCGGTTGGACGATGGAACGTTTGCGCGCGGAAAATTTTATTACGCTGCAATTTCGACACGACGCGGAATTTTTTGCGCCCGCGCACAACGGCGAGGAAATCGAAATCGTGAGCCGTTTGTTCGAGGTGCGGCGCGTGCGCGGCACCTGGATTCATGAAATGCGCCGCACGCGCGACAACGCGCTCCTGCTGCGCGATTATTCCACCGGCGCGTTTCTCGATTGGCAGGGCAACATTCGTCCCGCGCCGCCAGGCATGATGGAGCGCCTGATGCAAGGCGAAATGTAACGCGCCGCGCGTTCGTGTTACGGCGCGCCGCGCAATTGCCTCAATAACGCGGCATCAAACGGATTGCGTCCCGCGCGCAGGGTGTCGAGCCGCGCGCGCCGTTGGCGGCACAACCCACGCGCCAAGATTTTGCGCGGTGGACGGCAGCGCGACAAACGCCACCGTCACCATCGCGGCGGCGACGCCAATCAACAAAAGGAGCATCCCCAAACGCGCGCGTTGCGTTTTTTGTGTCAGTGCGCGAGGTATAGCAGTCGTTTGCGCGGCGGGCGCATCGTCAAGCAGTGATTGCGAAACAGCTGCTGGCTGCGGTCGGTCGTCTTTCGCCCGCGCTTGTTCGGACGCAAAGCCCGCCGCCAATAACAACGCGTCGCGTTCGGCGGGCGTCAAGCGCAAACGTTCCGCGCAGCACAACACATCTTCGCGGACGCGCGGGCGCGCCGTCAATCCTTCTTTCCACCGAAAAATCGTTTGGCGGCTGACGCCCAAAGAGCGCGCGAGCTCGCTGTCGCTGATGCCCGTGCGCGTCATGTATTCGGTCAAGAGTTCGCCAACAGAAGCCATCCACTTTGGCATTTTACAACACAATTAGGGATGATCCGCACACCCGCCGCATGCCCATTGACACGCGCGCGGCGCGCGTTTATCATAGCCGCATCCCTCAAGGAGCACCCCAGTCATGACTGCAAAAATCTTTGCCGCACTTTTTCTCTGCGCGCTGCTGCTCCTCGCCAGCAGCCCATTGCAAGCGCAAGCCCAAGAAGGTATTCACAAAATCAATCACGTCGTTATCCTCTATCTCGAAAATCGCACGGTGGATAATCTGTACAGTCTGATGCCCGGCGTCAACGGATTGTTCAGTCCCAACGCGCAAATTACGCAAACCGATAAAAATGACAAACCGTACGCGACGCTGCCGCCCGTGCTCATCAGTCTCAAATACGCGGGCATAGGTCGTCCGGTGGATGAATTGCCCGGCTTGCCCGACCCGCGCTTTGCCCAAAATTTGCCGAACAAACCATTTCAAATGGACCAGTACGTGCCCAATAATCAACTGGTCGGCACGCCCGTGCATCGTTTTTACGAACACATTTTGCAAATCAACGGCGGCAAGATGGACAAGTACGTCGCGTGGACGGATGTGGGCGGCATGACGATGGGCTATTATGATACGACCAAACTGCCGCTGTATCCGTACGCGCAGCACTTTGCCTTTGCGGACAATTATTTCACTGCCGCGTTCGGCGGCTCGTGGCTCAATCACATGTGGCTCGTCTGCGCGTGCACGCCGCCGTGGAAAAATGCGCCGCCCGAATTTATCAGCAAACCGATTTTTGATGCCAATGGAAAATTGATTGGGGTGAATGACACCGAATATCAGCTCGTCACGCCGGACGGATACGCCATCAACACCGGTATCGAATCGTTTTATCCGCCGCACAGTTCCAAAACACCGACCGACCATTTGCTGCCGCCGATTGACCTGCCGACGATTGGCGATCGCTTGACCGCCGCCGGAATTTCGTGGAATGAATACAACGGCGGTTGGCAAGACGCGCTTGCAGGCGACCCCGACCAACCGATTCCCCTCGTGCCCATGCCGCCGCTTTCGTCACACGGCTATTTCAAACCATACGGTCCCGGTATGCCCGGACGCGCGCACTTGCGCGACGCCGCCGATTTCATCGGCGATGTGGTGAATGGACAACTCGCGGCAGTTTCGATTGTGAAACCTGACCCGCCGTTCGACGAACACGCCGGTTATTCGATTATTCAAACGGCGGAACAACACGCGGTGCTGATGATTCAAGCGTTGATGCTTTCCAAATATTGGAACGACACGGCGATTTTTATTACGTACGATGATTTCGGCGGATGGTACGACCATGTGCCGCCGCCCACGCTTGACCGTTGGGGACCCGGCGGACGCGTGCCGTTGTTGATTATTTCGCCGTACGCAAAACAGGGATTCATTGACCACACGTTTTATGACACGACCGCGCTTTTGAAATTTATCGAGACGCGGTGGCAGCTCGCGGCGCTTGGCACGCGCGACGCCAATTCTCAAGACCTGACCAACGCGTTCGATTTCACACAGCCGCCCGCGCCGCCGTTCGCGCCCAATACCGCGTTGGGGCAAGCTTCCCCCCCCCCTTCCGCTGGCGCACCATCCAACACGGCGGAGCCGTCCGTCACGCTGACGTTGACGCAAATCGCGCTGCTGGGCGGATTATTTGTGTTGGCGCTCGCCCTCAGCGCGCTTTTGCTTTTGCGCCGCCGCCGCGCGTAACGCGCGCGCGCCTCGAGCGAATTTCTATTTCATTTGGGGTACAAGACCTGCGAGGTCTTGGCGCGGACAAACTGCGTCCGATGAACGGCATCGCCGAAACCTCGAAGGTCTGTCCTTTCAACTCAAGTGGAATCCGCTCCAAGCACGACAGCGCGACAAATTTGAGAATACACTCTGTAAATTAAAAGGAGGCACAACATGTTTCGCCACTTGAGCGTCTCGCAAGGCTTGACGTTGATGGTTGCGTTACTCTTTGGATTTTTGTTCGCGGGCAGCGCGCAAATTGACGCGCAAGAAAACGCGCCCATTGCTTTTACTATTCTCGGTCCCGACGGCGTCGTCGCGCGCGTGATTACGACAGCCGCGCAGTGTCCCGAAATTACGATTGACGGCACCACGAGCGCGATGCAGCTGCGCGCCGCGCCCGATGCCGATTTCCCGGTGACCGTCTGCGATGCCGCTATTGCGCCGGACGCCAAAAGCGCATCCGTTGACGGACAAGCTTTGAAATTGCCCAAAGCGAAACCGGAACGCATCGTCGTGGTCGGCGATACGGGCTGCCGCCTCAAAGGCGACCGTTCGCAATCGTGCAATGACCCTGCGGCGTGGCCCCTCGCGCGCATTGCGGACAACGCGGCAAAAGCCAATCCCGATTTGGTGATTCATGTCGGCGATTATCATTATCGCGAATCGCCGTGCGTCGTGGACAAAGCAAACTGCGCGGGCAGTCCGTACGGCGACAATTGGGCTTCGTGGAACGCGGACTTGATTGCGCCCGCGCGTTCTCTGCTCCAAGCCGCGCCGTGGGTGATGGTGCGCGGCAATCACGAAGATTGTCAGCGCGCGGGCGGCGGCTATTTTCGCTTGCTTGACCCGCGTCCTCTGCCTGCGAGTTGCCCCGCGTACACCGACCCGTACGCCATTTCGTACGTCGAACCGCAGTTGATTTTGGCGGACGATTCCGCCGTCAACGATTTCCAAGTCGAACCCGAACAGCTCGACACGTACAAAAAACAATTCGAGCAAATCAACGCGCAAGCCGCGCGCGCGCCGACGTGGCTTTTGTTGCACGACCCGATGTATGTGTTTGGACACGCGGGCGAAAAAGACGGCAAAGAGCAATTGTTCCAAGACCAACCAACGCTGCAGCAAGCGTCCAACAACGCGTTTCCCGAAACGGTGCAGGCGTTTATTTCGGGACACATTCATCTGTTCGAGGTCTTGAGTTTCGAGCAAGGGCGTCCGCCGCAGCTCGTCGTCGGCAATGGCGGCACACAGCTCGACCCGCCGATTACGACGCTGCTCCAAGGGCTGGACATTGCGGGAATGCAAGTGGCTGAAGGCAAAATGCTCGACCAATTCGGTTTCGTCGTCATGGACCGCAGCGGCGCGCAGTGGGCATTGGGCGTGAAAAACGCGTCGGGCGGCGATATGGACAAATGCATTCTCGGCGGCGGAAAATTATTGTGCGGACAAACCGCGCTGCCCGTCGGCGGCGGTGAGATGCCAAATCAAATTTGGCTGGCGTTGGCATTGTTTGGCGCAAGCATCATAGTGATTGGTCTCGCGCTGCGCGCGCGTGCGGCGGGACACCACACGCGCGCGGAACAAGACGCGCAGTAAGGAGAAACAATAAATCCCTATGGAACGCAACACAACTGATTCGCGCTTTCAACGCGTATGCGACGCGACGCAAAGCGAGCTCGCGCGACTGCCCATTCCCGGGGCAGCCGTTGGCGTTTTGTGCGGCGACCAAGAATTTCGCGCGGGTTTCGGCGTGACGAATATCAATCATCCGCTGCCCGTGACCGCCGACACGCTTTTTCAAATCGGCTCGATTACCAAAACGTTCGTCGCCACACTGCTCATGCGTCTGGTCGAAGCGGGAAAACTTGTCCTCGACGCGCCGCTGCGGACGTATCTGCCCGAGCTCCAGCTGCGCGACGAATACGCCGCGCAAAACGCGACACTGTATCACTGCCTCACACACACCGGCGGCTGGCTCGGTGATTACTTTGACGATTTTGGACGCGGTGAAAACGCACTGGCGAAAATGGTGGCGGCAATGGCGCAGCTGCCCCAAATCACTCCGCTCGGCGAATTGTGGTCGTACAACAACGCGGGTTTTTATTTGGCAGGACGCGTGATTGAACGCGTGATGCGGCAGCCGTTTGAAACGGTGATGCAAGCATGGATTTTCCGCCCGCTGCAATTGGAGCATTCGTACTTTTTCGCGGAAGAGGTGATGACGCATTCGTTCGCGGTGGGACACGAGCGCGCGGACGACCGCGCGGTGGTCGCGCAGCCGTGGGCGCTTGCGCGCACCGCGCATCCAGCGGGCGGCATTATTTCCAATCTCGCCGATTTGTTTCGCTACGCGCGTTTTCAAATGGGCGACGGCACGACCGCGCAAGGTACGCGTTTGCTCACACCCGAATCTTTGAACGCCATGCGCACGCCGCGCGTCCCCGCCACCGACCCCCAATCTGTCGGACTCGCGTGGTTCCTTTACGAAATCAACGGCGTCAAATTCATCGAACACGGCGGCGGCACCAAAGGACAAATCACGCGCCTCGTGATTGCGCCGCAGGAAAAATTCGCCGCTGCGATCCTCACCAACAGCGCCGTCGGCGGCACGCTGATTACGAATGTGTTGAATGAAAGCTTGCGCGCGTTTTTGCAGCTGGAGGTCACGCCGCCCGCGCCGCTTGTTTTGGACGCGACACAGCTTGCCGCGTACGCCGGACGCTACGATGCGGCGCTGGACTGTGTGGATGTGTCGGTGGCGCAAGACAAACTCGTCCTGCAAGTGACTCCGCACGGCGGATTTCCGACGCCGCAAACTCCCCCCCCCCCAACGCCGCCGCCAGTCACCGCGCAATTTTACGCGCCCGACCGCATCTTGGTTTTGGACGAGCCGTACAAAAACGCGCGCGCAGAATTTTTGCGGCACGCGAACGGCGACATTGCCTGGCTGCGCTTGGGCAGCCGCGCGCACAAACGCTTGTGAGAAGTGCAGCTCGCCTCTGCGACAGCAGGATGATTCCCGCGACAGGCGCGCGCCATCAAACCTATCGTCAAATCAAAAACGAGAGCTTGCAGAGCTCTCGTTTTTTTGTTACCACATTTCGCTCAAAAAATTTTGCATCTCGGCTTCCGAAATTTTTTTCGGATTGTTTTGCACCGTTTTGCTGTTGGCTGCCAGCCGCGCGACCAATTCCAAATCGGTCTCGCGCACGCCCACATCGCGCAAACGCGCAGGCAGCTGCATGAGACGGGTCCACTGCGCGACGCGTTTGCCCAATTCCCGCGCGGCGAGTTCGTCGCCTTCCGCCTCAATGCCGATTTCTCGCGCCAGCTGCGCCAATTCCGCTGCGCACGCGTCGGCGTTGAAGCGAATCGCGTGCGGCAAAACAATCGCGTTCGCGATGCCGTGCGGCACATTCAGCGTTCCGCCCAAGACGTGGCACACGCCGTGATGCAGCCCCATCGCCACATTCGCCAAAGCCATGCCCGCGAGATACGCGCCTTGCATCAGCTCGCTGCGCGCGCGCAGGTCCGCGCCCTGTTCCACACAGCGCGGCAGCGTGCGATAAATCAAACGCGCGCCATACAATGCCGCCGCGCTCGACAGCGGATTGCGCGCAGCCGAATATACCGCTTCGACGCAGTGAGCGAACGCGTTGATGCCCGTGGACGCCGTCAATTCGCGCGGCAAATCGAGCGTGAGCGCGGGGTCATACAGCACCACACGCGGCACGACGCGCGGATGATTGACGGTTTCTTTGCGCGCGACCCCATCGCGTTCACGCGTCACGCCAAAGACCGGCGTCACTTCGGAACCCGCGTACGTGGTCGGAATGGCGATGATTGGAATTTCGAGCGCGTGGCACGTCGCTTTCGCCACGCCAATCGCGCTCCCGCCGCCAAGCGCGACGAGTACGTCCGCGTTGTGTTCGCGCGCGAGCTGGATCGCATCGTCCACATTTTGCTGCGGCACGTGCGGCTGTGTGGCGTCAAAGGCGGCGCCCCATTTTGCGCCCAACAGATTTTGCAGCCGCGCGAGATTCCCGTTCACGCGCTGACTGTGCGTGGTGACCAAACACGCGCGCGTCCAGTTGTTTTGCGCCAGCACCACGCCGATTTGTTCGAGCGCGCCCGCGCCAAAAATAATTTCTTGCGGATAGCTTGCGTATCGAAACTTGTCCATCATCTTACTCGACGGTTGCCTGCGACGATACGCTCCATCATGCCGCGCACAAATTCGATTTCGTCCGCGTTCACCGTGTGCTCCATGTTCGGATACAAACGCATCGTCACATCCGCGCCCATTGCGCTCAACACCTGAGCCGTTTCCATCACGCGCGCTTTCGGCACATGAAAATCCACATCGCTGCTGCCGAGGAACACCGGCGTTTGGTCGAACGAGCCCGCATAATCGCGCGGCGTCCCCTCGGGACCAATCAACCCGCCGCTCAAACCGACAAGCCCGCCGTATTTCGCCACATGACGCGCCGCATATTCGAGCGCCAAACATGCGCCTTGCGAAAAACCAAGCAGCACAATGCGCTCGCGCGGAATGCGCGCGTCTTCGAGATGCTGCATCACGCGCGCCACCACATGCAGCGCCGACGACAACCACGGTTCATTGCGCTCCAGCGGTTCGAGAAAGCGATACGGATACCAGGTGGAATCTGTGGCTTGCGGCGCGAGAAACGCCCAATCCTTGGTTTCGCCGAATTCGTGCGCGAGCGACAAAATATCGTGCGCGGACGCGCCGCGCCCGTGCAGCATCACCATCACCGCGTCGGCGTGTTCGAGCGGGACGCCCGCGCGCAAAACGGGCTGTCCCTGATGTGGGTCTTGATTCAGCGGCATATCTATTTCACCGAGTATAAATTTCTTTTGCGCGCGCGTCAACGAAGCGCTTTTTGCCGACGCGCGATTTGCATTCGCCGACGCGATTTGTACAATCCGACGCATGAATCCAAATCCCGCTCCCCCGCTTGCCGACATCGTTCGCCCTACGCTGCTGCTCGACATGCCGCGTTTGGCGGAACGTCTCGGCGCGCCGGTCCTTCTCGCCAGCGAAACGTTTCAACACACCGGCAGTTTCAAATTTCGCGCGGCGTATCATCTCGCGCGCAATGTGCCGCAGCAAAAAATTATCACCGCGTCGTCGGGCAATTACGGACAAGCGCTCGCGTACGCGTGCAAATTGTTGGGCAAGCAAGCCATCGTCGTCATGCCGCAAAATTCCGCGCAAGTGAAAATTGACGCGGTGCGCGAGTACGGCGCGCAGGTGGATTTGATTGACGTGAATGTGATCCCGCGCGCGACGCGGGTTGCCCAATTGGCGGCGGAACATCCCGACGCGTATGTGGCAAGCGCGTACGACGACCCGTTGGTGATTGCGGGCAACGCGAGTTTGGGCGCGGAATTGGCGCGCGTGTCGCCCGCGTTCGATTTTATTCTCGCGCCGATTGGGGGGGGGGGATTATCGGCGGGCATCATTCAGGGTTTGCGCGCGAGCGGCAACACAACCCCCGTCGTCGGCGCGGAGCCGTTGTGGGGCAATGATGCCGCGCGTTCTTTGCGCGCGGGCGAAATCGTCGCCAATGAACGCGAGCCGCAGACGATTGCCGACGGCGCGCGCACGACCAGTCTCGGCAAACACAATTGGGCAATTTTACGCGACGGGATTCATTCCATCGTCGAAGTGCCGGAAGAAAACATCGCGCAAGGCGTGCGCCTGTTGTTCACCTACGCGAATCTCAAAGCGGAACCGACCGGCGCCTTGACCGTCGGTGCGGTGTTGACGCAGCCGGAATTTTTTCGCGGACGCCGCATCTGCTGTGTCATCAGCGGCGGCAACGTGGACGCGCGCGTGTATCAGCAGCTTTTATCCGCGTGAGCGCGCGCAGGGTAAGATACGCGCCGTACGCGACATTAAACGCATGAGGTGCTCACAGATGGACAATTTACCGCGATACGTTCAGGATATTATCGAACCGCAGATGGTGGTCGAAGGCGCGGGCGTTTTACTGCGCCGTTCGTTCGGACCGCATCCGAGCAATTTGTTTGACCCGTTTTTGTTGTTTGACCATTTCGCGTTCAACAAGCCGCGCGAAGGTCCGCCGGTCGGTTTCCCGACGCATCCGCATCGCGGCATCGAAACGGTGACCTACATGCTCGAAGGCAATGTGCGCCACCGCGACAGTTTGGGCAATGCAGGCGTCATCGGTCCGGGCGATGTGCAGTGGATGACGAGCGGGCGCGGGATTTTGCACGAAGAAATGCCGCGTCGCGGACCGAATGGCGCGATCAATGGTTTTCAGTTGTGGGTGAATTTGCCCGCCGCGCAAAAAATGTCGCCGCCGCGTTATCAAGAAGTCAGCGCGGGCACGATTCCTTTGGTCGAACAAAACGGCGTCACAGTACGCGTCGTCGCGGGCGAATACGCGGGGATGAAGGGTCCGGTAACCGAAATCGCCGCCAAGCCGCTGTACATGGACGTTACGCTGGAACCCAACACCACGTTTGAATTGCCGACACCGCGCGGGCATTTTGTGATTGCGTACGTGTTTGAAGGCGAAGGCGCGTTCGGCGTAGACGACGCGGGCGACGGCGAATGGATTCCGGCGGTGCGCATGCTCGTTTTTCAAGACGGCGACCGCGTGCGCGCGCAAACGGGCGCGGCGTCGCGCGTGCGTTTTATGTTGATAGCGGGCAAGCCGTTCAAGGAACCGATTTTTCCGTACGGTCCGTTCGTCATGAACACGCGCGAAGAAATCATTCAAACGCTCGCGGAAATTCGCGCGGGGACATTCGTGCAACAGGTTCCCGAAAGTTTCACGCGCGCGGAATAATTTTTTTTCTGCGCCGAACGAACTCTAAAAAAAACTCTCGCATTGGCTAAAACATCGTGTTGTTGTTCGCCGACGTTTCGGGAATTCCTTGCACGACATCCCAGTGTTCAACGATCTTGCCGTTTTCAAGACGGAAGATATCCACGACCGCCATACCACGGTCGCCGGGTTCAAGGGTCAAGTGGCTATGCAAGACCACGTAATCGCCTTCCGCGATGATTCTTTTTGATTCCATGCGAAAATCTGGATGGGTTTGTATAAAGCGTTTCGCAAACCCCAGAAAAGCTTCCGCACCATCCGCTGCGCCGGGATTGTGCTGCCGATAGTGCGGTCCAAGATATTTGGCAACCGCTTCTTCGGGCATGCGCTGGTTAATCCAGAGCTCATGCCACTCGCGCACGATGCGCTTGTTCGCTTCCAATTGATCGTTCATAGCACCTCCACAAAGGATTTATAACGCGAGAGTTTTTGTCACGTCTTTTGCAGTTCGCTCCACTCCGGCACCTTCACCGGACGCAATCCACTTTCAATCTCCGCGCGCTGCTTCTCCAACCACGGCGGCAGTTTCAGATGCGTGCCGAGTTCGTTCACATTTTCATCCACCGGAAAACCGGGACCGAGTGTGGCGAGTTCGACAATATGACCGTCGGGGTCGTTGGTGTAAATGCTTTTGAAATAAATGCGGTCCATCACAGGCGACACGCGCAACCCCGCGCGCAATAATTTTTCGCGCCATTCCAACTGCGTCGCCTCATCCGCCACCGCGAGCGCAAAATGATGCGTTTGCCCTGCCCCAAAACGCGCGCGCGGCACGCGGCGTGGGTCGCGTTCAAAGTACGTGATAAGCGTGCCGGGTTTGCCTTCGCCCGCGCCCCAATACCAATGCGCTTGCGTCGGATCGTCAAAGTTGGACGTCATTTTCACGCGGCGCATCCCCAATAGTTCGCCAAAAAATTCGTGCGTGCGTTGAATGTTCGCGCCAATCGCGGTAATGTGATGCATGCCGTGTGACAAAGCCATATCCGATGTAATTGCGGGAACGGGTTCGTGCCATGTGGTCGCGCGAATTTTTTCTTCGTCGCGATTGCGCACGAGCATTTCGGGCGGCGGCGCGCGAAATTCCGTCCCGATTTTGTCCGCGTCCTCGTCCACTGTCCATCCCGGACCTTGTGTCGCGATTTCGAGAATCGTACCGTCGGGGTCGTTGAAATAAATGGATGTGAAATAATGCCTGTCGAGCGGACCATCCACGCTCAAGCCCAAATCGGTCAAGCGCCGTTTCCATTTCAACAAACCATCATAGTCCTTGACCGCGAGCGCGTAATGGTGTGTACCACCGATGCCCCAATTGCCGCGCGGCGCGCCGCGCCATTCAAAATACGTGACCGCCGTGCCGGGACGTCCGGTCGCATCGCCAAAATACAAATGATAACTCGCGGGGTCATCAAAATTAACAGTCAATTTTACGAGCCGCAGTCCGAGCGCTTGCGTATAAAAATCAATCGTGCGCTGCGCGTCGGCGCACACGATGGTGATGTGATGCAGACCAAGAATTGACATTCGACTCGTCTCCTTTGCGCCCCCCCCCTCCCTACAAAGGACGGGAGAATTGACACCCATACGTGAAAATTTTACTCTTGAGTAACCGATGCCGGAACCGACAGCGCGGCATTTTCGGCGGCGGAGGATTCGGACGACAGCGGCACGCGTGCGCCCGCGCTCCAAACGCGCAGCTCCGGACGCAAGACCAAAATCAAGATACCGCCGCTAATCAACATGATTCCATTCAGCAGCACCGCCATCGTCACGCCAAGCCACTCTGCCACATACCCCACATACAACGACGAAACGGGCTGCAAACCAAAACTGACCATCACGACCAAGCTCACAATCCGCGCCCGCATGTCGGCAGGCGCCATCAACTGCGCCAAGCCCAACGAAGTCGCAATCACCGCCGGCGCGCCGACGGAATACAACAGAATCGCGCCCATTGCCAAAGGCAGCGCGCGCAACTGCGAAAAAATCAAAATCCAAAAGCCCATCCAAATCACCGCAGACGCAAGCACAAGCCCGGTGCGCCGCGTGGTTTGCACGTACGGCAAAACAAAAATCACACTCGCCAACGCGCCCGCGCCCGATGCCGCCAACAAAAAGCCTAGCGCCTGCGCGTTCCCGCCCAACACCACGCTTGCGACCGCAGGCATGATGTTCAGCACCGACAATCCGAAAAATGTCACCAGCACGACGAGAATCAAAAGGTCTTGGAGCCGCGGCTGGGTACGCACAAAACGCAGCGCGCTCGCGAAATCCGTCAGCGGATGATTCTTGCTGTGATGACGTACTTGATGCGAACGCACGACGAGCAAACTGGCGATGACGGGCAAAAAACTCACACCGTTCAGCCAAAACGAAGTCGCCGTGCCCACTTGCGCAATCACGAATCCGGCGAATGCCGGACCCACGATGCGGCTGACCTGCAAAACCATCGCGTTCAAATTCACCGCTTTACGCACTTGCTGCATCCCGGACAAATCGCCGAGAAACGCTTGTTGGGTGGGAAAATCGAGCGCCGTAACGACGCCCAACGCGAGCGCTAACCCATACACGTGCCACAACTGCACTAATTTCGTTTGCACCAAAAACGCCAGAATGAACGCCAGGCACATGGCGCTGGCTTGCGTCAGGACAAGCAGCTTGCGGCGGTCAAAGCGGTCCGCAATCGCGCCGGCAAAAGGTCCGAGCAGCAGCAGCGGCAGAGCCGCAAACGCGGCGACAATGCCCAGCGCGGCTTCCGAGTTTGACAATTCCCACACTACCCAACCTTGCGCGGTGGCTTGCAGCCACGTGCCAATCAACGAGACGGCTTGCCCACTCAGATAAATCGCAAAATTCCGCTCGCGTAATGGTTCAAAGGAAGAAAGAAATGTGCGTACAAAATTCGTAATCATCTCACACCTAACGCGCGCATTGTGTTGATCTCACACGCGCAGTTATGGAATAAAAAGTTGCTCCTGCTTCGGGATGCTTGACATCATACAACGCATTTGTGATTCCGCGCCTTCGGCGGCTTGCGCTCAACGTAAGACGGGCTGCCAAAATTTTGCAGCCCGCCGGTTTTGTGTCGTCAATCGTCGGAAGTTGGCGCTTCCGTCCGAAAACCGATGCGCTTGTGCGTACTATCACAGTACGGCTTTGTGCCCGACGCGCCGCAGCGACACAGCCACTCTTCATTCGCCCGCGCAATCACCTCACCGCGCGCATCGCGAATTTCAAACGCTCCTTGCAGCGTGAGATTGCCGTCTGCGTTCGGCGTGATTCGCAATTTCTGATGCAGCGGCAATTCGGTTTCGGTCGCGCTCGCTTCGACGGCGGGTAAACCATCATCTTGAAATCCGCTCGTGCGATGCGAATTGTCACAAAACGGTTTGTTCTGCGACGCGCCGCAGCGGCACAACGCCGCGCGCGTTTCCCGCCAAATCGAACCGTCCGGCATCACAATTTCCAAATCACCGCGCACGTAATATGGACCGTTGCGCGAAACTAAAACCACGTTGATGGCGCGCGGTTCTTCTTGCGGACCGCCGTCGGTGCGTTCGTAATGCAGCGCGCCAGTGGGACAATGCGCGATGGCATTGACGATTTCATCCACCGTCCCGTTTTCCACTTGCACCCATGGCTGATTCCACGTATCAAAAACATTTGGCGCGCGGCGCAAACATTCCGCCACGTGCGTACAGCGGCGCGGTTGATACGTGACCGTGATTTCGGCGCGGGTGTATTTGCGCGCGAGCGGTTTTTTGTGTTCTTGCATCAGTCAAACAATTTTCGCAGCGCTTCCATCCATTTCAATTGTTCGTCAATGGACAGGTTCACCCAATTCATATCCCAAAACACTTGGGTCAGTCCAATGGCTTGAGCGCGCGCAATGTCCTCTTGGATTTGTTCCAACGAACCGCCAAAAGGCTGCTGCGGATTCGCGTTCGGCGCCGTGTTCAAACGCGCGACGACGTGCAGTTTCGACACATCCCGTCCCAATGCGCGCGCGCCATCGTGAAATGTCTTGACGTGATGTTCGACCACATCCCACGCGCGCATCGAAGGCGTGATACCATCCGCGAGGCGCGCCGCGCGTTCCAGCGCCGCGTGCGAGCTGCCGCCGATGAGCAGCGGCAGCGGATTCTGAAGCGGTTTCGGATTAATATTTGCTTCGGGAATTTTGTAAAAGCGTCCGTCAAATTTCACCGGGTCCGGTCCCCATACCGCGCGCAGGGCATGAAGGTATTCTTCAAACCCCGCGCCGCGCCGTTTCAAGGGCGTATTCGTCGCAATATATTCGGCTTCCTGCGAACCCTGCCCCAGACCAACTATCACACGCCCATTGCTCAATTGGTCAAGCGTCGCAAAGCGCTTCGCCAGCTGCGGCGGCGATTGGAATAACGCATCCACCACGCTCGTGCCAAGTTTGATTTTGTGCGTATGCGCGGCGACGAATGCCAACGTGTCGAGCGAGTCGAACACATTTTTATAAACTTCGGGCAGCGGTGCGACGACGCCTTCGCGCCCGGGAACGGGTACGTTCGCCGTCGTCCGCAGCACGCGTTCAAATGTCCACACCGCCGCGTAATCCAATTCTTCTGCCCGCCGCGCAATTTTTATAATGGCATCCGCCGACGCGAAATTCCCCGACGCGGGCAGTCCAATCCCAATTTGCATTCTATGCTTCCTCCACGATCTTTGACTGGCGCCAATCGTTTAGCAAAAAACGGAGCGCGTTCGGCAAGCGCCGCGCCCACGCGCTTTCCGAGTGCGTGCCGCCGCGTTCGACAACATATTTCAAATGACGCCGCACACGATAACCCTTTTCGCGCAGCGCGTCATACAACGGACGCGCGCTGGGTTCGCGCGTGCCATTGTCCAAATAAATACGTCCGGGATGGAACGGCGCACTCACTGCATAACGCACAATCGCGCCGCGGCCGACGAACAAAGAAGGACTCAACGCGCCGCACATGCCAAACACTTCCGGGCGACGAAAAAACGCATACAGCGAAATCAGCCCGCCCATCGAAGAGCCGAGCACACCCGTCGCATCGTGTTCGGGACGCGTGCGGAAATGCGCGTCAATAAATGGTTTGAGCGTATCACACACGAATGCGACATGCTCTTCGCCGCGCCCCTGCCATTTGCCGGGGAACGGATTGTATTCCACCAGACGCTGCTCGCCGCCGTGATAGATGCCGACGACAATTGCCTCATAGCCCTCGCGACTCAAGTCTTCCATCGTCTCATCGACGCGCCAATCGTGCCCCGCGTACGCCGTCGCGTCGTCAAACAAATTTTGTCCGTCGTGCATATACAAAACGGGATAACGACGCGCGCTTTTTTCGTACGAAGGCGGCAAATAAACCAAAATATCGCGCTTGGTCTGCAGTTGCGGAATCCACGCCTGCGGCAAAATGCGTACATCGCCCACAACAGAATGGGCGCGCCCATCCATTTTGACGTACTCGAGATAGGGCAAGATTTCGGCAGGTTGAAGACTCATGAAAACTCGAAACTCAAAATCAGAACTGATGTTACGGATGTCATTAGGTTCTGTTGCTATTTGGCAAAAGGCATTGGCAATTCAGCCGAATCGCTTGGTGAAAGCCAACTGGAAATCTTGAAATATCAACAAAACCTCTCAATTCGTCGTCAACACCATGCCGTTGTGCGACGGGTCGCGCGCGAGCAAACCCGCGTCGGTTTCTTCCAACGCGAAACCTGCTTGCAGCAGCCGATTCGTCACGCGCGTCAATTCTTCGGCGTTCGGCAGTTTGACCGTAAAATATTTCAAACCGGCGGCGTCCGGAGGGGGGGGGGACGCGCCCGCGCTTTCCCACACATTCATCCCCAAGTGATGATGATACCCGCCCGCCGAAAGAAACGCGGCGCTGCCCAGATTCGCCATTTCGTCAAAACCCACCACATCGCGATAGAACGCCGCGTCGCGCGCCACGTTCGCAATTTTCAAATGCATGTGTCCCAACACGGTATCGCGGTGCAACCCCTGCCACACATCCGTCTCGCGTTCCAATTCACTTAGTACGCCGCGCACATCCACCGGCAATGTCGCCATTTGCAAATTGCCGCGCGTGTCATACCAATCACTGCGCGGGCGGTCGCGGTACACTTCGATACCGTTGCCGTCGGGGTCGCTGAAATAAATCGCCTCGCTAACAATATGGTCGCCAAAACCGAGTTCGATGTCGTGCTGCGCGAGATGGCGCAGCGCGCGCGCGAGTTCAAAACGCGACGGGACAAGAATGGCAAAATGGTACAGCCCGGTCGCGCGGCGCGGCATTTTCGCGTCGGGGTTTTCTGTAAGCAGCAATAAATCATCGCCGCCGGCGCCAAGATGCGCGACATTTTTGTCAATGCGATGCGCCTTGAAACCCAACACGTTTTGATAAAACGCGAGCGATTGTTTCAGGTTCGGGACGGTGAGATGAACGTAACCCAATTTCGTTTTGGCGTCTAACGAAATCGCGCGTGTTGGGGGCTGTGGAAAAGATATTTGCATGATACTACTTCCTCTCAAAAAGCGATGTGCGCCGAGGCAAGAGTGGCGGTCATTCTACAGGCAACCTGTTCTTTTTGCGCAATTGGCATTGCGCTGACCGCGCCGTCGCACGCCGGCGACATCAATGCAAAGGGTGCGTATCTCTATATGTGACACGCACCCTTGAAAGTTTACGTTGTCGGTTCAGGCAGCGGCTGTTTCCGGGGTCGCGGGCTGCGGCTGTGGAACCTGCATAAATTCGATGTCAATCTCGACCTTGATTTCATCGCCGACGAGCCAACCGCCGGTTTCCAACGCGACGTTCCAATTCAAATTCCAATCTTTGCGATTGATTTTGGTGGTTGCCGCGAAACCGACATTGCGGGTGCCCCACGGCGATTTGGCTTCGCCGACATATTCGACGTTCAACACCACCGGCTTGGTCACATCGCGGATGGTCAAATCGCCGTACAGCTTGCCGTGCGTCTCGTCAATTTTTTCGCCGCGCGTCGCCTTGAAGGTGATCGTCGGATATTGCGCAACGTTCAAGAAATCAGGCGAGCGCAGATGGTTGTCGCGGTCGGTCACGCGCGTGTTGATGCTTGCCGCGTCAATTTCGACCGTCAAGTGCGAGTCCAAAAAATCCTGTTCCGTGAGCGCATTGTGCGCGTGGAGCTTTTCAATCTGCGGGTCGTCGAGCGCGGTTTCAATTTTGAATTTTTCAAATTCGCCGCGCACAGTCGCAATCATCATATGCCGCACCGAAAATTGAATGGTTGTGTGGGCATAATCTACCTGCCAGGACATGGGACAATACCTCCGTTTGAATTTGAGATGTGCAGCGCGCGGTATCGCTTCACGAGAACACGCGCGCATCGGATGTTCGAGTTCCACGCGTCGTTGCGGGGAACTGCGCGAGATGGCGCAATCCAAATGGTTTAAGCATAAACTATGCAAGCAAAAAAAGAGAGAAACGCGCTCAATTATCCGGAATTGCGCGGTCCAATTCGCTGAGCAAGTCGAGCAGCTGTTTTTGCTTGTCCGCTTCGAGCCGACCGATTTGCCCCGCGATGAGGCGGCTGTGCGCGGGCAGCACTTGGTTAAGCAGCGCTTTGCCTTTGGGCGTGAGATACAACATATAGGCGCGCCCGTCGTTGGGGTCCTGACGGCGTTCGACTAGCCCCTGTTCCACCATCCGCTCCATCAAGCCGCACACATTGCCCTTGGTGACCAGCAAACGGTCTGCCAAACACTGCTGTGTGATGCCTTCTTCACGACTCAGCTGCGCCAGAACATCGAACTGCGGCAGGGTCAGATTGTATTCGGCGAGATGCGCGGTCTCGCGGCGCTGCATCTTGTGACGAATGCGCAGCATGTGAATCCACGCGAGAACCGATGCCGGTGTGCCTGCCATTGTATTCCTTACACCTTCTCTAACAACCCTTAGATGGTTCAAGTATATACTATCTTACCTCCTTGTCAATCTTCGCGCCGAGTTGTGACAAAAAATTCACGCCACAAAAAAAGCCCCGAATTCTTGCGAATTCAGGGCAATCGTTCACAACACGAGTTCGGCTTCGAGCACCGACGGGTCGTCTATGTTGCGATGCAACCGAAAACCGAGTTTTTTGGAGACCGCCTGCATCGCCATATTTTCGGGCGAGATATACGCGATGATGCGTTTCAGTTTTTCATCGCGCCCGATTTGGATGAGCGTTTTCAAAAACTCTGTGCCGAGACCTTTGCCGTGAAAGGCATCAATAATGAGCATGGAATATTCGCCGTCGGCGGTGCCGTAAATTTTGCTCAAGCGTCCGACGCCGACAATGTGCTTGGCGCCCGTTTCGGGATCGGTGTATTCGGCAACGAGCGCCATTTCGCGGTCATAATCTATGAAACAAATCCGCGCGAGGCGTTCGTGCGAAATGCGTCGGTCAAGCGCGAGCGGGTGCAGATAGCGCAGATACACACTGCGTTCCGAAATCCGTTTGTGATATTCGACCATCGCGGGTTCGTCTTCGGGACGAATAGGGCGAATCAAGAGCGGCGTGCCATCTTTCGCCGTCCACTGTTTGACATATTTGAGCGGATACGGACGAATCGCCAAACGCGGCAATTGGTCGCGCGTGGTTTCGGGGCTGTACAAAATCACGCGCGCATCGAGGGCAATACAGCGATTGTTGCCGCCTGCGGTTTCGGGCGGCGCGGCAAACAGCGGGTTGATGTCAATTTCGCGAATCCATTGTTGTTCCACGACCAATTCGCTAAAGCGCACCAAGAGCTGCGCGAGTTGTTCCAAGTTAAAGGGCGTGCGCCCGCGGACGCCTTTCAGCGCGGTATAGATTTTCGTGCGTTCCATCATGCGCCGCGCGAGCGTCGTATTGAGCGGCGGCAAAGCCAGCGCGCGGTCGCGAAACACTTCGACCAGCTGTCCGCCCAGACCAAAGAGCATCACCGGACCAAACTGCGGGTCGAGCGCGCTGCCGAGAATGAGTTCATAGCCCTCGCTAAGTTTCAACATCGGCTGTACGGTAACGCCGCCAAAATCCGCCGCGCTTGCTTTTTCCGACACCGCGTTCTGGATTTCAACGAACGCGGCGCGCACCTCATCCGCATTACGCAAATTCAATTTTACGCCGCCCACATCGGTCTTGTGCGTAATTGTATCGGAATACAATTTCAGCACGACGGGATAACCGATTTCATTCGCGGCGGTTACGGCTTGGTCAACAGTTTGCGCCACGCGCGTTTCCACGATGGGAATTTTGTACGCCGCCAGCAGCTGCTTGGACTCGTATTCGTTCAGTATCGTGCGCCCTTGACTGTGTGCGCGCGCAATAATTTCTGACGCGTGCGCGCGGTCGGGATCATCGGCTTGGTCCAGCGTTGGCGTTTCGTACAAGATTTTGAGGTTCTCCGCATACTGCCACATGTAATTGAACATGCGCGCGGCGGTATCGGGGTAACCGAAAGTGGGAATGCCCGCGCGATTCAAAATTTCTTCGCCCGCTTCGACTTGGGTGCCGCCCATCCAGCTGGCGAGCACGGGCTTGCCGGGAATTTTCGCGTATGGTTTCAACATCTCCGCCGTCATCGTCGGGTCAGTCATCGCTTGCGGCGTGAGAATGACCAACAAGCCGTCACTGTGCGGGTCTTGCGCGGTGAGTTCTAATGCTTTCGCATAACGCTCCGGACTCGCATCGCCGAGAATGTCCACAGGGTTGTTGTGGCTCCACGCGGGGGGCAAGAGTTTGTTGAGCGCGTCCATCGTCTCGGGCGAAAGCGGCGTGAGTTTGCCCCCCCCCCCGACGAGCGCGTCGGTGGCGAGCACGCCGGGACCGCCCGCGTTGGTGAGAATCGTAAGATTGCGCCCTTTGGGGCGCGGCTGTTTGCCGAGCAGTTCGGCGGAATAAAACAAATCGGCAATTGTATTGACGCGCAAGACGCCGACGCGCTTGAACGCGACATCCAATACATCATCGCTGCCGGTCAACGACCCGGTGTGCGAAGCCGCCGCGTGCGCCGCCGCTTCGGTGCGCCCCGGTTTGATGACGATGATGGGTTTGGTGTACGCCACTTCGCGCGCCGCCGACAAAAACGCGCGCGCGTCGCCAATCGTTTCCATATACATCACAATCGCATCGGTGCGGCGGTCATCGCCAAAGTATTGAATCAAATCGCCCCAGCCGACATCGAGCATCGAGCCGACGGAAACGAACGCGCTGAATCCCACATTTTCGCGGAAACTCCAATCCAGAACGCCCGTGAGGAGCGCGCCGCTTTGCGAAAGGAACGCGACTTTGCCGGGGCGCGCCATGGCGGCAGCGAACGTGGCATTCAAACCGCCGAGCGGATTCATAACGCCGAGACAATTCGGTCCGACAATGCGCATCCGTCCGCGCCGCGCGTTTTCCATCACGCGGCGTTCGAGTTCCGCACCTTCCGGTCCGATTTCTTTGAAACCCGCGCTGATGATGATGGCGCCGCGCACGCCCGCGTCCACACATTCGCTGATGATGTCGGGGACGGTCGGCGCGGGCGTGACAATCACTGCCAAATCCACTTTGGCGGGAACGTCTTGGATGCTTGGATACGTCTTGATGCCGAGAATGGAAGGACGTTTTGGATTGACGGGAAAGACCGTGCCGCCGAACGGGCTCGAAATCAGATTCCAAACGATGGTGCGTCCGACGCTGCCCTGCGTTTCCGTCGCGCCGATGACGGCGACATTTTTGGGCGCGAAAATCGCGTCGAGTGGATTGGGTTCAAATTTCAAAACATCTGCCGCGCGGTCGAACGGCGCGGGGGTGGCGTTGGGATTGAGCAGTTCTTGCATAGACATACTCCGAATGGTGAAATTCCGACAGGCGCAAAGGCGCAATCGTACAATGGCGCGACCACCGGTACACACTTCGCGTGTGCCACAATGCGCGGGGCAACGTCGTCAAATCTATAGCCGTACGGGTCTCATTATATACGCGGTTGTGACAGGGTTTGGTGGAAAATGCGTTCCTTTTTGGGAAGAACGATTGCAAATTTCATTGACACGCGCGCGCGTTTGTGATAACGTTGCGGTGGCGAATCGCGGCTTGCAGATAGCAGGTAACGTATCGCGTTTTGCAGATCGTCTGTCCTAAACAACTGCCTACTGTTTACTGCCTACCGCCTACTGACCGCTGCGAACCAACTTTAGTCTCCAATCTCCATTCTCCAATCTCCAAGCTATGCCAAACAAAAATCTCACCCTCGCCGGAATACTCGCCGCCGCCATCGCCGCACCGCTCGCGGGGTTGGCATATTTGTGGCGACGACCACTTCCGCTTATCAACGGCACCCTCAAATTGCGCGGCTTGAACGCGTCCGTAGAAGTAATCCGCGATAAATGGGGCGTGCCGCACATTTACGCGCAAAATGACGACGATATTTTTTTCGCGCAGGGATTCGTTCATGCCCAAGACCGCTTGTGGCACATGGAATTGAATCGGCGTCTCGCGTCGGGAACTTTGTCGGAAATCGTGGGCGCGGTCGCGTACGACACCGACCGCTGGCAGCGCGTGATTGGTTTGCGGCGCGCGGCGGAAAACGATTTCGCTCATGCGTCCGAACACGCGCGACAGATTCTGAACGCGTACGCGCGCGGCGTGAACGCCTTTCTCGAAACGAATCAAAAAAAACTGCCGCTTGAATTTACACTGCTGCGTTACACGCCCACCGCGTGGCAGCCCCAAGACACATTGGTTTGGATAAAAATGATGTCGTGGGGTTTGGGGCAGCATTGGGACGCGGAGCTCTTGCGCGCGGCAATGTTGGACAAATTGGGTCCACAGCGCCTTGCCGAATTGATGGACGAGTACCCGCGCGAAAATCCCGTCATTCTGCCCGGACATACACCAGTGAAATGGTTCGACCAGCTCGCGGCGCACGCGCACGCCAGCAAAGAATGGCTTGCTGTGACCGCGCCTTTTGGCATGAGCAATAATTGGGTCGTGGATGGGACGAAATCGGAAACGGGGAAACCGCTGCTTGCTAACGATCCCCATCTGCCGCTGCAAATGCCGTCGTTGTGGTACGAAGCGCATCTCGTCACGCCGGAATGGCAAGCGCAGGGCGTTTCTCTGCCAGGCGTTCCCGGCATCGTGCTCGGACACAATGCCGAAATCGCGTGGGGCTGCACGAATGGCTTTCCCGACGTGCAAGATCTGTACGTCGAGAAATTCAATCCCGACAACGCGCAGCAGTACGAATTTCAAGGGCAATGGGAAACGGCGCAAACCGTGCGCGAAGAAATTCGCGTCAAAGGCGAAGCGCACGCGCGTGTGGTGAATGTGACATTGACGCGGCACGGTCCGCTGCTCAATGACTTGATGGAGTGGCTGCAAAAACCCGACGCGCCTAAACTCGCCTTGCGTTGGATTGGCTATGAGCCCGGACGCTTGATTGACGCGGCGTACGGCTTGCTGCGCGCAAGAAATTGGGACGAATTCACGACCGCGCTGCGCGACTGGACCGACCCCGCGCAAAATTTTGTATACGCCGACCGCGCGGGCAACATCGGCTATTATTTGGCGGGACGCGTGCCGATTCGCAAACAGGGTATCGGCGCCACACCGGTTCCGGGTTGGACGGGCGAATACGAATGGACCGGCGACATTCCTTTTGAAGAGCTGCCGCACCTCTTTAATCCGCCGCAGCATTATGTGGTAACCGCGAACAATCAATTGGTGGGCGCGGAATATCCGCATCACTTGACGCTCGACACGATGAATGGTTTTCGCGCGAAACGCGTCGAGCAAATGTTGAATGCAAAAACCAAACTCAACGCCGACGATTACGCGCGGATGCACGTGGACGAATACTGCGCGCCAGCAGAGAAATTTGTAAAATTAACGCGCGCGTTCCGCGAACCGCTCTTGCAGCATTCCGCGCTGCGTGAACGTGCCGCGACGGCGCGCGACGCGTTCGACGCGCTCGACGCGTGGGATTTGCAGCTGACCGCCGCTTCCGTCGCGGGGGCGATTTATGAGGTGACGTTGTATTTTGCCATGCAGCGCATTTTCAAACCGTGGCTGGGCGAAGTGACGGACCATTTTATCGGCGTCGGTTTTCATCCGCTGCTGCACAGCGTGTCCGCCTTTATGGACCGGGGCTATGTTGCCGCGCTCGATATTTTGGAAAACGAAAAATCGCAGTGGCTGCGCGATGAAAATGGCAAACCGCTCACGAGTGTTGACATTCTCGCGCGCGCCTTTGCCGACGCGTTTCGCTTTTTGGAAACGAACGTCGCGATGGACATGCGCCAATGGCAGTGGGGCAAATTGCACCGCGCGACATTCAAACATCCTTTGGGCGCGGTGAAACCGCTCGACAAAGTCTTGAATCGCGGTCCGTATCCCTATGGCGGCGACACCAGCACCGTATGGCAAGGCGCGTTCGTGCCTACATTGCCCATTCCCGACGACGCGGTCTTTACCGCGTCGTGGCGACAAATTATGGACGTAAGCGATTGGGACGCGTCGCGCGGCATTCACACCACCGGACAATCTGGTCATCCCGCCAGTCGTCATTTCGCCGACATGATTCCACTCTGGCTCAAAGGCGAATATCATCCGTTATGGTGGACGCGCGAAAAAATTTTGGAAAATCGAGAAGGGATTTTGAGGTTAGAGACGGGAGAGTAGGAACGGAAGACTGGAGACTGCGATATAGTTTTCAATCTCCACTCTCCAATTTCTATTTTTCTCACGGAGTCGCAAATGAAACCAAAATATCTTTTTGCATGCGCATGGCTCGTGCTTGCCGCGTTGGCGTTCAGCGGCTGCAGCATGTTTGGAGGGGGGGGGGCGGCAACCACGAAACCGACGCCCACCGTTCCTTTCCCTACGGCACTCATCGTTAACACGCCGGCGCCGGAAACCGGAGCCACAACTGCCCCCCCCCCTGCGACCGGCGGAGTCTGGATCGGCGGCGATGTCTTTAATGACTCGAACGGCAACGGCATCAAAGATGACGGCGAACCTATCATCGCGGGCGTCATCGTCACACTTGGCACAGGCGCGTGCCCCGGCAGCACCGTCGCGCAAACGACGAGTACGGTCAATCAGCCCGCGTACAAATTCGAGGGCTTGCGCGCGGGCGATTACTGCGTCGCCATTGATGCGACGTCGTCGCAAAACGCGGCAATTCTCGGTCAAGGCGCGTGGACGGTGCCGCAGCAAGCGCAAGGTGTCATCGCCGTGACCGTCAATCTGAAACAAGAAAACCAAGACAATGTGAATTTCGGCTGGACGTTTGCCGCGATTGGGCAAGTGACGCCGCCGCCGCAACAACCGACTCCCGTCCCTGTGTTACCGACACCGACCGCGTTTGTCGCGCCCACTCCGGCGCCGCAAGCGTGCAGTTTCAAAGCCAAATACATCGGCGATGTGACGGTGCCGGATGGGCAGGTGATGCTCACGGGCACACAATTTGTCAAAACGTGGCGCGTGCAAAATGTCGGCACGTGCTCGTGGGGTCCCGGCAGCGGTCTGCAAAATCTCGCGTTCGTCGGCGGCGATCCGCTCGGTGCGCCGAATCTGGTGCCGATTCCGATTGCCATTCCCGCCGGCGCGACCGCCGACCTCTCGATTCAAATGACCGCGCCCGCGCAGCCAGGGAGTTACAAGAGCAATTGGAAACTGCGCGCGGATGACGGCACGTTGATTGGTGTGGGACCGTACAACGCGGCATTATACGCTTCGATTCGCGTCCAGGCGCCGCCGCAGCCGACTAGTGTGCCACCGCCAACGTCCGTTCCGCCGCCGACAAATGTTCCACCGCCCGGACCGGTGCAGCCGATTCAATTCGCGCCCGGCGCTACCGAAGCGGATGCGCAAGGGCAAATTCCGGCGAACGGCATTGCCACCTATTCTGTCAACGCGCAAGCCGGTCAGGCAATGGAATTGACGCTTTCGTCGAACAGTCCCACCGCGCGCATCGCCGTCCTCGCGCCCACCGGCGCGCCCTTGGCGCCACAACGCGGCAATCCCGAAGGCACGTATTGGCAAAGCACCTTGCCGGCGAGCGGCGATTACATTATTCAAATTCTCGCGGGCAATGGCGCGCCGGTCGCCAATTTTGGGTTGAATGTGACGATTCCCGTACGGATTACGTTCGCGCCAGGCGCAATTTCGGCGCAGGTGCAAGGCACGACCAGCCAGAGCCGCGTCGTCACGTACTTGCTCAAAGCGAACGGCGGACAAACAATGACCGTCAATCTGACCGCGCCGCCGAACAGTGCGGGCATCACCATCTATGGCTTGGAAGACGGACAACCGTTAATTCGCTCGCAGTCCGGCGCGACCAGTTTCAATGGTCCCCTACCGATGACGCAAGACTATGTGATACAAGTGGTACCATTCGGCAACGGCACGGTGAATTTCACCCTGGATATTACGGTGCAATGAGCCCCTCACCCCCTAGCCCCCTCTCCCAAAGGGAGAGGGGGAATCTTTTTCGGAGCAACTTCTCCCCCCTCCCAATCGGAGACGGGGAATCTTTTTCGGAGCAACTTCTCCCCCCTCCCAATCGGAGAGGGAGAATCTTTTTCGAATCCACTATTCCTCTACGCCCCTCGCCCTTTGGGAGAGGGGGAATCTTTTTCGGAGCAACTTCTCCCCCCTCCCAATCGGAGAGGGAGAATCTTTTTCGAATCCACTATT
>Ga0070741_10003121_pt1 | contig 42021 bp, 36 predicted proteins | sample Coa_R1_4_FD_66440 | JGI IMG/M metagenome (GOLD analysis project Ga0070741, IMG submission 66440) | Surface soil microbial communities from Centralia Pennsylvania, which are recovering from an underground coalmine fire - Coalmine... | ecosystem: Environmental > Terrestrial > Soil > Unclassified ... | reverse complement strand
CCTCGTAGATGATCATGTTGTAGGCGGTGCGCATGAGGTTGGTCTTCATCTCGTCGGTGATCGCCACCAAGGCGCTCCGCACGATCTCCGCCGTGATCGGGTCCACCGCCGCGCCCTCACCCCCCGCCCTCTCCCAGGGGGTGAGGGTGCCCGCGCGGTCCCCGCCGGGGCGGGGGTTCAGGTGGGGGCGCTGCCCCGTAGTCTGGGTGGTCATGGTGTACTCCACTCGCCGCGGCGGGCGTGGCCCGCAGCCGCGCGTCTCGCCGGCGTCGGCCCGCGCCCGCGCCAAGCAGCGGGTCGGGCTAGCGGCGTTATCAGATTATGCGCGGCTCCAGCTCGTTTGAGCGATCTCGACGTGCAGGTTGCCGTACTCGTCCACGGTCAGGCGGTCGCCAGGCTCGACGACGGTGGTGGTGCCGGGCTCGTCCACGAGCGCTGGGCCGACGATCTCGGCGCCCGGCGGCAGGCTCGCCCGCGCGTACGACGGCCACTCCTGCCAGCCCTCAGTCTCAGTGTAGACGCGGCGGGTGCCGCGCGGACCCAACCCCCCCGGCCCCCCTTCCCGTCGAACGAAGGGGGGAGCCGACCCCGCCGCTCCGGCCTCTCCCCCTTCCCGCATCGGGAGGGGGGCCGGGGGGGTTGGTCGCACAAGCGGTGGCTTGCGCACCACGCCGATCACCGTCACGCGCAGACTCACGACCTCGCAGTCCTCCTCGGGCGCGGAGTGGCTGAAGCGCTGTTCGTGCGCCGCGTCGAACAGCCGCTTCACCTCGGCGCGGTCCTCCTCGCTCGCCACGTGCGGTGGCAATAGCACCGTCACGGCATGCTCCTGGCGCACGTAGCGCATGTCGGCCGAGCGGCGCACTCGCATCTCCACCAGGTCGAACCCGTACTGCTCGATCTCCTGCCGCCCCTTCGTCTCCAGCTCGTCCCAGAGCCGCTCCAGCTCGCTCAGGTCGGCATCGCTGAGGCGCACGACGTGGGTCAGCACGTAATCGCGGCGCAGGTCGGCGCGCAGCATGCCAAGCGCCGAGAATACCGCCGGCGCCTGGGGCACCAGCACCGTGGGCACCAGGAGCTCGCGGGCGATCAGGCTGGCGTGCAGTGGCCCGCCGCCGCCGTACGCGACGAGCACGAAGTCACGCGGGTCGAGCCCTCGCTCGGTGGTCACGGCGCGCACGGCGTTCGCCATGTTCGCCACCGCGATGCGCAGGATGCCGTTCGCTGCCGCCTCGGTGGAGAGGCCAAGCGGCTCAGCGACGCGCTCCTGCACGGCCGCGCGGGCGGCGGCCTCGTCCAGCGCGTGCTCGCCGCCGATGAAGCTGCCGGTGTCCAGGCGGCCCAGCACCAGGTTCGCGTCGGTCACGGTCGGCTCGGTGCCGCCGCGACCGTAGCAGACGGGGCCAGGCTCGGCGCCCGCGCTCTCGGGGCCGACGTGGATGCCGCCGGCCTCGTCCACGCGCGCCAGCGAGCCGCCGCCGGTCCCCACCTCGTGGATGTCGATGGCGGGGATGCGCACCGCCAGGCCCTCGTTGTAGCCGCCGATGAAGAAGTCGTCGGACAGCCGCGCGATGCCGTTCTCGATCACGCCGGCCTTGACGGTCGTGCCGCCCATGTCGAAGCCGATGGCGTTCGGGATGCCGAGTGCGGCGCACAGCGCCTCGGTACCGGCCACGCCCGCCGCCGGCCCCGATTCCAGCATCTGAATGCACTGCTCGCGGGCCGTCGCCACGTCGTAGAGGCCTCCGTTGCTCTGCACCAATAGCAGCGGGCCGCGGAAGCCCTGGCCGCGCGCCGTCTCGTCCAGGTGGTCCAAGTAGCGCTGCACGATTGGCCCGACGTAGGCGTTCGCCGCCGTCGTGCTGGTCCGCTCGTACTCGCGGTACTCGCGCGACAGCTCGTGGGACAGTGTGACGAAGAGATCCGGCCCGACGCGGCGTAGCACCTCGCGCATGCGCAGCTCGTGGTCGGGGTTGCGGTAGCCGTGCAGGAACACCACCGCCACGCTCTGGATGCCCTGCGCGACCAGCTTCCGCGCCAGCCGCTCGGCCTGCTCCTCATTGAAGGGGATCAGCACGTCGCCCTGGGCGTCCAGCCGCTCCTCGACCTCGTAGCGGCGGCTGCGCGGGATAAGTGGCACGTGCTTGCGGAAGAACAGGTTGAACGACTCGGGCCGGTTGATACGCCCGATCTCGTACACGTCGCGGAAGCCCTTGGTGGTGACCAGCGCCGTCTCCGCGCCCTTGCGCTCGAGGATGGCGTTGATGACCACCGTCGAGCCGTGCAGCACGACGTTCGCCCGCGCCAGGTCGCCGCCCGCGGCCGCGATCGCGCGCAGGATGCCCTCGACGAGGTCGCGCGGCGTGCTCGACCACTTGCCGAGCAGGAGCTGCCCGCTGCTCTCGTCGAACGCGGCCACGTCGGTGAAGGTGCCGCCGATATCCACGGCGATGCGCAGCGTGGCGGTCTGCGCGCCCGCGTCGGGCGTCCTCGTGCTCATGCCGGTGCTCTCCCTATGGACGGTGATGGGCGCGCGGCTCAGCGCCCGGCCGAGCCAAGCTGGCGAATGGCCTCTTCGATCAGCGACAGGTCCACGAAATCGGGCACGTTCACGCGCTGCGACACGAACCCGTGGGCGATGAACCACTCCTGATCGTCAATCATGGACTGAACGTTCGGGATCGGGTCGGCCTTCAGCCCCGACGGGATCGCTTTCTCGAACAGCGCGCGGTCCTTCACGGTCGTGTGCTCGATGAGGATCGGCACAACCTGCTCGAACAGCGTCGGGTCGCGGTCGAGCATCGCCTTCACGTAGTCGCGCACCCCGCGCGTGTAGGCCCGCAGGAAGCGGATGCCCGCCTGGCGGTCGCCGAGCAGCTTGTCGCCAAACAGCACGCCCGCGATCTGCTGATTCGGGTACACGTCGTAGCCGATCGGCCCGCGCACCACCAGCCCGCGCTCGACGGCGATGGTGGTGAACGGCTCCTGCCAGTAGGCCGCGTCAATCACCTTGTTGGCGAAGGCGGGGATCTGGTCCGGGAAGTTGAGAATGGTGAGGTCCACGTCCTCGTAGCGCAGGCCGCCGGTCTGGAGGAAACGGTCGAGCGCGATATCGGGCGTGCTGCCAGCGTTGCCGAGCGCCACTTTCCAGCCGCGCACGCTGGCCGGCCCCTGGTAGGCGCCGCTGTCCACGAGGTCCTTGCGCACGGCCCAGCCGCCGGCCGAGGCGTCCTTCAGATTCGCGCCGTGGTCGGCGACAATCTTCACGGGCAGGCCGCGCGCGAAGGCGTTGTAGAGGAAGACGTTGATCGCCGCGCCCGCCGCGTCGGCCGAGCCTGACACGATAGCGGGCACCTGGTCGGCGGTGCCGACGGGCACGAACTCCGCCTGAATGCCCTCCTCCGCGAAGTAGCCCTTCTCGGCGGCGATGTAGCTGCCGGCTGCCGACGTGATCTGGATGTCAGTAATGCGCGCCGTCACGGGCGGGCCGGGCGGCGCGGCGCGCGGGACCGGCGATGCGGGTGCGGCGGTGGGCGCGCTCGCGGCCGCGCCCGGCTGAGTAGCAGACGCTGCACTGGCTGCTGGCGCCGTTGCCGGCGCAGCCGGCCTCGGTGCGGGCGTGGTCGGCGCACAGCCCGTGGCCAGCCCGGCCAGCGCGAGCGCGGCGGCAACCCAACTCACCGCTCCGTGACCAACGCGCGCGCACCGTAGCACAGCATCCTCCGACCGGACTCGGGGTTGCATGCGGCGTCCCGCCCGGACGGGGATCTGGGCATGCCGCGCACGCCCCAGCCCCGGGCGGACTCTGAGACTGCATGGAGCATAACGACTCGCATAGAATTAGTCCAATTGGAATCCGTGGGAGATTTAATCGGTGATTGCCGATGATCGGGCACTTGCCCGGAAACGGAGCCCGGATGCGCTTCCCAGCCCATGGCGCCCGACAATGGCGGGCCGGGACGGTGAACAACGGGACGGCAGCGCGCAGCCCCGCGACGTGGCCCTGAACCCCGTCCGCCTGGCGGTGTTCTGCGCCGTCGTGGAACGGCAGAGCTTCCGCCGCGCCGCCGACGAGCTGTGCCTGGCCCAGCCGACAGTGAGCGGCCACATCCGCGTGCTGGAGGAGGCATTCGGCGCGCCGCTCTTCGACCGCCGACGCCGCGGCGCCCACCTCACGGAGGCTGGCCGCGCCGTCTATGACTACGCGGTGGGGATGCGGCGGGAGCTCAGCGCTCTGTACGCGCACCTGAGCGACCTCGCGGGCGGCAGGGCGGGCGCCGTGACGCTCGGCGCGGCGCAGGTGCCCGGCACCTATATCCTGCCCGAGCTGCTGGCCCGCTTCTACCACCAGCACCCGGCGGCGCGCGTGAATTTGCGCCTCGTGCCGCCCGACGCGCTCGCTGAGGAGGTGCTGCGCGGGCGGCTCGATTTCGGCATCGTCAGCGAGATCACACGGCTCGGCACGCTCCAGTCGGAGCCGCTCTGGGCGGAGCCGACCGTGCTCATCGCGCCGGCCGGGCACCGGCTGGCCGGGCGTGCCGCGGTCGGCCTGGCGGAGCTAGCGGGCGAGGCGTTCATCGTCGGCCCGGCGCGCAACCTGAGCGACCGGGCGCTCGACCGCGGCCTGGCGCGGGCGGGGCTGCCGGCACGGCGCGTGGTGATGGAGATAGGCACGCACGAGGGCGTGAAGCAGGCCGTGCAGCGCGGCGTGGGGCTGGCGATCGTTTTCCGGCGCGTGGTGGCCGCCGAATTGGCGCAGGGGCAGCTCGTCGCGCTGCCGCTCGACGAGCTGCCCCTGGTCGAGCAGTTCCTGATGGTCTACCGCCGCGCCCACCGCTTCACTCCCCTGGCGACGAGCCTCATGGCGTTTATCCGCGCCGAGGCCCAGGGCTTCGCCGCTGCCGGGCCAGCCAGCGCGGGCTCAGCGGAGGCAGTTGGTGATCAGGTGGCGACCACTAGCCGCGTGTAGGAGGGGCGAGGCACAGCACGCTATGATGCAAGCAGACACGCGGCCGGAGGTCCAACATGGCGGTAGTGCAGCGAGGCCTGACGCTTGAGCAGTTCCTAGCGCTGCCCGAGGAGAAGCCCGCGCTCGAATACGAAGATGGGATGGTGACGCAGAAGGTGGCGCCGAAAGGCCGACACAGCGCGCTCCAAGCAGCGCTCGTAAGGTACTTCGACAATGCGGCGCTCGCGCGCAAGCTGGCTCGTGCGTTCCCCGAGCTGCGCGTCACCTTTGGCGGTGTCTCGCGCGTGCCCGACGTCAGCGTTTATCGTTGGGAGCGCGTGCCGCGGGACGCGGCGGGCCGGGTTGCCGACGTATTCACGGTTCCGCCCGACCTAGTGATCGAGATCGTCTCGCCGCAGCAGAGCGTGAATGAGCTCGTCCGCCGCTGCCTCTGGTACGTGGATCACGGGGTCCCGCTCGCGCTGCTGGTGGACCCGGAGGACGAGTCGGTCATCCGCTTCCAGCCGAACGAGGAGCCGCGTGCCCTCCGCGGCGCCGATGAGTTTGACTTCGCGGACGTGCTGCCGGGCCTTCAGCTCGCGGTGCGGGAGCTGTTCGCGTCGCTGCAGATGGAGTGACGGGGCGCGCCGCGCTTGATCGGCTGGCGAGGCCGCCGCTATAGTGCCGGCGGCCGGGGCCGTGCTGCACACGGGTGGGCAAGCGGTGGGCCGGCGGGGTGAGCGCGACCGCGATGGCGAGTAACCGGCCTCCGCGCGGAGGCACGCGACACACGTTCGGGCCGGCCGGGTGGCGCCGCCGGCCGCCGCGCGAGGTCCCCGCCACTTTCGGCGACACGCTTCGGCAGGCCCGGCGGGCGCGCGGGCTGAGCCTGGAGGACGCGGAGCGCGAGACGCGCATTCCCTTCAAGTACCTGGCCGCCCTCGAAAACCAGGAATACGGCAGCCTTCCCACACTCGTCTACGCCCGCGGCATCCTGCGCGCCTATGCTCGGTTCCTCGAGCTCGATCCCGACCCCCTGGTGGCCCAGTTCCGTCCGCCGCGCCCCCGCGACGACCACGGCGCCATTCGCCCCGCGCTGCCCCTCGCGCCCAGCGGGCCGCCTCTTTCCGGGTCGCTGCTCGTCGGCCTGCTGGTGGCGCTCGGCGCGGCGTTGCTCACGGTCTACCTGTATGGCCAGTACGTGGCGCTCAGCGACAGCCTTCAGGCGCCCGAGCGCCCGGCGACCGCAGGCGGTCTGGACATTCCCGAGCCACTGATCGCGCCGTGGACGCCGCTGCCGCTCGCTACGCTGCCACCGCTGCTCGTGGCGGCCGCGCCGCCCGCCGAGGAGCCCGCGGAGCCCGCGGAGGCGCCTGAGTCGGTCGAGACGCCCGGTCCCGGCACGCCCACCACGGTCCCCCAGCCGACCGCCACGCCCACGGTCCCGCCCAGCCCCACGCCCTCACCGCTGCCGCGCGCCGCTGTCGTCGTCGAGGCGCGCGTCACCGAGCGGTGCTACTTGCAGGTGTGGTCGGACGGGCAGCAAGTGCTCGCGGAGACGGTGGAGCCGGGCACCAGCCGCGCCTTCACGGCCAACGACCGGCTGCAGATGCGGGTGAGCAACGCGGGCGCCGTGCAAGTGCTGGTGAACGGCGAGCCGCAGGGCCGCCTCGGCACGCCCGGCCAGGCGATTGACGTGACGTGGGGCCGCCGATAGCGAGGACTCGGGGCTGTAGTACCATCCACAGCGCACCGGCGATGCGCGGCCGGAGCGGGTACAATTCGGGAGTGGCCGGCCGGGCGCGGGCGCGAAATCTTGGGCGGGGCAGGCTAGGCATATTAGAACAGGTGTGCTACAATATCGGAGCGCGAGCCGCGCGTGGGGCCGGCTCGCTGGGATGGCTCGAAGTACGATGCGGAGTAGAGGAGCGCCGAACGAATGGATAAGGATCGAGAGAAGGCATTGGACCTCGCGCTGACCCAGATCGAGCGCAGCTTCGGCAAGGGCTCCATCATGCGGCTGGGCGAGGCGAGCGCGCGCATGTCGGTCGAGGTCGTCCCGACCGGCGCGATCGCGCTCGACCTGGCGCTGGGGGTGGGCGGCATCCCACGCGGCCGCGTGACGGAGATCTTCGGCCCCGAGTCGTCGGGCAAGACCACGCTCGTGCAGCACATCATCGCCGAGGCGCAGCGGGGCGGTGGCGTGGCCGCGCTCATCGACGCCGAGCACGCCCTCGACCCCGAGTACGCGCAGAAGTGTGGCGTGCAGGTCGAGGACTTGCTGGTGTCCCAGCCCGACACGGGCGAGCAGGCGCTGGAGATCTGCGAGGCGCTCGTCCGGAGCGGCGCGCTCGACGTGGTGGCGATTGACTCCGTGGCCGCGCTCGTGCCGCGCGCCGAGCTGGAGGGCGACATGGGCGACTCGCACGTCGGCCTGCAGGCGCGCCTTATGTCGCAGGCGCTGCGCAAGCTGACCGGTGCGATCAGCCGCTCCAAGACCGCCGTCATCTTCACCAACCAGCTCCGCGAGAAGGTCGGCGTGATGTTCGGCAACCCGGAGACGCAGCCGGGCGGGCGCGCGCTGAAGTTCTACTCGTCGGTGCGCCTCGACATCCGCCGCACCGAATCGCTGAAGCAGGGCACCGAGGTGATCGGCAGCCGCGCGAAGGTGCGCGTGGTGAAGAACAAGGTGGCCCCGCCTTTCCGCGTCGCCGAGTTCGACATCCTGTACGCTGAGGGCATCTCGAAGGAAGGCAACCTGCTCGACATCGGTATCGAGCTGGGCATCGTGAAGAAGAGCGGCGCCTTCCATTCCTACGGCGACACGCGGCTTGGCCAGGGCCGCGAGAACGCGCGCGAGTATCTGCGCCAGAACCCCGAGATGGCCGCCGAGATCGAGCGCCAGATCCGCCAGCAGACCGCGGCGGCGCGCACCCCGGCCGCTACGCCCGCGCCGGAGCTGGCCGCTGCGGACAGCTTGCCGGCGGATGTGGCCGAGCTGCTCGAGCAGCCGGCGTTCTAGCCATGACTCGCCTGAGCGACGGGGGGCGCTGGCCGCGGCCAGCGCCCCCCATGCGTGCCCCCGGTGCGGTGGGCGCCCCCACGAGCGGCACGATCACCGCGATCGAGCCGCAGCGCCGCCGCGGCGGCCGGCGCTTCAACGTCTTCCTGGACGGCGAGTTCGCCTTCAGCCTCGACGCCAGCCTGGCCGCCCGGCTGCGCCTCGACCAGGAGCTTGGCACGGCTGAGATCGCAGCGCTCGTCGCGTCCGACGAGCGCGCCCGCGCCCTCGACGCTGCCTACACCTTCCTCTCCTACCGCCCGCGCAGCGCCCGCGAGGTCGAGCAGCGCCTGCAGCAGAAGGGCTACTCGCCCGCCGCCATCGCCTCGGCCCGCGAGCGTCTCGACCGCTTTCGGCTCGTGGACGACACGGCGTTCGCCCGTTACTGGGTGGAGCAGCGCCAGGCGCACAGCCCGCGCGGCCGCACGGTGCTGCGGGCGGAGCTACGCGCGAAGGGCGTGGGTGCGGCAGAGATCGCCGCCGTGCTGCCCGAGGGCGACGAGGGCGCGGCGGCCTACCAGGCGGGCCTGCGCCGGCTGCGGAGCTTGAGCAGGCTCGATCACGCTACCTTCCGCCAGCGCATGGGCGCCTACCTGCAGCGCCGCGGCTTCAGCTACGGCGCCAGCGCCACCGCCGTCGAGCGCCTCTGGGCCGACGCCAGCGCGGCTGCCTCGGAGAGCTAGCCTTCCCCCCGAGCACGGTTCGCCGATAATCGCTAGCCCGCGGCGGGAGCGAGTAACCTTTCGCACGGGGAGACTCGCCGGCTATCATGTGGGCGCACGACGAGCCCCCGCGGGCTCAAAGGAGGTGCGCGGTGCGGCTAGCTATCATCCTCGGCTCGGCGCTCCTGCTGCTCGCGGCGCCACGGGCAGCCAGCGCGCAGGTCTACTGCGCGAGCCGCCCCACGAACAGCAGCGGCTACGCGTCGTACGTACCCACGGGCTACTCGTCCTATTCAGGCTTCGCCAGCTTCCCCGGCGGAATGGCCTCGGGCGCGCTCCCATCGGGCTACAGCACCAACCCGTACGTCGGCTGTGCCCCGACCACCGCCACGACGAGCGCGAACCCGATCGATCAATCCGGTGGCGGGAGCAGCCCCCCGAGTTATTCCGCGGTCATTGCCTCGAACGTCTATAACCCGTACAGCGGCTGGGGTATTCCCAACGCGGCGTCGTATCCGTTCGCTAGCTATGGCGCCAACACGACCCCGGGCTCGGCCAACACCCCTGGCAACCCTACCACCAGTACCAACTTCGCCGCGTTCCCCGGTATGGCGCCGTCCGGCTCTCTCACGGTCGCTCCAGCTAACACGCCGCGCACGTCTAGCCCCTCCAACACGACAGTTTCCCAGAGCACAGCGGCCGCCGCGCCCTTCAGCGCGCCCGCGGCTCCTACCGCCACGATGGCCTCCTACGGCGGCTACACCCCGCCGGCCGGCTCGTCCATCGCGAACAACGGCGCTACCTACTACAACGCCGCGGGCGTCTCTATCTACTATGGCGGCGCCGACCCGAGCGGGAACGCGCCGGCCCCTGGCGCCGGCTCCGCCCTGGGCGCCAGCACGTACGGGACGGCCGCGGCCGTCGCGCCGGGCGCATACGGCACCGGGCCGACCGCCGCTGCTGGCGTCGATTACGGCGGCGCCAGTCAGTATACTTATGGCAATGGGGCGTCGTTCCCCGTCCCCGACGCGGGCGCCGGTGCGGCGCCCGCCTATGGCTGTGACGCCAGCTGCTAGCACGCGGTGCGTGGCGGAGGACTCATGTCGACAACGGTACTACCTGCTCAGGCCTTCGCGGACGAGCTCGTCGCCCAGGTGCGCGAGTTCTGCCGCTCGCTCGACGCCAATCCGCCGGCCTACAGCTACGTGCCGCTCACCACGGACGCGCAGCGGCTCCACGTGATGAAGAGCCGTTACTTCAACGAGCTGCGCGCGGGCGAGGTGTTCGGGAGCTGGCTGCGCGGCTTCACCGACCTGGAGGTGAAGCTCCAGTTCATGGAGGCCATCGGCGAGGAGGCGCGCCACTCCCAGCTCCTGGCCGAGCGCATTCGCGAGCTGGGCGGCGGCGACCCAGCCGACTACGACCCCGTCCCCGGCCAGATCGCCATGTTCAATGCCTTCGCCGGCCTGCAGGACACCGTCGAGCGCGTGGCCGCCTTCTCGCTGGCGGGCGAGGGCGTGGCCGACTACCTGATCGAGTTGATGCTCGACGCGCCGAGCGTGCCCGAGTGGCTCAAGGCGCCCTACCGGCTGATCCACGAGGACGAGGCCGAGCACGGCAACTACCCGGCCGAGGTCATCGCCCGCCTGGCGACGACGGAGGAGAGCCAGCACCGCGCTCGCAAGGCCGTCGCCATGAGCCTCGAGCTGCGCCGCCGCTACTTCGCCGACCTCGACGACGCCGTCCTTCGCGGCAAGCGGTGGTGATTCCGAGCGTTCCTGCTCAGTGTTCATTTAGCGGCGGCTCGCCGCGGCGCAGGCGCTCGACGTTTGCGGCCACGGCATCGGCGATGCCGTTGTAGCCGCGGTCGGTGACGCCGCCGACGTGGGGTGTGGCGATCACGTTGTAGGCGAGGAGCGGGTCGTCGGGCGCGATCGGCTCCTGCCAGAACACGTCGAGCCCCGCGCCCGCCAGGCGCCCGCTCGCCAGGGCGTCCCGCAGCGCCGCGTAGTCCACGAGCGGCCCCCGCGCCACGTTCACCAGGTACGCGCCTGGCTTTATCGCGGCGAACGCCGCCGCGTCGAACAGGCCGCGCGTCTCGGCGGTGACGGGCAGGCAGAGGGCGACCACATCGGCATCCGCCAGGGCCGCGTGCAATGCGCCGATCGGGTAGTAGCGCGCCAGCCCCAGGTGGGCGACGGGGCTGCCGTCGGGGCGCCGGCCCACGCCGCAGAGCGTCACGCCGAAGGGCTGCAAGCGCTTGGCGAGTGCGCTGCCGACGTGGCCCAGCCCCACCAGGCAGATCGTGCGGCCGAGGAGCGCCTGGCCGAGCGGCGCGCCGAGCACGCCCGCGCGCACGGCCGCCTGCGCCTCCGGGAAGCGGCGCAGCAGGGCGAGGATGAGCAGCACCGCCAGCTCGGCCACGGACTCGGCGTTGCCCATGCCGCCGCTCGGCACGTTCGCCACCCAGATGCCGCGCGCCCGCGCCGCCGCGAGGTCCACGCCCTCGAGCCCGACGCCCCACTGCTGAATCAGGCGGAAGCGCCCGGCGTCCATGACGTCGGCGCCGATGCGCGCCATCGCCGGAATGACGATGTCCACGCCGTCGAGCGCGTCCCGCACGGCGTCTGTCGCGCAGGCCACCACCTCGTCGTCCGGCAGCCGCGCGCGGAGCAGTCGCGGCGCCGCCGAAAATCCCTCGCTACAGAAGAGGATGCGCATATCCAATGATAGGCGGTGCCGAGGCCAGGACAAGCCCTGTATATTCGAGGGACCCACTGGTGATGGGGGTGACGATGAAGCGTGGACAGGTCTTTCTTGCAATCACGATGCTGGCCGTGTTGCTGGTGGCGTGCGCGGGCAGCGGCGGCGGGGTGTCGAGCGCGGCGCGGTCGGCGAGCGCCCCGCCGCCCACAAGCGAGGGAGCGCCGAGCAGCGGGCAGATGGGCGCCGGGGCGAGCGCGACCGGGGCCGCGGCGCCGACGGGCGCGCCAGCCGCCCCGGCCGCGCTCGTGCCGCTGAAGGCGGCCTACACGGCGATCGCCACGGCGCAGGCGGCGTTCTGGCTGGGGGTCGAGGGCGGCTACTTCCACCAGCAGGGGCTGGACGTCGAGTTGATCCGCCTCGACGGCAGCAGCCGCGCGATGCCGGCGCTGCTGTCGGGCGACGTGCCGATCAGCATGCTCACGGGCGCCGCGGTCGCGGGCGCGGCCGCGCAGGGCGCTGACGTAGTATTCGTCGCCAGCGGCGCTCCCAATCTCGTCTTCCAGGTGGTTGCGGCGCCGCAGATCACGAGCTTCGAGGAGCTGCGCGGCCAGCCTGTCGGCAGCACCGGCATCGGCTCGTCGTCGGACTTCGCGCTGCGCTACGCGCTGCGCCGCAACGGCCTTGATCCCGAGCGCGGCGTGATCAGCCGCAACATCGCGGGAGGCGACGCGCAGATCCTGGCCGCGCTGCAGAGCGGCGCCATCCTGGCCACCGCGTTCGCGCCGCCGACCGACTACTTCGCCGTGCAGCAGGGTTTCCGCAGCCTGGCCCGCCTGGCCGACTGGGACGTCGCCTACCAGGGCGCGGGCGTGGTCACCACCAAGTCGTTCATCGCGAGCCAGCGCGATACGATGCTGCGCTTCATGCGCGCCTACGTGGCGGCGGTCCACCGCGCGAAGACCGACCCGGCGTTCGCGCTGGGCGTGATGCGCCAGTACACGGGCATCGAGGACCAGGGGTCGCTGGAGTGGGGCTACCACCAGTACGTGGACGCCTGGCCGCCCGCGCCGTACGCTAGCCCGGCCGGCCTGCAGGGGGTGATTGACAGCCTGGTGCCGAGCAACCCCGACGTGGCGAAGGTGGACCCCACGACCCTTGTGGATTCGAGCCTGTTGGAAGAGCTGGAGGCCAGCGGCTACGTCGCCGGCCTGTATGGCCGCTAACCATACGCGAGCGGCGCCGTGCCCGGCCTGGCTAGCCGAGGGCCGGGCTCTCGTCGTCGAGCGCGTCGCGGGAGCGGAGGTACCACCAGGTCGCCACGGTGCCCAGGGCGCAAAGGCTCGCGACGATCACCATCGCCAGGCGCACGCCCAGGTTCTCGCTGAGCCCGCCCAGGGTGAGCGCGCCGAGCGGCGTCATGCCCATCCCCAGCATGGTGTACAGGCTCATCACGCGGCCGCGCATCTGGCCCGGCGCCGCGTACTGGCAAAGCGTCTGCGCCGTGGCGCTGAAGGCGATGCTGGCCATGCCGAGCACGAGCAGCAGCGCGGCGCCCGCGGCGTACCAAGGGGTGATGGCCACGGCCGCCAGCAGCAGGCTAAAGGCCACGGCCGCGCGCAGCATGAGCCGCAGGCTGGCCTGGCCGTGCGAGGCGACGAGCAGCGCCGCCACGAGCGAGCCGACGCCCAGGAACGAGCTGACGACGCCGTAGCCCTCCGGCCCGGTGCCGTAGGCGTAGCGGGCGAGCAGCGGCAGCACCGTAATGAAGTTGAAGCCATAGGCGCCGAGGGTCCAGACGAGGAGCAACACCCCGAACAGTCGGGGTGTGCGCAGCGCGTAGCGGATGCCGTCGCCGAGCTGGCGGCGTAAGGGGCCGCGGGCGGGCGGGGACACGTCGTGGAACTCGGCGGCACGCATCAGGATGAGCCCGAGGACGGTGGGCAGGTAGCTGAAGGCGTTCACCCAGAAGCAGGCCGCCATCCCGACCGTGGCGATGAGCACGCCCCCGGTAGCGGGGCCGATGATGCGCGACAGGTTGAAGTTGCCCGAATTCAGGGCAACGGCATTCCCCAGATCCTCGCGGCCCACCAGCTCGACGACGAGCGCGGAGCGGGTGGGGTTGTCGACGGCCACGAACACGCCCTGGACCACCGACAGCACGTAGAGGTGCCAGAGCTGGATGTGGCCGCTGCCTACGAGCGCGGCGACGACCATGGCCTGCGCGGCCACGCCCAACTGGGTGAGGATGAGCACCTGGCGCTTCGGGAAGCGGTCGGCCAGCACGCCGCCGAAGATGGCGAACAGCGAGATCGGCAGGAACTGCACCATCGTGACCGTGCCGAGCGCGATGGGCGAGCCGGTGAGGTCGAGCACCAGCCAGGCCATGGCCGTGCGCTGGATCCAGTTGCCGGTGAGCGACACGAACTGGCCGCCCCAGAACAGGCGGTAGTTGTAGTTCCGCAGGGCGCGGAAAGTCGTGCCGAGGCGAGCGCCGAGTGCTGACTGCTGAGCGCTGAGTGCGGGCACGGCCGCGACGCTGGGGAGCGCGGCCGGGACCGCGCGGGTCTCGGCGGCGGTCGCCACGCCGGCCCCGGCCGGGGCCGCGGGCCGCTCGGCCGGGCGGTCAGAACCGTTGGGGCTGATACGGCTCGTGTTGTGCCTCCTCAGCGGCCCGCGCGCGACGCGGCCCCGTGGTATTCCTTGCGCAGCAGGTCGCGCAGGCGCGGCGCCGCGCGCTCGCGGAAGGCGATCAGGATGTCGAGCTGCTCCAGCGTCTGGCGCAGCGTGCGCTCCGCGCCCTCGACCGGGTGCTCGGCGAAGAAGGCCGCCACCTCGTCGCGCGCCTCGGCGGTCGCCAGATGCACCGTGGCGGCCACCAGCCGGCGGCGCATGAAGGGCGGCAGGCGCTCCTCCACCGCCGACCACTGCACGCGCACGAAGTTCCAGGCCTGGTGCTTGCCAACCGGGTTGCCCAGCAGGCGGGCGAGGAGCGGCCCTACGTCCTGGGTCTTCACAGCGGGCGTGAGGCTCAGGTCGAGCGCCTGCTGCACGAGGACCGGGTCCTCGAAGGCGGCCAGCCCGAACAGGTGCCGCACCTCGTCCTGGGGCGTGCGCGCCTCGCGCATGTGGGCGAGGTAGGCATCGAAGAGGGCGGGGCTACCGTCCTGCGCGGCGATGGCGATGAACACGTCCACCAGGTTCGGGTCCACGCGGTTCGGGTCGGCCCAGTAGCGCTCGATGCCCTCACGCGCCTCGCTTACTACCTCCGGTAATCGCGCGAGCCGCCCGAGGGCGCGGATGACGGCGGCGCGGCGCAGGCGGCGGGCGTCGCCGTCGTCGGGCGCGGGCTGCCAGCCAAGCTGCTCGATCTGCGGGGCGAGCAGATGCTCCACCAGCGCCGACCAGGCCGGCCGGTCGTCCGGCTCCACCAGGTAGAAGTCAATGGAGGCCAGCGCGTCTACGATGGCCTCGACGACCGCGTAGTGCGGCTCGTGGCGGAAGCCCTCCAGCAAGCCGAGGAACGTGTCGATGCCGGCGTAGTCGGCCCGGACCAGCGCCCACTGGTTGCCCACGAGGGCCACGCGCTCGGCGGCGTCGAGCACGGCGCCCACGTCCTCCGTCAGGCCGGCGAGGGTCGCGGGGTCGTGGAGGACGCGGTAGAAGCCGCTGCCGCCCGCGTTGGCGTAGAGCCAGCGCGGCGGCCTGGGCGTGCCCAGCGCGATCTCCGCGCGCGGCGTGGACAGGAGCGCGCGCTGGACGAGGGGGCGGCGCCCGTCGGCGTAGCGGAGCACGATGGGGACGCGCCAGCGGGGAGATAGGGATTGGGGGTTAGGGGCTGGGGATGGGCCGTCAGCCGTTGGCCCCTGACCGCCATCCCCTCTTCCTCGTCCCCTGTCCCCCAGTTCCGGGTTGGCGAAGAAGCGCTGCTGTTCGAGGAGCAGGTGGGCGCGGGTGCCGGTGGGGCGGGCCGTGGCGCGGACGAGCGGGAAGCCGGGCTGGTCGATCCAGTCGCGAGCGATGGCCCGCACGCGCGCGCCGGACGCCTGCTCCAGCGCGCCGAAGAGGTCGTTCGCCGTCGCATTGCCCTCGCGGTGGTCGCGGATGTACTGGCGGACGCCGGCGCGGAACACCGGCGGGCCGACGTACTGCTCGAGCATGAACAGCACCGCGGCGCCCTTCTCGTAGGTGATCGCGTCGAACATCTCGCTGGCCTGCGCGGCGCTCTTGACGGGCGCGTGGATCGGGCGCGTCGAGGCGAGCGCGTCGGTAGCGAACGGGGCCGCCTTCTCCTGCTGGAAGTCCACCCAGATGTCCCAGTCGGGGCGCCAGTCACCGACCGTGCGGAACTCGATCCAGGTGGCGAAGGCCTCGTTCAGCCAGAGGTCGTCCCACCACTGCATGGTGACGAGGTTGCCGAACCACTGGTGGGCGATCTCGTGGGCCACGACGAGGGCGATGCGCTTCTGCGCGGCGACCGACGCCGTGTTGGGATCGCAGAGGAGCGCCGTCTCGCGGAAGAAGATGGCGCCCGAGTTCTCCATGGCGCCGGCCTCGAAGTCGGGCACGGCGAGCAGGTCGAGCTTGCCGTAGGGGTAGCGCACGCCGAAGTAGCGCTCGAGGCGGTTGAGGGAGGCGACGGCCGCCTCGAGGGCCAGCCCGCCCATGCTGGTCTTGCCCGGCACCGTCCAGACGCGGATGGGCACGCCGCCGCGGGCCAGCGCGGCCTCGGTGGCCTCCAGGGCGCCGACCGCGAGCGCGACGAGGTAGGTGGACATGCGCGGCGTCGTGGCGAAGGTGACGGTCTTCGTGCCCGGCCGCGGCCCCGGCTCCTCGCGGAGCAGCCGGCCGTTCGAGATCGCCACGAGGTCATCGGGCACGGTGGCCGACAGGTTGAAGCGGGCCTTGAAGGCTGGCTCGTCGAAGCAGGGGAAGGCGCGGCGGGCGTCGGTGGCCTCGAACTGGGTGAAGGCGTAGCGGCGGCCGCCGGCCTCGGCGCGGTACAGCCCGCGCAGCCCCGTGCCGATGGTGCCGCGGAACGCCAGGCGCAGCGTGGCGCGGCCGGCCGGCAGCGGCTCGGCGAAGCGCAGCTCGGCCGTCTCGCGCGCGGGATGGTAGGCAACGCGAGCGGTCTGGCGGCGCCGCGCCGCGGTCACCTCGGCGCGCGTGATCTCCAGGTCGAGGGCGTGCAGCTCGACGCGGCGCACGGGCCGGTCGAGGGTGAGGAGGATGGTCTCATCGCCGGTGAACGACCAGGCATCCAGATCGGGCGCCAGGTGGACCGTGTAGCGCTCGGGCCGCACGTGGCGCGGCAGGCGAAACTCGGCGTCGTTCATGGAGGCGCCTCCGGGAAGCAATGGGCGACTGACAGCTAGGATAGGGCCACGCCCCCCGCCCGGACAAGCCGCCGGCCGTGTCGCCGGTGGCGACAGGTCGTGGCCGGGCAGATTTTGGCGAGGTTCGGTTAAACGGTAAGCCGGTGCGGCGCGTGGATTGCCAGGCCCGGCGCGGGTTTGCCCGCGGTGGAGGACCGCGAAAACGGCTATTGATTGAGAAATACGGTAAGCAGCGGACTGGCAATCGCGCGGTTTGGGCGCCGCACGGAGCCCGGGCAGGGTGGCGGTCGCTGGGTGGCTCGCGGCGCAAGGCATGGCGCGATCTCCCTGCGGTGGTGGCGGGCTGGCGTTGGCGGAGCCTCTACTAGATAAGGCGGTTGAGGGGGCGGCGGAGTCCGGCGGCTGTGCGCGGAGGGCGAGCGAGGCCGACTCGTCACCACAGGAAGGGAATCAAGGCCCGGGTCCGCTGCTCGTAGGCGGGGTAGGCGTCCGGGAATTGCTGCTCCATGAGGTGATCTTCGGCGCCGACGCGCCAGAGGAAGATGGGGGTCAGGAAGGCGAGCAGAAAGACGAAGGGGCCGCCGCAGACGATGGCCGAGCCGAGGCAGGCGAGCAGGCCGCCGGCGTACATCGGGTGCCGCACATAGCGGTAGGGGCCGGAGGTGACCAGCTCGTGCCCTTCCTTGGCGGAAACGGTCTGGCTCCAGTTTCGGCCGAGGTGCTGCCGCGCCGAGACCAAGACGGCCATGCCGGCGACGCACAGGATGAGGCCGACAATACTGAGAGCAGGATTGACGGGAGCGAAGTTCACGAAGCTGAGAATCGGCACGTGGGGGAGCGCGAAGGCAGCGATCATCGCAAACAGGAGGCCGAAGCTCTGCCCCAGGTGGGGGTGAGTGTCCCGCTTCGCGCCCAGTCCGGCGACGGTCAGGTAAACGATGAGGATGAGCCAGAGCGCATAGACGAACCAGATGAAGATGACGGTATTCATGGGGAAGTGTACTGGATTCGTCATACCCTCGCGCGACGGGGGGCCGGGCGCGTATGCTCGGAGCGGTGGGCGAGCGGGGGAGAGCGCTCGCGGGCGTCCGCGGAGGGCCGGGCTGTCGTGTTTCTCGGATTGCTGCGTCTCGGCCTGGCCGCGGTGGCGCTGAGCTACGCGCTGGGGCTGGGCGCCTACTTCGCCGGCTTCGCCGGTGGGCTTGGCCGTGGCGGCACCCTGGCGCTGCTGCGCGAGTTGACGCTCTACCTGTTTGTGCCGCTGCCCGCGCTGCTGCTGGTGGCGCTCGCGCTGCGCGCACGGGCGGCGCTGGCGCTGCTGCTCGTGCCGCTCGGGGTCTTTCTCTGGGCGTACGGGCCCCAGTTTCTGCCACACCCGCCACCGGCCGCCGGCGGCCCGCGCCTGCGGGTGCTGACCTTCAACACCGGCGGCAACGTGGGTGGCGGGCAGCAGGCGCCGCTGGTGCGGCTGATCGAGGGTGCCGGCGCGGACGTGGTCGCCCTGCAGGAGGTACCGGCGGCCACGGAGGCGGCGCTGCCGGCCGCCCTGGCGGGGACGTACCCGTATGCCGTGGGCACGACGGACACGCTGCTGCTGAGCCGCTGGCCGCTGCGCGAACGGGGCGAGTTTCGGCTGGCGGACGCCGCCTACCTGGCCCAGCAGGTGGAGGTGGCGGTGGACGACCGGACGCTGCTGCACACGAACGTCCACGTCACGCGGCCGAGCTACCGCGTCCGCTGGCGGCGGGGGCTGGTGCCGCTGGTGCGCGGCTTCAGTCCGGGCTGGCGGGACGCGCAGGTGGAGGAGCTAGTGGCACGGCTGACGGCCGTGGACGGCCCGCGCGTGCTCACGGGCGACTTCAACGAGACGGAGTGGAGCTATCCGTACGAGCGCCTGCACGACGCGCTCGGCGACAGCTTCCGCGAGGCGGGCACGGGCTTCGGCCACACCTACCCGAGCCACGTGCGCTATGGCGGCTGGACGCTGTCGGTGCCGCTGGTGCGCATTGACTACGTGTTCCACTCGGCGGAGCTGGTGGCGCTGGACGCGGCGGTGGGGCCGGATGGCGGGTCGGACCACCTGCCGGTGGTGGCGGACCTGGCGTTTCGGTGATGCCCTCACCCCGGCCCTCTCCCAGGGGGAGAGGGAGGAGACGCGCCCTCACCCCGGCCCTCTCCCAGGGGGAGAGGGAGTAAGGATACCCTCACCCCGGCCCTCTCCCAGGGGGAGAGGGGGTTGGGGGAGGGGCGCGGGGGCGAGGGAGGGGCGCTACTGGCCGAGGGCGCGGATGTAGCCGCTCTCGTCTAGCTCGCGGACGAAGCGGTCGTCGAAGAAGTCGCGGGGGCTGGCTTCGCGGGCGCGGGGATCTCGAGGGCTAGCTCGTCGAGGACGCCCTGGATGGACTGCTCGTCGGGATAGGGCACGCGCTGGAGGTACTTCAGGGCGTAGACCTCGTAGGTCTCCTCCAGCACGTCCATCTCGTCGGTCTTCAGGTAGCTCTTGTACAGGTCCAGCGCGAACGGCTTGTCGGTGACGAGGCGGTGGATGCCAGCGATCTGGCCGCGCAGGAAGCGGCGGACGACGTCGGGCTGCTGGCCGACATAGCTGCGGCGCGCGCTGACGCCCGTCGAGGCGTAGGGGAAGCCGAGGGTGCCGATGTCGAGCAGCTCGTGGAAGCCGAGCTTGCGGGCCTGCGAGACGGACGGGTAGGAGAGGATGCCGGCCTGGACGCGGCCCGCCTCCATGGAGCCGAGGATGTTGGACATGGCGCCGGCCTGGACGATCGCGACGTCGCGGTCGGGCTCGAGGCCGAAGTGGCGGAGCGCGAGCCGCGCGCCGGTGTCGATGGTGGTACCGAGGCGGGAGATGCCGACGCCCTTGCCGCGCAAGTCGTCGGGGCGGGCGATCTCGGGGCGGGCGATGAGGCTCTGCACGAGGGTCTTGACCATCGTGGCGAGCACGAGGGTGTCGCCGCCGCCGAGCGCCGCGGAGACGGTGGTGGCGCCGGCGATCTGGAGGAAGTCCACCTCGCCCGCCATGAGCGCCTGCACACCTTCGTTGCCGCTGGGGAAGGAGAAGATCTCGACATCGAGGCCCTCGCGGGCGAAGTAGCCGGCCTCGTAGCCGGCCCAGAGCGGGGCCATGGTGCCCGAGATGGAGGTGAAGCCGGCGCGCAGCTTGAGCGGCGCGGGGGTGGGCGGGGCGGGGGCGGCCGCTGGCGCCACGCCGGCTGCTGCGCCGGGGGCGGCCGGCGCGGGCGCAGCCTGGCGAGGCGCGCAGCCGACGAGGAGGCCGGCGATGAGGCCGACGAGGATCGCGAGGGGCGCGCCCGCACGGCGCCCGCCAGTCGTGGGCGCCGTGCGGAGAGTTCCGGTGCCCTGTGTCGAATGCTTCACGGACTCATCCTCCGAGCGGTCGGCTTGGCGAAACGGATCGAGAGTGGGCCCATTGTAGCAGGGAGGGGGCGCGGGTTACCTAACCCCCCCGCCCCCCTTCCCTGATAGGGAAGGGGGGTGAGGAAGGCCAGTACGCGCCGGCGGGGGCACTTTCCTGCACCGCGGGGGAGAGGGACTGGCGGGAGGGGAGAAGAGCGTTTGCCTTGCCCGGCCGGCCGGGACCTGTTTACAATGCGCACGAAGTTCTGTCGCCAACGCGCGCGGCTCCGCGCGCGCTCCTCAGGATGTGGCGGACCGGCCCGCGGCGGCGGCCCACGGCCGATCGCGCACGACGGATGGCGGACGAATGCGGCGAGTAACCACCGCGGTCTTCGTGCTGTTCGTGCTCGCGTTCGTCCTCGGCACGGGTTACACGCTGGGGCTGGCGGCGGGGCGCGGCGAGGGCGCGAACGGCGCCACGGTCGGGCTCGCCAGCCTGCTGCAGCGCGTGGCGCCGCCGGTCGCGGCGGCCACCGGCACCCGGAGCGGCGCGCCTAGCTCCGTCTCGCCCGAGTTCCAGGAGCAGTTCCAGACCTTCTGGGAGACGTGGTCGCTCGTTGACCGCGAGTACTACGACCGCGGCGCGCTGGACAGCAAGAAGCTCACGCGCGGCGCCATCAAGGGGATGCTGGAAGCCATCGGCGACCCGCACACGGTCTACCTCGACCCCGACATGAGCGAGGTGAGCGACGCCGAGCTGCGGGGCGGCTTCGAGGGCATCGGCGTACACGTCGACCTGGTGGATGGGAAGCTTCGGGTGGTGGCGCCGATCGAGGGGTCGCCGAGCGAAAAAGCGGGGCTGCGCGCGGGCGACTACATCGTGCAGGCGGACGGCAAGGACCTGGCGGGGCTGACGCTGCTGCAGGCCGTGAACCTGATCCGCGGCCCGCGGGGCACGGCGGTGCGGCTAATGGTGCAGCGGGACGGCTGGCCGGAGCCGCGCCCCTTCGACGTGACCCGCTCGGACATCAAGCTGGAGTCAGTCCGCACACGGCTGCTCGACGGCAACGTGGGCTACGTGCGGATTACGACCTTCGCGAATACGACGGCCCGCGACCTGCGCGGGCCGCTCGACCGGCTGCTGGAGGCCCGGCCGCGCGGGCTGGTGCTCGACCTGCGCTCGAATCCGGGTGGCTACCTACAGGCGGCGCTCGACGTGGCGAGCGAGTTCGTGCCGGAGGGCGTGCTGCTCACGGAGGAGTACGCGGACGGCCGGCGCGAGGTGTTCCGCGCCAAGCCGGGCGGGCACGCGACGCAGGTGCCGCTGGTCGTGCTGGTGGACCACGGCAGCGCCAGCGCGGCGGAGATCGTGGCGGGCGCGATCCGCGACCACGGCCGCGGCATCCTGGTGGGCGAGCAGACGTTCGGCAAGGGGACGGTGCAGCACGTGCACGCGCTGGCCGACCACTCGACGGTGCGCATCACGATCGCGCGCTGGCTGACGCCGAACGAGCAGCCGCTGAACGGCGTCGGGCTGGCGCCCGACATCGCCGTGGCGGCCGGCAGCGGCACGGCCGACCCCGTCCTCGACCGCGCGCTCCAGTACCTGCGCGATCAGCGGTAGCGAGGGCGCGACCGCCCTCCCGAAGGGAGCGGCCATGAAGCCGTGGCTCGTCCTGACCGCCGTCGCCACGCTGGCCTTGCTGGCGTGCCAGCCCAGCAGCGCCCCGCCGCCGGCCGCGCCCGCCCCGCCGGCGGCCGGCGCGGCGCCCTCTGCCGCGCCGGCCGCGCCGGCCGCGCTCGTCCCGGTCCACATGGCGCAGGTGTACATCGCCGGCTCGATGCTGCCGTACTGGCTGGCGCTCGACGCCGGGTACTTCCGTGAGCAGGGGCTCGACGTGCAGACGGTGGCCATGCAGGGGTCGATCCTCGGCATGCAGGCGCTTGTGGCGGGCGACGTGCAGTACGTGCTGACGGCGCCCACGCCGCCGACGATCGGCGCCGTGCTGCAGGAGCCGGACGTGGCGATTCTGGGGAGCATGGGCAACCGGCTGCAGTACGTGTGGGAAGGGAACGTGCGCACGCCGGCGGAGCTGCGGGGCAAGCGGCTGGGCATCTCGCGGCCCGGGGACTCGTCGCACGACTTGCAGGTGAAGGCGCTGCAGCACTTCGGCGTGCCGGAGAGCGAGGTCCAATGGGTGAACATCGGCGGCATCCCCGAGCGGCTGGCGGCGCTGATCGGCGGCCAGATCGACGCGACGCTGGTAACGGTGCCGGGGAACCTGCAGGCGCAGAAGGCCGGAGCGTTCTACGACATCGCCGACCTGGGCGAGCTGGGGATCGAGTACATCGGCACGTCGGCGTACGCGCGGCGCACGTGGGCGCAGCAGAACCCCGCGGCGGCCGAGGGATTCCTGCGCGGGCTGATCAAGGCGAACCACGCCATTCCGCGGCAGCCCGAGCTGGCGAAGGCGGTCCTGCAGAAATACCTGGACCTGAACGACGCCGAGGAGCTGGAGGTGGTGTACCAGGACACGGCGCGCAGCGTCGAGCCGGCACTCGCGCCGTCGCTGGCGGGGCTGCAGGCGGTGATCGAGGCGACGGTACCGCAGAACCCGGCCGCGGCCTCGCTGCGGGCCGAGCAGCTCGTGGACCCGAGCTTTTTGCAGGCGATCACGGCGAGCGGGTATCTGGCCGGCCTGGAACGCTGAGCGCGCCGCGCGCTCCTGCGCGATTCTAGCGGAGCGCGATGGCCGGCGCGCGTGGGCATCGCGTATAATTCCGAGTGTCGGACAAGCAATTCGCCAACAACCGCAAAGCGTTCCACGACTACCATATCCTCGAGACCGTCGAGGCCGGGCTGGTGCTGACGGGCACCGAGGTCAAGTCGGTGCGCGAGGGCCGGATCAGCCTGCGCGAGGCGTACGTCCGGGTCGAGCGCGGCGAGGCGTGGCTGCTGGGGGCGCATATCGCGCACTACGCACAGGGCAACCGGTACAACCACGAGCCCGTGCGACCGCGGAAGTTGCTGCTGCACCGCGACCAGATCGCGCACCTGGCCGGGAAAGCGCAGGAGGGCGGCATGACGATCGTGCCGCTGCGGGTGTACGACCGGCGCGGGCACGTGAAGGTCGAGATTGGGCTGGCCCGCGGCAAGAAGCTGTGGGATAAGCGTCAGTCGCTCGCGAAGCGGGAGGCGGCGCGCGAGATCGACCGGGCGGTGAAGGAGCTGTCGCGAGCGTAGGCCCTCACCCTAGCCCTCTCCCAGGGGGAGAGGGAACAGAACGGCTCCCTCTCCCGCTGGGAGAGGGTCGGGGTGAGGGGAATCATGAGGGGACGCAGGGTTTCGACAGGGGAGAAGGTCGCGAAATTGCAAGCCGAGGATGCCATCTCCCTCGTTAATCCGGTGGCACGCCAGTAACTGGCACTCCTGAACTAGCTCTCGCGGCTTAACACCCGCGAGCGTCCGCCCGGCCTCCTCTGATGGGTCGGTAACGGGCGCCACTTAAGTCAGAGTGCGACGCGCCGGACCGCCGGCTAGGGCGCGTCAAAGACTTAGCGGGCTGGCTCACGCGCAACCCGTCGATAGGTGGCGCGGGAGCGAGATCAAAGTGTCGACTAAGCTTGTAGGACATTTCGGACTGACTCGCTCTGGACGAGGGGTTCAACTCCCCTCCGTCTCCACCACGAACAGGGCCGGGCGCGTTGGCGCTCGGCCCTGTTGTTCTGTGTACAATCCGGCGCCAGGCTACCGGCCCCCGTGGCGCTTGCCATCGCCGCCGTGAACGGCGTGCCAGGGGGGCGGGGCTGGCGCAGCGGGGGCGGCTGCAAGTCGCCGGCACCTTGCCATCGCCGCCGTGAACGGCGGGCCGGGGGGGCGGGGCTGGCGCAGGCCAACACGGGGACCCGCCCGGGCCGGCTGCCTCCGTCGGTTTTCGCCATGGGGGAACGCCCGACGCCGCCGGGCGGCGGGGGACGAGCCTCCGCCCTACCACACACGGTAGCGGGGTTTCCGCCATGACGACGGCCGCGCCAGGGACGGGCTTTGGGGGAGCGATAGGGTGAGCGAGCTGGGCGACGCGCTGCGGGGGGGGCTGGAGGCGGCTCCCGGCTCGGCCGGCAGCCCCGTGGCGCCCCCGGCTGAGGCGGCGCCCGCCACGGCCGCGGAGCAGCGGACGGCCCGCGCTGCCACGATCCGCGAGATCGCGGACTGGGTGGCGCCGGGCACGCCCGCGGAGGCGATCGGGCTGGCGCTGGCGCTGCTGGTGGCCGTGGTGGGCCAGCAACTGCTTGGCCAGCGGCCGCTGGTGGTGCCGGTGCTGGGCGCGTGCGCGCTGGCGCTGCTGGGGGTGCGCCTGCTGGCCCGGCCGCCGCGCCGCGCGCCGCTGCGCCGCCCGCCGGCGCCGCCCGCGCCCGAGGCCGACAGCCCGGACACGACGCTTGTCCAGGAGGCGGCTACCCGCGGGCCGTCGACGCTCTGGCCCGAGAGCTTCGCCACGGCGCACACGACGCTTGTCCAGGAGGCGGCTGCCCGCGGGCCGGGCGCGCCAGGCTCGCCGGCCCCCGTGGCGGCCGAAGCGAGCGGGCCACCCGGCGGGGTGGTAGCCGCGGCGAGCGCGCGGGACGCGGCGCCGGCGGTGGAGGTCCCCGGTACGGGGGCGGGCGCGCCGGCACGGGCGCGCGATGTGGCCCTGGTGCTGGGCGCGTCGCGGCGGGAATGGCTGCTGCGCGCGGCGCTGCTGCTGGGCGCGGTCGCGTGGGTGCAGATGCGCGGCCGGCCAGGGAGCGCGGACTACACGCCGGTCGTGCTGGTGTGGCTGGCTTCGATGGCCGTCGCGGGCGCCGCCGCGGCCTGGCCGCTGCCCACGCCGCGGCGCTGGGCCGCGGCGCTGGCCGCGCTGCCGCGCGCCGACTGGCTGGTGCTGGGCGGCGTGACGGTCGGGGCGCTGCTGCTGCGCGCGGTGTGGATCAACCACGTGCCCTACGTGTTCGCGGGCGACGAGGGCGCGCAGGCGCTGGCCGCCGTGGACGTGCTGCACGGGCAGCTCCGCAACCCGTTTGGCACCGGGCCGGCGGGCGCGCCGACGCTGTTCACGTTCCTGGAAGCGGGCGTGATGCGGCTCGCCGGCGAGACGGTGGCGGGCGCGCGGCTGGGGAGCGCCGCGCTGGGTGCGCTGGCCGTGCTGGTCACCTACCTGCTCGGGCGACGGCTGTTCGGGCGGACGGTGGCCATCACCGCGGCGGTGCTGCTGGCGGTGTACCATTACCACGTGCTGTACAGCCGCGTGGGGACGGCGGCGATCGCGGACGCGCTGCTGCTGGTGGCCGCGCTGTACTTCCTCGATCGCACGGTCGTCGAGCGGCGGCCGCTGGACGCGCTGGCGGCGGGGCTGGTCGTGGGCCTGGGCGCCTACGCCTCGGCGCTGGCTGGGCGCGTGCTGCCGGTGCTCGCCATCGCCTACCTGCTGTACGCCGCGCTGTGGGACGCCGAGCGGCTGCGGCCGCGGCTGCCGCGCCGGGCGGAGTGGCGGGCGCTCGCGCCGCAGGCCGGCTGGCTCGCGCTCGGCGCGGCGCTGGTGGCGCTGCCGCTGCTCGCGCACTACGCGGACTTCCCCGCGGAGCACGCCGCCCGCGCGGACCAGCTCAGCATCTTCCAGAGCGGCTGGCTCGCGCAGGCGGAGCAGACGACGGGCCGGGGGGCGGTGGGCCTGGTGCTGGAGCACGTGTGGCGCGCGGCCCTGCTGCTGCTCACCGCGACGCCGGGCGGGTGGTACGGCGGCATCACGCCGACTCTGGGCGCGCTGCCGGCGATCCTGCCGGCCATCGGGCTGGCGCTCGTCACGCTGGGCGCGTGGCGGCGGCGCTACTTCGGGCTGGCCGTCGCCTACTGGGCGGCCGCGGTGGCGCTCGGGCTGATCGACGATCCGGCAGTGCCGTCGCGGGCCGTCATTGTGACGGCGCTGCTGGCACTGATCACGGCGCTGGGGCTGTGCGCGCCGCTGCGGTTCGCGGCCTGGCTGGGCGACCTGCCGCGGCCGGTGACGGGCGCCGCCATCGCGGCCGTGCTCGTCGCCATCGGCCTGTGGAACTTCCAGACGATTTTCCGCAATCCCGACCCGGCGGCCTACTACGGCACCGAGAACGGGCTGGTCGCGACGGAGCTGGCGTATTACGTGCGCGCTCTGGGGCCGGGGACCACGGTGTACCTGTTCGGGGCGCCGCGCATCTTCTACCAGAGCTTCCCCGGCGTGGCGTTCATCGCGCCGGGCGCGAGCGGCAGCGACGTGGAGCGGCCGCTCGCGCCCGACGCGGCACCGCTGCCGCTCAGGGGCACCACGGTGTTCGCCTTCCTGCCGGAGCGGCTGGCGGAGCTGCCGCAGGTGCGCGCCTGGTACCCTGGCGGCGTGGCGCAGGAGCTCCGCTCCCCGCGCGACGCGCCGCTGCTCACGCTGTACCGGGTGGATGGGCCCTAGTGCCTTGTCACGCCTGAGCTGCTAATCAACCGCGCCGGCCTGAAGGCCGGGCCAGGAACAGCCGCCCTGTGGCCCGCCGTTCACGGCGGCGGCCGGCAAGCCAGCAGTTCACATGGGACAGACCACTGGTCTCCTGCGCGCGTGGTGGCCGTGGCGCGCGCCTATAATGGCAGCAGGAGGGCAGCACGATGGCAGCGCACGGCGTCCGCTTCAAGGCCGAGGACATCTGGGACGCGCCGGACGACGGCAACATCTATGAGGTGATTGACGGGGAGCTGTACGTGACACCGGCACCCGCCTGGCGCCACCAGCGCGCGCTCAACCGACTGAACTGGCCCATCGCCGCGTATGTCTACAGCCGTGGGCTGGGCGAGGTCGTGACGGCGCCCACCGGCGTCGTACTGGGCGGGGGATCGGGCGTCGAGCCGGACCTGCTGTACCTATCGCGCGAGCGGCTGCACCTCATCAGCGAGCGGGGCGTCGAGGGGCCGCCCGACCTGGTGGTCGAGGTGCTCTCCCCGAGCACCGAGGCGCGCGACCGCGGCATCAAGCTGCGCCAGTACGCCGCGGCTGGCGTGCCGCACTACTGGCTGCTGGACCTGGACGCGCCGGCGCTGGAAGCGTATCGGCTGGGCGCGGAGGGGTACGAGCGGGCGGGGCGCTACGGGCCGGGCAGCGTCTTCCGGCCGGAGCTGTTCCCCGGGCTAGAGATCCGGCTGGACGACGTCTGGTCGTGATCAGCGGCGGCCGAACTCGCGCTCGAGCTGGCCGTGGGTGAGCAGGACGGCGGTGGGGCGGCCGTGGGCGCAGGTGCGGCCCAGCTCGGCCTCGTCGAGCTGCTCTAAGAGGGCGCGCATCTCCTCGTGGGAGAGGAGCTGACCCGCCTTCACGGCGGTCTTGCAGGCGAGCAAGAGGCACAGCCGCTCGCGCCAGTCCGCGGCGTCGTGGTCCGTGGCGGGCGCGCCGGGCGCCGCGCCGCCCAGGCCCTCGGCAGCCAGCGCCTCCAGCGTCTCCTGCAGCACGCGGCCGATCGTCGTCGGCTTGAGCGCGGCGGGGATCGCGCGCAGCAGGAGCGTGCGCGGCCCGAACTCCTCGACGACGAAGCCCAGCTCGCCCAGATCGGCGCCGCGGTCGCGGAGGGCCTCGGCCTGCGCGGGGCTCAGCTCGACGGCCTGCGGCTCCAGCAGGTACTGGATGCGGTCGCGGCGCGCGGCGTTGCGGCGGAGCTGCTCGAGCAGCACGCGCTCGTGCGCCGCGTGCTGGTCCACGAGGTAGAGGCCGGCGTCGCCCTCGGCGGTGATGTAGGTGAGCGCGACCTGGCCGAGCACGCGGAGCTGCGCCAGGCGAGGCTGAGGGCTGAGGGCTGAGGGCTGGGTGCTGAGTGGGCCGGGCGCGGCCAGGTCGGCCTGGTCCCAGAGGCCGCGGGGCTGCGTGGGGTCGCCCGGGGTGGGGGCGGCGAGCGGCCCCCCGAGCCCCCCGAGCGTGGGGGGAGCGAGCGGCTCGCTGGCGGCCGGGGCGAGCGGCGGCGCGGGCGCGGCGCGGCCGGCGCCGGCGAGGAGCGGCACGCCGGCGGCCTCGGCGACGACCGCGCGGACGGCGCGCTGCAGCGCCGCGAACACGGCGCGCTCGCGCAGGAAGCGGACCTCCTGCTTCGTGGGATGGACGTTGACGTCCACCTCGTCGGGCGGCACCTCGATCCAGAGGAGCGCCAGCGGGTGCCGCCCCACAGGCAGCAGCGTGTGGTAGGCCTCCTCGACGGCGTAGAGGAGCGCGCGGCTGTAGACCACGCGCCCGTTCACGAACAGGGTCAGGCCGCCGCGCGTGCCGCGGTGGAGCGATGGCGGGCTGACGTAGCCACGGACGAGTGCCGCGTGATGAGTGACGAGTGATGAGTTAGGAGGGCTAGGCGGCTGGGCGTCGGCGCTCGCGGAGTCGGGGAGGGCGAGCATGGCGCGGGCGGCGGCGGGGCCGTAGACGGCGGCCAGCGCCTCGCGGGCGTCGCCGCGGCCGGGGGTGCTGAGGACGGCGCGGCCGTCCACGCGCAGGTCGACGCGCACGTCGGGCCGGCCGAGGGCGAGCTGGGTGACGCAGTGGGTGACGTGGCCGGCCTCGCTGCTGCGCGCCTTCAGGAACTTGCGGCGCGCGGGGAGCTGGCCGAACAGGCGCTCGACGGTGACAGTCGTGCCGGGGGCGCGGGCGGCGCCGCGCTGCTCCACGACCTGGCCGTAGGCCAGGCGCAGGAGCGTGGCGGCGGGCGCGTCGGCGGGGCGGGAGAGGAAGGTGACCTCGGCGACGGCGGCGATGCTGGGGAGCGCCTCGCCGCGGAAGCCGAGGGTGGCCAGGCGGTCGAGGTCGTCGAGGGCGGCCAGCTTGCTCGTGGCGTGGCGCGCGAAGGCCAGGGGCACCTCGGCGGCCGGCACGCCCACGCCGTCGTCGGCCACGCGCAATAGCTCGATCCCGCCGCCGGCCACCTCGACGCTGATGGCGCGGGCGCCCGCGTCGAGGGCGTTCTCCAGCAGCTCCTTGGCGACGGAGGCGGGGCGCTCGACGACCTCGCCGGCGGCGATGCGGGCGGCGACGGACGGCGGCAGCACGCGGATCGGCATGGCGGGCGCTCCCGGACGCGAGGCGGCAGGGGACGCGCGCCGCGCCCGCTCGCCGCGCGGGCATTGTAGCACGGCTGTTCGGGAGACGGGGCAGCTTGTAGCGTACCTGCAATGACAGGGCCCGCACGCGCACGTGGTCGTACTGTACGTAGTCTTCCTCGTGCTGCGCCGTGGGATCCCACCAAGTCCGCTCGTCGTGGCAGGCGAACTTCGTCCCGTGGCGCCGTGGCCGAGCGGCCTGCCCGTTGGGGCGGGGCGGCGGGTCCGCGTACAAGCCACGACCGCTGCGCACCCGTACTTGCACAGCCACCCGTTCGCCATCCAGCTCGCCGAGTTCCCGCGGGAGGATTTCGGGACCGTAGCCGGCGTTGAACACTGCTCAGGTAGGGGAGCGAGGGGATCGGCCCGACGGCCGTGGCCGCGTCCAGCGCTTCAAACAGTGCATCCCGCCGCACTCCCAGGCTCCGGTAAACACCGGCGCGGAACACACGCAGTGTATCGCACTGAGTAGGATCGCTCATGCGAGATCGTACCGGGCCACCGCTTCCCGAGTCCCAGCACCGGACTTATCCTACTTGCGGGGTTACACCGCACGCGTAGACTGGCTGTCGAAACATCTTCGCTCGCCGAGGCCGAGGATGTCGGGGGTCTGCCCTCTAGACAAAACACAAGGGGGCTGCCATGCTGAGGTATGGCGATCACAAATCGCGCGCCGTGTGCTGGCGGCGGCCTGCTCGTGCCACCGCTCGCGCTGCCCCTCGGCCCCTGGCTGGGTGCGGGCGAGTGTCCCGTGTGTGGCCATCAATATCAGCGGAGCGAGCGCACGGGGGCCATCTACCGCCATAGCGTCGGCATTCAGCGCGGGGGCCGCCGTCGAGCCGGCGGCCCCCGGTAGCTTGCCACCCCGCTGCCGATTGCCCCAGCAAGGCTAAGGCGGCAGCAAGCCTGACAATAGCGGTTAGCAACAAGGGACACCATGCCGACGCGAACGGTTCTCGCGGCACTCGATGGCCACCGGCCTAGGTCTCGGATGCGGGGGCAGCTCTCCGACCCACGCGAGAGTAGAGTATTGATGGAGGTCTCGCCTGACATGCTGCCGATAATCGCGCGACTCGCGCCGCTGCCGAGAGGGAGCCGAACTGCATGAGCGCGAATCCCTTGCCTCCGTCCGTCACCCTCCAACGCCTGATGGCTGGCACCTGGGTGGCACACGCGATCTCGCTGGCTGCGAGGCTCGGCATTCCTGACCTGCTGGCCGAAGGGGCGAAGGACAGCCCGGAGTTGGCGCGGGTCACGGGGACGCATCCACCCTCCCTCTATCGCGTACTGCGCGCGCTCGCGAGCGTAGGCATCTTCCGGGAGGCCGACGACGGGCGCTTCGAGCTCACGCCGCTGGCGGAGCCCCTGCGCTCCGGGGTGCCGGGGTCGTTGCGCGCCTTCGCCATCCTGCTCGGGGAAGAGTGGCACTGGCGTGCGTGGGGCGATCTGCCCCATGCCGTCCGGACGGGTGAGTCGGCCTTCGAGCATCTATACGGGATGACAAACTTCGCCTACTGGGCCCAGCACCCCGACGCCGAGGAGATTTTCGACCGGGCCATGACCAGTCGCAGCGGCGAGGAGAACGAGGCGGTCGTGACGGCCTACGATTTTTCCGGGATCGACACGCTGGTCGATGTGGGCGGTGGCCACGGCTCCTTCCTCGCCTCGATCCTGCGAGCGAACCCCGGGCTGCGTGGCATTCTGTTCGACCGGCCCGAGGTGGCCGAGCCCGCGCAGTGACAGTTCGAGGCGGCCGGGTTGCAAGACCGGTGCGACGTGCTGGTGGGAAGCTTCTTCGAGGCGGTCCCGAGTGGAGGAGATACCTACGCTCTCAAGAAGGTCCTCCATGACTGGGACGACGAGCGGGCCATCGCCATTCTGCGGAGTTGCCATGGCGTGATGCCGGATGGGGGGCGGCTCCTGGTGATCGAGCCAGTGGTCCCGCTCGGCAACGAGCCGTCCTTCGCCAAGTTGCTCGATCTGCTGATGCTGGTCTGGACCCCGGGCGGCAAGGAGCGAACCGAGGTGGAGCACCGCGCTATCCTCGCCGCGGCCGGGTTCGAGATGCGACGGATTATATCGACGGCAACTCCAGTCAGCGTGATCGAAGCGGTTCGCACCTGAAGTGATCGGTCACTACCGAAGATACGAACCTGTCCATATCACCGAATCAGCCATGCCAACCGTTCAGCCTCCACAGTGCAGGGATGCTGAACGCCTACCGGGACTCTACTCCACTATTTTCTCAACCCTTATCGGGCCGGCGACCAGCGAGACTGTCCCGGACTACCTTCTCGACTCTCATAACGGCGGGCCAGTAGCCGCGACTGTTGCCTGCCGTTCACGGCGGCTGGCACTGCACTGCCACTACGGCCAGTAGCTTAGGCGGCGCCGCGGCCGCCGCCGCGGAGGGCGACGGCGCGCTCGGCGGCCTCGCCGTCGGCGGGCGCGGGGGCGGGCGGGGCCATAGCCTCGACGGGCGGGCCACCGCGCTCGTAGCGTTTGAGCGGCAGCTCGGGCACGAAGAGGGCGGCGACCGTGCCGAGCGCCAGCAGTACCGCGCCGGCGAGGAAGACCTCGTGGAGCGCCGTGGCGAGGCCCAGGCGCGTGGCGTCGAGCAGCGCGGCGAACGCCTCGGCGCCGCTCGGGCCGAGCGCGGTCATGCCCTGGTGGATCTGGGCGAGCGCCTCAGGGTTCACGAGCGCCTGCGGGTTGTCGAAGCGCGCCAGCCACTCGGGCGGCACGCGGGTCGCCACGTCGGGCGCCAGCGCCTCGTGGAAGGCGGGCGTGAAGCGGGTCACGAGCACGCTGCCGAACACCGCCACGCCGAGCGTCGCGCCGATCTGGCGGCAGAACTGGGTGAGCGACGTGACGACGCCGATCTGGCGCAGGCCGATGGCGTTCTGGGCGGCGACGACGAACACCGGGAAGGTGCAGCCGATGCCCGTGCCGACGATCACCATGTTGCGCAGGATGGTGCCGTAGTCCGCGTCGGCGGGCATGACCGCGAGGAGCGACAGCCCCACGGTGCCGACCACGAGGCCGCCGACGCCCATCGCCTTGTAGCGGCCGGTGCGGCTCACGATCTGGCCGGCGGCGATGCTGGCGCCGAACATGGCGACCATCATCGGGGCGAGCACCGTGCCGCTGGCGGTCGCGCTCGTGCCCATGACGGCCTGGATGAACAGCGGCAGGTAGACGATCACGCCGAACATGCCGACCGACATCAGGGTCGAGGCCACGATGGACATGGTGACGACGCGGTTGCGGAACAGGTCGAGCGGGATGATCGGCTCGGCCACGCGCGTCTCGATGACGAGCAGGCTGCCGAGCATCAGCGCGGCCAGCGCCAGCAGCCCAAGCACCTGGGGCGACGTCCAGGCGTAGTCGCGGCCGCCCCAGGTGAGCGCGAGCAGCAGCGGCACGACGCCGAGCACCAGCGTGGTCGCGCCCCAGTAGTCCACGCCACCCCGCGCGTGGCCGGTGCGGATGTCGGTGAAGGCGAGCCAGAGGACGGCGAGCGCGATGAGCCCGACCGGCAGGTTCACGTAGAACACCCAGCGCCAGGTGAGGTTGTCGGTCAGGTAGCCGCCGAGCAGCGGTCCGGCGATGCTGGCGAAGCCGAACACGGCGCTGAAGATGCCCTGCACCTTGCCACGCTCGGCCGGCGGGAAGAGTATTGAGATGACGGTGAAGATCGTCCCCATCAGCACGCCGGCCCCCAGCCCTTGCAGGCCGCGGAAGAGGCTGAGCTGGACCATGTCCTGGCTCAGCCCGCAGAGCATCGAGGCGCCCAGGAAGAACACCACGCCGCCGACGAGGAAGATCTTGCGGCCGTACATGTCGGACAGCTTGCCGACGATGGGCACGACGGCGGTGCTGGCGAGCATGTAGGCCGTGGTGACCCAGGCGTAGTGGTCGAAGCCGTTCAGCTCGGCGATGATGCGCGGCATGGCGGTGCCGACGATCGTCTGGTCGAGCGCGGCGAGCAGCATCGCCAGCACGAGGCCGGCCATCGTGAGCCAGAGGCGCCGCCGCGGCAGCGCCGGCAGGGTCGTTGCGTGCATAGGCTCCAGGGCTCCCTTCGGGATTGGGACGACGCGGGGCGGGGCGCGAACGCCGCACGGAGCGGCGGCTGCGGGCCGAGCGGCGAGCCGCCGCGCGGCCGGGTCAGACGGAGACGGCGGGGGCTGGCTCGGCGGTGCGCTCGGCGGCCTCGGCGAGCGCGTCGAGCGCCGCGGCCACCCGCGCGCGGTCGTGGCGCGAGGTGTCGAGCGCGCCGACGACGGCGGCGAAGCGCTCGCGCCGCGCGACCACGAGCTGCTCGACGGCGGCCAGCCCGCGCGGCGTGGGCACGAGCCAGGTGACGCGGCGGTCGTGGGGATCTTCCTCGCGGCGCACGTAGCCCTCGCCGACGAGGCGGTCCACGAGCTGGGAGACGGCCGACGGGCCGATGCGCATCGCCTGCGCCAGCGCGCGGCCGCTGGCGCGGCCCCGCGCGTGGAGCAGCCAGAGCAGCTTGAGCTGGGCCATGGTCAGCTCGGTCTCGACCCACGCCTCGGTGAGCAGGGGGCAGAGCGCCCGCATCAGCCGCCCAAACGCGGCCTCGACTACGTCAGGCTCACTGGTCGCCACCGCCCCTCCGGCCTGCCGGCCATCCCACGAGATGATTACCCGACCTGCATAGTTTAGTAGATGTGAATGGTATGTCGCAAACGCAGGACCATCACAATTCAGCAACGGCAAGGAGATGAGGTTGGACTGCCCGAGAGTCACGGCCTGCCAGGGGCGAGACAGGCATGGTCGGTAGAGGGGCTATCCGCCGCCCCTGCCGGCGCCGCGAACCAGCCACGCGGGCCTGGGGGCGCTCCCGCCCGCGCTCGCGGCTGGTAATGCTGGAAGAAGACCTGGCCGACAAGCTCGCGGCGGCTGCGGACGCCCACCTTGTCGAAGATGGCCTGGAAGTGCTCCTGCACGGTGTACGGCGACAAATAGAGCTCCGCCGCGATCTCCTTCGTGGAGAAGCCCTGCAGCAGGTATTGCAGCACCTGGCGCTCCCGTTCGGAGAGGCCATAGGCCTGGACGATCAAGGGCGCGATCGTCACCGGCTGCGCCAGCTCGACGATGACCGCGGTGCGGCCCAGCGATTCCGCGGCTGTCAGCGAGCCGTGCAGGACGAGCCACTGGCCCGCCTTGGTCCGGACGCGTGCCCGCGCCATCGCCTCCGACCCACCGGGTTGGCCGGCCAGCCGCGCCCGGCTCGCCACCGCGTACACGACGTACGGCAGCGCCTGGGGCCGTGGGCGGCTAGCGGAGCTGTCGACGAGATCTGCCAGCAGGCGCTCGGCCGCGGGCGTAATCGCCTCGATCCGCTGCTGCTCGTCGAGGAGGACCAGCCCCGGCCCCTCGCTCGCCACGTCGTCGACGGCCGCGGCCCGCAGGAGGGCAGTGCGGAGGCCCTGGGCGAGGTAGCCGGAGACCTCGTGGAGGAACGCGGCCTCCGCCGGCGTGAAGTCGCCCGTCGCCGGCCGGCGCAGGAGCCCCACCGAGCCCCAGCACGACCCATCCGTCACAAAGGCCGCGCGCAGCTCTCCGTCTAGCCCGAACGGCCGGATCAGCTCTCGGTAGCGCCGGCTGCGCTCCGGGGCCCCGCCCGTGGCCTGGCTCAGGATGCCGCTCTTTCGTGGGGCGCGGGCCAGGGCGACGAACTGGTTGAAGTCCTCGTAGAGATACTCGAGCTCGGCCGCCCGTGGGTTCTCGATCGGCAGGTTCTCGACGACGTGACTCGTCTCCAGGAGCGTCGCGGGGTCGAGGGTGTGGAAGCAGGCCGCGTCGAACGGAATGGCCTTGCGCAGCAGGCGGGCCATCTCGCGGAAGAGCGTTGGCAGCTCGTGCCCCGCGTGGCAAAGGCGGATTATCTCTTGCCGTCGTCGCTCGCGCGCCCACGCGTGCATCGGATCAGCTCCTCCCGGCCTACTCCGTCTCGATCAGCGCAGGCCTCTCCCCAGGGCGCCCGGCAGCGAGGCATCGCGCGGGCAGCTCACCACCCTGCAGGCCACCCGCCGCATTGTCGCACCGGCCATCGTGGAAACCCCAGGTTTCTGGCATGGACCGCTCGGTCTGGTCTGGGTCATCCTGAAATCGGGCCCGCTCGGCGCACCAAATACCAGGTCGGAAGGAGACGGAGATGGCGGACGGAACGGCGACTGAACAGGTGACGGGATCGCAAGGCGCCAGGCCGCTGACGGCCGAGCCGCCTGGCCCGGACCGCATCCTCGAGTTGGGGCTGGGGTTCTGGGGAGCGAAGGCGCTCTTGAGCGCGGTCGAGCTCGGCGTGTTCACCGAGCTGACCAGCGGCCCGCTGGAGGCGGAGGCCCTGCGCGCGCGGCTCGGCCTGCACGCGCGCAGCGCGCGGGACTTCTTCGACGCCCTGGTCGCCCTGGGGATGCTGGACCGGCAGGGGGAGCGCTACGCGAACACGCCCGCGACGGGGCGCTACCTCGACCCGGCCAAGCCCACCTACATCGGCGGCATGCTGGAGATGCTCAACGCCCGGCTGTACCCTTTCTGGGGCGCGCTCACGGAAGGTCTGCGCACCGGTCGGCCGCAGAATGAGGCCAAGTCGGGCGGCGACTTCTTTGCGGTGCTCTACCAAGACCCGGTCCGCTTGCGGCAGTTTCTGCAGGCCATGACCGGCCTCAGTCTTGGCTCGGCGCAGGCCGTCGCCCGGCAGTTCCCCTGGGGCCGCTACCGCACCTTCGTCGACGTCGGCACCGCGCAAGGCGGCCTGCCGGTCACGGTCGCCCTGGCCCACCCGCACCTCTCGGGCGGGGGGTTCGACCTGCCACCTGTCGAGCCGATCTTCGCCGACCACGTCGCCGTGTCCGGGCTCCAGGACCGGCTCCGCTTCTACCCCGGCGACTTCTTCCGGGACCCCCTGCCGCGCGCGGACGTGCTGGTGATGGGACACATCCTGCACGACTGGAGCCTGGAGCAGAAGCGCTTGCTGCTGGCGAAGGCGTACGAGGCGCTGCCCGCCGGGGGCGCGCTGATCGTCTACGACGCGATCATCGACGACGAGCGGCAGCAGAACGCCTTCGGGCTGCTGATGAGCCTGAACATGCTCATCGAGACGCCGGGCGGTTTCGACTACACCGGCGCGGACTGCCGTGGCTGGCTGCGCGAGGCAGGCTTCCGCGAGACGTACGTGGAGCACCTCGCCGGCCCCGAGTCGATGGTGGTCGGGCTCAAGTAGCGCACTCGCCATGACGCCTCGCCCCTCGCCCGGGAGAGCGGTACTCCGCGCGGCGGGACGGCGGGACGTTTGGGCGGGGCCGGGCGGGCGGTTCGTCCTATCGCGGCGCGGGGGGCCAGCCGTACACTGGCAGCGTGAGACGAGCCAGGCGCGGGGCGCGCGCCGCAGGACAGCGTGAGCAGCCGCAGCGGACCGGCCGCCACGGCCACCGGCCTCAAGGGCCAGTCGGAGAGCGCCGATGATTAGAGTGTCACGGCTGGACGGCACGGAGTTCGTGGTCAACGCCGAGCTGATCGAGCTGATCGAAACGACGCCGGACACGGTGCTCTCGCTGACCGATGGCGCGAAGTTCATCGTCCGCGAGCCGCTCGACGAGGTCGTCGCCCGCGTGATCGCCTATCGGCGGCGCGCGTACGGGGCGCGGCCCGTCCAGGCGGCGCCCGAGGAGCCGGCCTAGTCGGAGGGGGAGACGTGGACAAGGCAACCGGGCCGGGGCTGGCGCTCGCCCTGGGCGCGCTCTTGCTGTCGGTCATCCTCGAGGGCGGCTCGCCAGCGGCGCTGATGAACCTACCGGCAGCGGTGCTGGTCTTCGGCGGCACCATCGGCGTCTCGATGATGTCGTTCCCGTTCGAGGCGGTCATGGGCATGCCCAAGTTCCTGCCCCAAGCCTTTTTCGACAAGCTGCCGAACCCGGCGGACACCGTCGAGGTGTTCGTGAAGCTGGCGGACAAGGCGCGCCGCGAGGGGCTGCTGGCGCTGGAGCAGGAGCTGGAGGGGCTCGACGACTTCATCAAGAAGGGCGTGATGATGGTCGTCGACGGCAGCGACCCGTCGCTGGTGCGGGAGGTGCTGGAGGGCGAGATCGCCGCGACCGAGCAGCGCCACAAGCGCGGCATCGGTCTGCTGGAGGCGATGGGCGGCTTCGCGCCGACGATGGGCATTATCGGCACGGTGATGGGCCTGGTGAACGTGCTGGGCCACCTAGAGAACCCGGACGAGCTGGGGCACTCGATCGCCACGGCGTTCATCGCGACGCTGTACGGCGTGGCCTCGGCGAACGTGCTGTGGCTGCCGCTCGGCAACAAGCTGAAGAACAAGAGCGCGGCCGAGACGTGGGTGCGCGAGCTGGCGGTCGAGGGCATCCTGAGCGTGCAGGCGGGGGACAACCCGCGCGTGGTGCGCCAGAAGCTAGAGGCGCAGCTCGCGCCCGGCCAGCGTGGCGCGGCGACCAAGGCCAGCGGCGCTGGCGAGCGGGCCGGGGAGCGGGCGGCCGCGGCGGCCGGGGGCTAGCGCACCGTGGCCGGGAAGCGGAAGAAGCACCACGAGGGTGGGCACGAGAACGCCGAGCGCTGGCTGCTGACCTACGCGGACCTGATCACGCTGCTGATGGTGTTCTTCGTGGTGATGTACTCGCTGGGGCGCGCCGACGTGGCGAAGTTCGCGCGGCTGCAGGCGGCGCTGCAGCGGGCGTTCAACACGGAGGTGCTGAAGGGCAGCGTGCCGACCAGCCTGAAGGGCGAGGACGGCGCGGGCGACCCGAACTCGATCCTGGACGGCGGCTCGTCGCTGCCGTCGCAGGTGGCCGACGGCCAGCTCATCAGCACCGTCGAGGACCTGCGGCGGACGCTGAACCAGCTCCCGCCGCCGATCCAGGCGCGGGCGCAGGTGGACGTGGGCGCGACGCAAGACGGCGTGGTGATTAGCCTGGCGGGCAACGTCCTGTTCGACGCGGGCAAGGCGGACCTGCGGCCGGAGGGGTTGAAGCTGCTGGACACGCTGGCGAACCGGCTGCGTCTGATGCCGAACGATCTGCGGGTCGAGGGGCACACCGACGACACGCCGACGAACTCGCCGCTGTACCCGACGAACTGGGAGCTGTCGGCGGCGCGGGCGACGAGCGTGGCGCGGTACCTGTCGGAGCGCGGGGGCATCCCGCCGGCGCGGCTGACGGCGGCGGGCTACGGCGAGTTTCGGCCGGCGGCGCCGAACACGACCCGCGAGGGGCGGGCGCGCAATCGTCGGGTGGACATCGTGATCTTGAACGCGCCCGCGTCGGCCACGACTGCCGGCGGCGGCGCCTTATCCCAGCGGGGAGGACTGCATTGAAGAAGCTGTTTCCGATTTTGCTGGTGGTGGGCGGGCTCGCGCTGGGCGCCGGCGGCTTCTTCGGCGCGTCGAAGGTGCTGGGCAAGGGCGACGCGCCGGCGCCGCCGTGGAACCCGCAGCCGGGCGACGGCATCGGCTACGTGACGAAGGAGCGGATCGTCAACCTGGCCGATCCGGGGGCCCTGCGCTATCTGAAGACGACGATCGTGATCGAGCTGGCCTCGCCCGCGAAGAAGGGGCCGCCGCCGAAGGGCGAGGAGTACAAGAAGGCGCAGGACGAGCTGGCGAAGGAGCTGAAGGGCAAGGCGGCGATCGTGGATGACCAGATCAACACCTTGCTGGGGTCCAAGACGAGCGCCGAGCTGACCAAGCCGGGCGGTCGAGAGCATCTGAAGGAGGAGTTGAAGGAGCGGCTGAGCGAGCCGTTAGACGAGTACCGCATCCTGGCCATCTACTTCACCGACTTCATCATTCAGTAGGCCGGACGAGCGAACGATGAGCGACAAGCTGCTCTCCCAGGCGGAGATCGAGGCGCTCATGTCGAGCCTGGCCGCGGAGCCGGAGGAGCCGGCGGCGGCCACGGCGCCCGACGCGCATCGCCACGCGGTGCCGTCGCGCCCGGTGAAGCTGTACGACTTTCGGCGGCCCGACAAGTTCTCGAAAGAGCACCTGCGCGCGCTGCGGATCATCCACGAGTCGTTCGCGCGCAGCCTCGCGTCGGCGCTGGCCTCGTACTTGCGGAGCACGATCCAGATCCGTCTGACGATGGTCGAGCAGGCAACGTACGACGAGTACATTCGCTCGCTGCCTACACCGACGGTGATGTACGTGATCGCGCCGCACCCGCTGCCGGGGAGCGCGGTGATCGAGATGAACCTGCCGGTGGGGCGCGTGATCCTCGACCGCCTGCTCGGCGGGAGCGGTTCGCCGCAGAGCGCCACGGCGGAGATGACCGAGATCGAGATGGCGCTGCTGAAGACGGTGGGCGGGCTGCTGGTGAGCCACCTGCGGGATGCGTGGAGCAACGTGACGGCCCTGGAGCCCACGCTGCAGGAGCCGACGCTCAGCCCGGAGTTCGTGCAGGTCACGCTGCCCACGGAGACGACGGTGATGCTGGTGTTCGAGATCAGCCTGTTCGGCACGACCGGCACGCTGAGCCTGTGCATCCCGCATCCGGTGCTGCAGCCGGTGATGGAGAGCCTGACCTCGCAGGTGTGGTCGGCGGGCGCGCCGGGCGCGGAAGCGCAGGAGCCGGCGCTGACGCGCCCCGAGCGGCTGAACCCGGTGGCGCTGCCGATCACGGTCGAGCTGGGCACCGTGGAGCTGAGCGTGCGGGAGCTGCTTGGCCTCACGGAGGGGCAGATCATCAAGCTCGACACGCCCAGCAACGGCAACCTGGCCGTGCGGGTGGGCCAACACGTCAAGTTCAACGCGCGTCCCGGCCTGGCAGGAAGGAATCTCGCCGTGCAGATCGTGGGCACGCGCGGCTAGGGGGCCCGCCGACGGCGGGGCCGCGGCGACGGACAAGGAGAGCGACGATGGCGGAAGAGATGGGACTGATCGGCGACGAGCCGGAGCTGATTGGCGACGAGCCAGTGGCGGTGGGCGCCGCGGTGGGCGCGGACGCCGAGGCGCTGTTCGCGGCGAGCGCGGCCGCGATGGGCGCGCCGGCCGCGCCCGCGTTCAACCCGTCGCCATTTCGGCCGCTCGCCAGCGAGAGCGCCGCGGGCGACGGGGCGGGCATTGACCTGCTGCTCGACGTGTCGCTGGAGGTGAGCGTCGAGCTGGGGCGCACGCGCATGACCATCGGCGAGCTGCTGGCGCTGCGCCCCGGCTCGGTGATCGAGCTGGACAAGCTGGCGGGCGAGCCGGCGGACATCCTGGTGAATGGCACGCGGATCGCGCGCGGCGAGGTGGTGGTGGTGGACGAGAAGTTCGGCGTGCGCGTGCTCGAGGTCGTGTCGCCGGCGAAGCGTCTGGCGACGATGGGATGACGATGCGACGCGCCGCAACTCCCGCGCTGGCCGCGCTGCTGCTGGGCCTGGCGCTGCTCGGGCGGCTGGGGCCGGGCGCCCCGGCCGCGCAGGCCGCCACAATCGCCGCGCCGGCGCTGGCCGCGCCGGCCGCCGTGCTGGCGCAGCAGGCCGGCGTGGCGCCGCCCACGGCGGCCGACGATGCAGACGCCACCGCTGCCGGCGAGAGCGGCGACGTGGCGGCCGACGACGAGGCCGCGGCGCTGGCCGAGGGCGGAGAGCAAGCGGACGAGACGGCGGCGCCCGGCGACGCGGCGGCTACCGCGGCGCCCACCGCGGGCGCCGTACCGACTACGAACGCCGCCCCCGCCGTAGCTACCCCGGCGCCCGCCGCGCCGGCGACGCCGCTGCCGGCGCCGACCGCGGCCGCGGCGCCCCACGCGGCGCCGGCCGAGCCGCTCGACTTCCCCGGCGCCGCGGTGGACGTGACGCTGAAGCTGGCCGCGGTGCTCGGGCTGGCCTACGTCACGCTCTGGCTGGTGAAGCGGTACAGTCTGGGCGCCCCGCTCGGCAAGCGGTCGGGCGCGCTGCAGGTCGTGGAGTCCACGACGCTGGCGCCGAACCGCGCGATCTACCTCGTGAACGTGGAGGGGCGCCGGCTGCTACTGGGCGTGACGAGCGCGCAGATCACGACGCTCGCCGCCTGGGACGGCGACGGCGTGCCCCAACCGGCCCCCGCGCCAGCTTCCGCGCCGGCGTCGCTCGACGAGCCGGCTGCGGCCAAGTAGCCCCGAGTTAGCAGCAGTCTCCCCGTACAGCAAGCAGGGCGCAGCAAGCGGCGCCCCGGTGGCTCCCTGCCACCAGTAATCCATCCGCAGCACGTACCAGGGCGCAGCAAGCAGCGCCCCTACATGGCAGCCGGTGTAGGGGCGCTGCTTGCTGCGCCCTGCACTGGCGGCCCCGGCGGTTGTCGCCGGGGTACCGGGCCGGAGTACCGAGGTACCGGGGAGGTTCGGGCCTTTCGGCGGGGGGGGTCGGGCCCGCGGAGCCTGTTGGCGGCGGCGGCGCCAGCCGTACGATTGCTTTGACCCTGAGACACGGATGGGACAAAGCATGGAGCACGACCGCCGCCACACGCCGGACCTGCAGCCGCGACCGCTGCTGCCTACCATCCGCCTCGGCCACCGCCTGCGCCGGTTGGGGCCGGTCCTCGGGCTGGCCGCGCTGGCGGTGCTGGCCGCGGGCTGCACCAGCGCGCAGCAGGGCCTGCCGTCGGTGCAGGTGCAGGTGGGCGGCGGCCAGGGCGACCAGGCGACGATGGGCGTGCAGCTCCTGTTGCTGCTCACGGTGCTCAGCCTCGTGCCGGCCGTGCTGATGATGGTCACCTCGTTCGTGCGCATCGCCATCGTGCTCTCGTTCGCGCGCAGCGCCATCGGCGTCGCGCAGATGCCGCCGAACCAGATCCTGCTGGGGCTGGCGCTCTT
>Ga0070741_10003120_pt1 | contig 42023 bp, 43 predicted proteins | sample Coa_R1_4_FD_66440 | JGI IMG/M metagenome (GOLD analysis project Ga0070741, IMG submission 66440) | Surface soil microbial communities from Centralia Pennsylvania, which are recovering from an underground coalmine fire - Coalmine... | ecosystem: Environmental > Terrestrial > Soil > Unclassified ... | reverse complement strand
TTGAAATCGCCGATTCCCAATCCTGGCGGCTCACCATACGGCGGGGTCGTGTTAATCGGGGTCGTCTGGAATGTCCCATCGCCGTTGCCAAGAAAAATACTGAAATACGAGCACCCTACGCCATACACAATCAGATCCAACTTTTTGTCTCCGTTGAAATCACCCGTGCCGATAAACAGTGGGTTGCATGGGAGGGTTGGAAGAGGAGAGGTAGTTTGAAATGTGCCGTCCCCGTTTCCTAGCAGGATGTACATGCCGTTGAAATCGGAGACGGCTAGGTCTAGCTTTCCATCTCCATTAAGATCGGCCGCAGTTACGAAAATCACACCAGTGTTGGACAAGTAATCTGTGGGGCTGCCGAAAGTACCATCACCGTTCCCTAGGAAGATCTGCAGGCTACTGGTTGCGACCGCTACGTCCAAGTTGCCATCTCGATTGAAGTCACCGACAGCGGCGGCAGGGGGCAGGGCCTGAGTTAGCGTGGAAGAGCGCACCTCAAATTGCGCCAGACTGTAGGCATGCAAACCGACAATTAGGACTAGAGTTGTGATGATTCGAAGAGTAAAGCTGGTAGGCGCACACATGAGACTCACTCCTTCGGACGCTGGAGGAATATTGGGAGCGTATCACCGTATGACTCAAAGTTCTCTGGTCGAGATATAGGGAAAGAGGGTTTCATTCGGTCTTCGATCCACTTACACAATATGGCAGGTTAGGCTAAAAGACTTGGTTTTGAAGCCGCATCGCCGAACAGAAATGGACTAGCCGCTCACAATGGGTACTGATGTCCCGAGGCGGTTGTGATTGTCACGCCTGGAATGTTGTGACCGCCTGCGTCCACTACAGCCGGTCTAGTTATTTTCCCGGTAAGGTCTCCATATCCGATGCTTTCCCCAGAGCCACTTATGACATCCAGACTTGCCGACGTAAGGCGTACGAGGTTCACAGAGAAATCAACTGTGGCATCACTATTTATCTGCAGGCGAGCGTGACAATAACCAGAGGATACGGTAATAGTGCACACCCGACCGCCATTCATGTCGAGTTCTAGTGAGGTCGAGTCCGCGTTAGTACCAGATGATGTCTGGCCAGTGAGTTGAACCGCGATCATGAAATAAGCACCACTCTCCGGCGCATTCTGGATGGTTGCCTGATCGCTAAAGAATGAGGAGGCCTGTAACCCCGTTCTGTTCTGGCAGTGGTGGTTGCAGTACACCAATGCATTTGTGCTCACGTCAACGAATCCATAACTTACGTTCGAGGAGCCGATGTCTTCCCAAAATACGGAATCCCACTGGGTGCCGCCGCCCTGTGAGCAGGTCGCATGGGTGGGTTCAGTATCACACGGCTTGCCGAGAATAGACACACTCGCACGCTCGGTCGCCTGAGCAACGGCCCACAACGCGCAAAGAAGCAACGCGGACACGACGAGCAAAATTCTGCGAGCCATGCGAACCCTCCTGTAATCTCTTTGAACGCAACCACGGCACGGCACGTTAACACTCCCGCATACAGCAGTCAATTCCCATTGTTCGCGAGTCAAAGGCCTTTGGACAGTCGATCTTCCTGGCGCCTAACACGTCCCGTTTCTGACGCAGTTCCTGTAGCAGTACCGATTGGATCAGCTGGCGTGGAGAGTTGCGGAAAAATTGGGTCCAAATTTGGGTCCAATTGAGGATTCGGAATTGTTGATAAGTTGCGCCAGATCAACGAAATTTGTGAGGTTCGTAGCTAGACGCTCTATCCAACTGAGCTAAGGGCGCAATGCAGATGTGCTCTGAGAAAAGTTTATAGCAGTTTTTCGGCTCCGTCCAACCGCTCAAACCGACTTTTCAACACGCTTCGGCAATCGTGTTGCCGGACAGGTTCGCACGTAAATCTTGCTCGGATTCGGCAATTCCTACCAAGTGGAAAACCCTTGATGGGCAAGTGTTTTCAGCGATTTAGAATTGGCACAACGGATGCACTAGGTAGCCGCAGACGAAGTGGCGCGCAACGGGGCGTTCTTGAGAATAAACTTCGGCCAGAGGTTTTCTTGAACGCCCCTTGCATTTCCAAGCGCCCAAGCCCTCCCCCTGTGGGCCCCTTCTAGGCCAAGACCAGCCTTTCGCTTAAATCCACACCGGCGCGACGGATCAGGGCGGCGACAACCGGTTCCTTGAAGCGGGAAGCGTCGAATTCGACTCGCAGAATCTTCTCTTTCTCATTCAGCCGTATGCGGCGGATACCGTAAACCTCGCCCATGTTATTTAGGGCTCGCATTTCCGGCTCGCCGATCACCCCGGCGTAACGATATGCGACCTCCATCTGTGTCATTTTATGATCTCCGGGAATCTTGTCGCGCGAATCAAAATCGAACGAAATACAATCTTACAGTAAGGAAGAGCAGTGCTAAGGTTGCGCGCTGAAGAAGCAAAGCATGCCAGGTGAACGCACAGTGACGTCCCCGATTTTGGAGAAGGACCCGGTGTGCGGCATGAATGTGAATCCTGCCACCGCGAAGCATGTTCGCGAACACGCAGGAAAGAAATTCTATTTCTGTTGTGCCGGTTGCGCGGAGAAGTTCCACGCCGATCCGCAGAAATACCTGCAGCCACGTCCAGCCAGTGGGCTGGTGACGCTGGGGGCAGCACCGAGCCCCAGAGTGCAAATCGCAGCGGCCTCTAAACAGCCCGGCACGGCCCACGTCTGCCCGATGTGCCCCGAGGTACGCGAATCCAAGCCGGGAGCGTGCCCAAGCTGCGGCATGGCTCTGGAACCGGAAATACCACTGCCGCGCACCCGAACCGAGTACACCTGTCCGATGCACCCCGAAATCGTTCGGCCCGGACCAGGGTCTTGTCCGATTTGCGGAATGGCCCTGGAGCCGCGAACCGTGACTGCGGAGCAAGAAGAAAATCCGGAACTGCGCGACATGACCCGGCGCTTCTGGATAAGCCTGGCTCTGACCGTGCCCTTGCTGGTGATAGCGATGGCAGGCATGGCATCGAGCACTCCCCAAAGAGGTTCGTGGTTGTCCTGGCTCGAATTAGCACTCGCAAGTCCGGTGGTGCTGTGGGGCGGACGGCCATTTTTCGAGCGCGGCTGGAATTCCATTGTGAACCGCTCGACCAACATGTTCACCCTGATCGCGATGGGAACCGGAGTCGCGTATGTTTACAGCTTCATCGCGACCGTCGTGCCGGGCATATTCCCTGCATCTTTTCGTGAGATGAACGGTGCGCCGCCAGTTTATTTCGAAGCTGCGGCGGCAATTGTGACACTCGTGCTTCTCGGGCAGGTACTCGAGTTGCGCGCCCGCAGTCGGACGGGCGCTGCGATCCGGGCCTTGCTCGATCTGAGTCCCAAGACGGCAAGAATTATCCGCGACGGCAAAGAAGAAGATATTCCGCTCGAGCAAGTGAAGCCGGGAGATCAGCTTCGAGTGCGTCCGGGAGAAAAGGTCCCGGTCGACGGAATTGTTCTGGAAGGCACCAGCGCGGTAGACGAGTCGATGGTCACGGGTGAATCGATGCCGGTGGAGAAATCTGCCGGAAGCCGTGTCATCGGCGCAACGATCAACTCCACTGGAACTTTCATCATGCGAGCTGAACACGTCGGGAGCGAGACACTGCTGGCGCAAATCGTGCAGTTGGTCAGTCAGGCCCAACGCAGCCGCGCTCCCATCCAGCGAGTGGCGGATCGTGTCGCCAGTTGGTTCGTGCCGGCTGTTATCGCAATCGCCGTGCTTACGTTTATCGTATGGGCGAGCTTTGGGCCGCAGCCACGCTTCGCATTCGCGATCTTGAATGCTGTGGCGGTTCTGATCATTGCCTGCCCCTGTGCGCTGGGTTTGGCCACACCAATGGCAATCATGGTCGGCACCGGGCGCGGCGCGCGGGCCGGAGTCCTGATCCGCAATGCGGAAGCTTTGGAAACACTAGAAAAAGTCGACACGCTGGTAGTCGACAAGACTGGCACGTTGACCGAAGGCAAGCCGAGCGTGGAATCCGTAGTACCGGAGGCGGGATTCACCGATCTGGAGTTGGTGCGACTGGTTGCGAGCCTGGAACAGGCGAGTGAACATCCTCTCGGAGCAGCGATCGTTGCAGCCGCAAAGAGCAATTCCATTTCTCTTGGGGCAGTTTCGGAGGTTCAATCGCACACCGGAATGGGGATTTCAGGAAGAATCGATGGCAAGCGCATCGCGGCCGGAAATGAAAAGCTATTTTCAACCCTGGGAATCTCAGCAGGATCTTTGGCGCGCCGCGCGGATGATTCGCGCAGAAACGGAGAGACCGTGGTCTTCGCGGCGGTCAATGGGAAGCCGGCTGGAGTGATTGGAATTGCCGATCCCGTAAAAGCATCGACTGCGGCTGTGTTAAGCGATCTGAAATCTGCGGGCCTGCGCATCGTGATGCTCACCGGCGACAGCCGCAGCACCGCCGAAATTGTCGCCAAAAAGTTAGGCATCGAGGAATTCCGGGCCGAGGTTCTGCCCGGCCAGAAAGCCGAAATCGTGAAGCGGCTTCAGGCAGAAGGAAGAAAAGTTGGGGTGGCGGGCGACGGAATCAATGACGCGCCCGCTCTTGCGCAAGCCGATGTCGGCATCGCGATGGGAACGGGGACGGACATCGCGATGGAAAGCGGAGGCATCACTCTGCTGAAGGGCGACCTTGCGGGCATGGTGCGCGCCAGAAAACTAAGTCAGGCGACTATGCGCAACATTCGGCAAAATTTGTTCTTTGCGTTTGTCTACAACTCAATTGGGGTGCCAATTGCAGCGGGCGTGCTATATCCCTTCTTCGGTTGGCTGTTAAGCCCGATTCTGGCCGCGGCAGCCATGAGCTTCAGTTCGGTTTCGGTGATCACGAACGCATTGCGATTGCGTGCGGTCAAACTGTGACCGTCTCGGCACGGTTCCTTAATGTTCGACTACTTCGCCGAACTCACCAGCAACAGCACAATCAGCACCGACAGAACAAAACTCGCAATCACCGAGAATACGGAATGAAAGGGATGGCTGTGAAAATAGGTCTCATCATGAGTTCGGAAATGTAGCAAGGCTCTCATACAGACCTCCTCGCCCAATATGATTGAACCACTCCGGCACCTGGGGGTGCAGTGACGAAGCTCGTTCCCGAAGTGTCGCGCCTAAAGTCAGTAAAGCCGAAAACTTACTTCAATGTTGACCTGCACAGCGACGGCAATACCATCTTTGCGCGCAGGTTCGAATTTCCAGGTTTTAATTGCCTCGATCGCCTTCTCATCCAGCCCCATGCCTAGTGAGCGATAGACGCGAATGTCGTGCGGATGTCCATCCGCGCCTACGATCACCCACAAAACCACTGTTCCTTGGTACTTGGCTTTGCGGGCCTCTTCCGAGTAATCGGGGTCGGGGGCATAAATCGGCTTGGGCGCTGATACCCCCCCGCCGACGCTATAGACCCCGCCGCCGATGCCACCGCCGCGGCCCGGACCTACACCCGGGCCCACACCCGATCCAACTCCGCCGCCGCTGCCTGAGCCAATGCCGCCGCCAAATCCGGGGCCATTCGATGGCGGTCCCAGGATCGCCGACAAGGGATCACCGAGAACTCCCGTCTGCGGCAAATGAATCTGCGGAGGAACCACCACGGTGGGCTCGACTGCCAACTTCGGATTCTCATTGCGAATGACGGCTGCGGGCGGTGTGATTTGCTCCCGCGAGAACTTTGGCAGCGCACCTTTAGAGGCCTGGAGTTTGTCGCGATCTCCACCGCCTCCGCCTCCCCCAGCCTTGGTGTTCGAAGCCGGCAAGATGTAAGGGCTGATGTCCGTGACTGCATTGACGACCTGCTGCTGAATCTGCTGTCGGTGCGCCACGATGAAATGACCGGAAGCCACAAGTAACGCAATTACGAGGACATGTGCAACGAAAGATAAGAGAAAAGTCTCGGGCCGGGTCTGGTATAAGCCATAGCCGTCGCCGAAAAGAGTCGGCAGAACGGGGCTCTCGCGGTTCTGCATGAACTGAGGTGCAGCGCCTTCCAAAGCCGGTTTTGATCCTGCAGTCGGCATCTGTAGCCGGGAGTGTGTATGCACACTCATGCACATTCATCGTATGCGGATTGCCGTAGGCGGGCAGTGATCTGCCTCACACCGATGGAACGGTCGCCTAACCGTCGGCAAATGTCACCCTGATCAAGTTCCAGCTCGTGAACGATCTTAGGTACGGGAATTAGCACTGCGGTCGAAATGACCGAGGTACTCTCTCCTACGCCACTTCCTCTTGCGTGCGCCGTAAGAAGCATTCGTGGCTGAAGCCGCGCTGGAGCACATCTAGCTCTTCCTCCCGGTTACCGCAAAAAATTCAGCTACTTCCTGCTCCACATTATTGCTGCCGCAGTGCGGGCAGCGGATGGTCTGCTCGTCATGTTCGTGAAGGCTGAGAACTGTCTCAAAGGATCGATGACAGTCGTGGCAGATGTAGTCGTATACCGGCATGGTCGCACCTCTCCTGTGACTTTTAGCAAATTGTAACTTCGGTGGCAGTGTGCCTGTCCGTGATAAGAACAGCGCACAAATGCCTGTGATTGCGGGCGCGTACAGCAGCTCTGAATCGCAGTAAACTTTCTACGGCACATTGTTCCGCAGGAGGTCCTTATGAAGACCGCTTCCAAACGACGCGTTACCCCCAAGCCCACACGTTCGGTTCGCAAACGCAGTCGAGCCCCAAGCGCTTCCGTGATCATCCGCAAAATGGGAACCGACTGGGCGACGAACTGGAATCGCGGAGACCTGGAGAAAGTGGCAGCGCTATACGCTCCCGACGCGGTTTATCTTCCGCCGCACCACGAAGCCGTTCATGGACGCAATGCCATCCGCGCGTATTTGCAAAGCCCGCGTAGCCATGGCGTAACCGGTCTGGCTTTCGACGTGACCTACATCAAGCAGAGCGGAGACGTTGCATGGGATGTGGGCACCTACCGGATGAGCGTTCCCGCAGGCGACAGCTCAAGAGAAGACCACGGAAAATACCTGACAGTCTGGAAGCGTGCGGGCACAAAATGGCTGATCACCGCGGATGCGTGGTCGAGCGATTTGCCGTCTGGGCAGCCGATGGCGTAGAGCAAGATCGTTTGCGACGGAAGATCAAGCAAAAGATGGCGTGGCAGGATCGCTGGCGGCCTTGCAACCTCACGAGAGGCTCACATTGCGAAAAAAAGGCGCAGCCGTTGCAGAGTCGGCTGCGCGTCGTTCCTTGATTCGCGGGGTTAGTGTTGTTGCTGCGTGTTGCTGCACTCCCCAATATCCCGAATGTTGCTGACCTGCAGCGGATTACTAGCGGCATCCTGGCCCGCCTTGCCGGAATTGTTGGGAGAAGTTTGCTGCGAGGTTCCGGTCGGCATTCCCTGCAGTTCTACGTCATGGCCGACGTGTTGGGTCAAATCGGATCTCCCGTAGAGAGAATAACTGGTACCCGTCTCTGGATCCGTAATCGCGTAATTCCCGTTTTCCTGGCGCACGCAGCCGCGGATCTTCACCCCGTTTTGCGAATTGTTATTTGAATTCTGTCCTTGGGCGGAATTGCTGCTCGTAGGGTTCTGGCCCTGGGCCGAGCCGGAGGTGCCCTGATCCTGGGCCGAACTGCTCGACGTGGAGCTCTGCTGGCCAGTAGAAGCATTGCTGCTGGAACTGGTCTGCTGGTTCGATGCCCACCCAATTTCCACTAAAAGAAGAAAAGCTACTGATACCCAAAATGCGGTTAGTGACCGTATGGTGATTCCAATTCTCATGTCGAGGCCTCCAGAAGAGAATTAGATGCGCGTTGGTAAGGCTAGTTGGCCTCACTGAGCGATCGCCCGCAGAACTGATGCAGGTGCGGGTAGCTGAAAGCTCGTTCTATTTCGTGGCGAGCGGACGCATGCGGAAAGCGAAGCCATCCACCTTATAAATGACCTGACCCGGGTCGCCAGGAGTTGCAACAGCTTTGCCGCTGCGCACGGCGTCGAAGGCGGTCACGAGTCGTGGTAGCACGGACGGGGGCGCCACGGGAATGTTGTGCGCACCGAGAACGGTTTTCACTTCTGGTGCAAGTGCAGCGAGTCGCCGGATGGAAGCTGCGTATTCGTCGAGATTAGTTTCGGGACGGTAGAGCCAGATCGTTGCCGGATAATATGTGTCGCCAGTAAAGAGCAGAGCGTTCTCGCGATCGAGCAACGAGATTGCATCCGGGGTGTGACCCGGCGTGGCAATCACTTCCAGCGTGCGGCCTCCGAGATCGATGCGATCTCCGTCTCGCACATAAGAGGTGATTTTCCACGGCCGCGTGACGTAGCTTTTTGGGTCAAAACCTTTTGGCAATGCGCCACAGATTTGGTCGGGAGCGATTTCCGCCTGCGCGTCCTCGCGCGATCCTTGCGCATTCTTGCGGGTGAAATCTGTATCCATTGCGTAGATCGTGTCGAACTGCCAGTTCGAGCCAACATGGTCATCGTGCGTGTGTGAGTTTAAGACTGCGACGGGCAACGGAGTTAGTGCCCTTGTGATTTTCTTGAGGTCGCTGATGCCCATGCCAGTATCGAACAACAACGCACGTTTGTCGCCGATGATGAGATAACTGATCGTCTCTTCGGATTGGTGGGGCTCGTAAATTGCGAGAACTGCTGGCGCGACCTTATACACTTCGAACCACGAATCAGAGACCGGCACACGCTCGAGCTGCTTGTACTCCGGGCGCGGCAGCGGGCGACACCACTCCGGGATCGCGGGTTGTGGAAACGCAGGCTGCGCGATTAGCGCAATCAAAATGAGGAAGGCAGCGGGTTGCGGTTTCAATCCTGTCATCCTGAACAAAGTTGTCATTGGCGAACCATAACGCAGTCGAAGGTGTTCTTCACCTCAACAGAACCGGCGGGCCCATCGGGGAATTTCTCTGCAAGAAACCAGTGTTGCCGATGCAAGTCACACAATTTTACATGGAAAGAGCAGCTACTCAGAATGGCGGAGCATCAGAGTAGGCAAACCCTCAAGGTACGTTATATATGGAGTCCCGGCATGTCAGACGAAGAACTTCTCTCGCTCTGCCAGCGTATCAGTACGGAAACCAACCCAACCAAACTCACCAAGCTTCTTCAGGAGTTGATTCAGATGCTTCATCAGGAGCAGGACAGTATCAAGGGAGCAATAGCTGAGCGATTGAGCAACAGCGCCACCTGCTGATCAGACGCAATCTTCTGGGCTAGATCACATCGCTTGCGGTAAAAGTGTCTCACTCGGTCAGCAATCTTCTAAGGCTTCGGATTGCCTGCAGGATAGCGTCGCGATCTTCCGGAGCAGCTTTTCGCATCGCCTGAAAAAGCGGGTCCGCCGCCAACGCCGGATATCTTCGCTTCATGAAATTCCTAACCTCCGACGAAACGTTGATGATGGAATGACGACGGTCCTTGGGATTCGTCGCGCGCCGAACCAGTCCGCGCTTTTCTAACCGATCTATGATTCCTGAGACTGTGCTGTGCGCGAGGCCGACCTGCGCGGTGAGATCTTTTAGGTTGAGCTCGTTAGATTGCACCAGGAAGTGCATGACATTTCGTTGCGGGCCAGTGAGTCCGCCCTTTGCGAATTCTGCTTCGACCGGCTTGCGAATCTGTTGCCGGATTGCCGTCAAGTGCTGTTCCAACTCAGAAGCGAGTTGGCGAAGTTTGGCGTCTTTGGTGCGCTTCGTCATCGATGGTTCCTGGCTAAAGGACAAAAGGAATGAGGCGTTTCACCTGCTCTCGGTACAGCCGGTACTGCTCTCCGAATTCCTGGATCATGAACTGCTCTTCCTTTCTCGCCTTGAACCACCACCCGATGAACGCCAGCAAGACCGCAACAAAGCAGGCAGCCCGACCGTAAACGAGGGCGGTTCCGAGCATCGCCAAAAGGCCTCCGGCGTATATAGGGTGGCGAACGATCTGGTAAGGGCCGCGTCGGACCAGGACGTGATTTTCCTTCACGCTTACAACCCCGCTCCAGTTCGCGCCTAACATGAGCCGCGCCCAGATGGCAAAAATTGCGCCGAGGAGTGTGAGAGCAAAGCCCGTCCAGGCCACGGCAAAAGAATTCGGGACAACACGAATGCCTAGTGCGCCGATGCGCATGTCACCGCGAAACAGCAAACCGAACGCGATTGTCATAAAGATGAAGTGGAGAATTCGCGAGGCGGAAGGCTCTATGCGGCGCGAGCGCTTGGCTGTCATCGCGGTCACAACCCATATCGCGCCGAGCACAATCCAGGGATAAGTGATGAAGCGAACGAGATCGAAAGTCATCGGCTTCCTCGACTATGTCGTGCACGACACGTCGTATACGACATATGATGCCACAACTCAGGAACGTTGTGAGAAGCTCAAGGGGGAAATTGATAGTGAGAGCTGTGATCAGGCGGCGAGTACGTTTCGCGCCTTGCTGATCAGAGTAGTTACCCCTTCTGCTTTGGAAACGACGGCGGCAACCCCGGCGGAAACCGCCTCGTTGGCGGCCATATCCTCGGCATGGAGGCTGTAAAGGATCATGCGGCAGGGTAGCTCCAGCGCTCGGAGTTTTCGGGCTGTCTCCAGCCCATTCATTTCCGGCATACAAAGGTCGAGTACGATCAGGTCTGGACGTACTTTTCGTGCCACTTCGATGGCCTCGCGGCCGCTTGCGGCCTCGCCGCAAACCTCGAAGTCTCCGGCAGTCTTGAAGAGACGGCACAAAGCCTTTCTCATTAGTGCCTTATCATCGACAATTACAACCGTCTTCACGATTCTTATCTCTGCCGGATTGAAAACGCACAGAAGATGTTAGATGGGCATTCCCTGCGATATGGTTTGACGTCACAATCCATCAGCTCGCAAGCGAGGAATACATTTGCGAGGTTGCGTTTCCGCCGAGCAGACCTCGGCTTTGCTCCGAGATCGGAATACACGCCTTCAGAGTAGTTCCACCTTTGCCGGACTCAATCTCGAGCATCCCGCCAAGTTCCTTTACGCGTTCGCGGATCCCGGCCAGTCCGACACCGACGTTGGTTCCGGAATGACTAAAGCGGTCGAGAACTTCTTTCGAGATGCCCTGACCAAAATCCCGGATCGTAAGAGTCACGGCATTGTCGTCCGTCATGAGGGCGATGTCTACGGCAGTACTGCCGGAGTGGCGATGAACATTCGTCAATGCCTCCTGCATGATGCGGAACAAAGCGGTCTCAACCCCCTCCGACAGTCGATTCAAATTGTCCGGCATTTTCAAGGAAACCTTGATGCCGCTTCGCTTCCCGAATCCCTCAACGTACCAACTCGCGGCCGACGCGAACCCGGCAGTGTCCAGCAATGGCGGATGCAGCAGATGGGACAGCGTACGCGTCTCGCTGATGGCTCGATCCAGGAGATCCTGAATATCGGCGACATAGGTTTCTCGATCCGGCGCGCGATTAAGGGCCAGCATATCGATGTGAATCTTAGCCGCGGCGAGATATTGCCCTAAGCTGTCGTGCAACTCGCGGGCGATTCGGCGGCGTTCATCATCCTGCACACGCAACAGTTGAGCAGACAGGTGGCGCAGAGCGGTGGTGCGTTCCTCGACAATGGTCTCAAGGGCATCGCGGGCACTGCGCAGTGCTTCTTCTGCCATTTGCCGTTTCTGCAGATGATCGCGAATTTCATACTGGCGCCGACGTGCCGCTAAGGCAGTGCGAACGGCGCTGATCAGCGTAGCTGGACGTAACGGCCTCTCCAGCAGCGCAACGTTACCCAAGGGGGCGCGAGAACGTACCGCATTTTCAGTCGCGACCGTACTATCGCCACTGCCGGTGAGAACGATAATGGGAAAATCAGACCACGGCGGCTGGGCTTCGAGCCGTTGCGCAATTTCGTTGATGTCCCTCTGATGAAGCGCTTCCTCGGCGATGATCGCGGTCCCAGCCCGCTCCGGCACAGCCAGCACAATTTCCTGAATTTCGCCCGCCACGCACACGTTGATTCCGGATTGCCGCAGCACGCTTTCGACCAGCATCGAATCCTTGCCGAAAGGCGCCAGGACCAGCACGTCCATTTCGTTAACCTTTGGCTGATTCATTAGCACGAAGTCCGTTTCCTTGTCCCACTAACGCGGGGATGCCGCTGAGCACGCCCTGAAAAGTACTTAGAGGTTCACCAACACTGATGCGACCAGGCTCAAGACGCAACTCTCGGATCGTATGCTCGTGCGGCCCGCTGCGTTTCTTAATCATCGAGATTGCCTGTCGAACCGCACCGTGCGCTTCGAAGTAGCGGAGCACCATGATGTTGTCGGCGAGGTAGCTTACGTCCGCTGGAGTTTGAATGTTGCCGATAACTCCAACCTGCGCCAACACCAGCAAGGTCACCACTCCTTTGTGATTCAGGTAAGTAAGCAACTCGTGAAGGTGGAGTGCGAGAAATTCTTCCCCGGGCATCGCCTGCATAAAGCCGTTGAGACTGTCGATGATGACGATCTTGGCGCCGCCCTTGTCTACGCAATCGCGGACCTTATCAATGAACTCGCCGGGAGACATCTCCGCCGGATCGAAATGATCGACTTTGAGATGGCCGGAACGCATAAGGGGCTTGAGATCCATGCCAAGACCTCGGGCGCGTCGCAGCAATGTATCGACTGTTTCTTCGAAGATAAACGCTGCGCCGGTCTCTTGCCGCTGGGCAGCGGCGACAAGCCAGCGAAAGGCGATGCTGGTCTTACCACAACCCGCTGGGCCGATCAGCAACGTGCTGGTTCCACGGTCCAAACCACCGCCCACCAACGCATCTAGCTCATCAATTCCGCTGCTGACGTTTCCCACCTGGTCATCTGTGGGCTCGTGTTCGGCTGCGATTAGCCGTGGAAATACGACCAGGCCGCCGGTGCGAATAATGTAGTCGTGGTAGCCTTCGCGAAAAGCGCAGCCGCGAAGTTTAGAAATCTCGATCCGCCTCCGGGTTTTGCCGTATTCGCGATGAACCTTCGACAAGACACCGACCCCGTGCACTATGCTGTGCAACTCCAGGTCGGTTTGGCGGCTGCTTCGATCATCCAACAGGAGCACAGTACAGTTCGTTGGAGTGTATTCCCGAAGAGAAATGATTTGGCGGCGGAAGCGTAGAGGATCGTTCGCCAACATGCGAACTTCGGAAAGGGCGTCGATCACCAGCCGGTCGGGTTTGTGACGCTGCACTTCCGCGACGATGGTCTGCAGGCGATCATTCAATTCCACTTCCGCCGGGTGAAAGACTGTGTACTGGCCTTGTAACTTGAGATCTTCTTCACTGGGTCGCAGTTCCAGAAACTGCAAGCTCTCGATGTTGATGCCATGCGAGCGAGCAACCGTTTGCAGATCGGCCGGCGATTCGGAAAGAGTGATGTACAAAACCCGTTCGCGGTTCTGTAGGCCATCCGCTACGAATTGCAGTGCGAGGGTAGTTTTGCCGGTCCCAGGTTCGCCTTCAATCAGGTAAAAGTAACCGCGGGGAAAACCCCCGCCAAGAACATCGTCGAGTCCTGGGCATCCCGAACTGCAGCGTGTTGATTCCAAGGTGCGGAGCGGAGTTTCTTGCAATGCCATTTGTTATGTTAGTTCCAGTGGTGGTGCGCAGTACACGGTTTCGGATGCAGCACTCAAAAGCTAGATTCTTCACGAGATCAGCGAAGGCAGTCCATACAGTGTTTTCTGTAAGTTACAAAGTCAATTATGATGACGGATCGTCGGACGGATTTCGAGGGCGCGGAAGGCTTGGTAACCGGTGGCTCACACACCACCATTGCATCTTGAGGATGCAGCCGGGCATCTACCTTTGGAGAAGCGAAAGTTACGCCGGAAAGTCCAAAGGACGCCAAAGCCCACGTGCTATACTGCCTAAGAATATGGTGACCGGAGTGTGTTTCTAGCCCGGAAACGAAGGAATTTAACGATGGTCGGTAGTTCTCGTCGCGCTCTCTTTGTGGTTGTTTTCGTCCTTATTACCTGCGGCTTTCTGGGCATGTTATTTGGCCAGAAGATCAGTCCGGCAGCCGCGGCCGGCAGCGACGGAGATATCCGTGACAGCCTGCGGCAGTTTACGCAGGTCTACAACGTCATCGAGCAAAACTATGCCGAACCGGTGAATGCGGATAAGGCCATCTACAACGGCGCGATTCCGGGGATGTTGCATGTCCTCGATCCACATTCCAACTTCTTCGATCCGAAAGCCTATTCCCTGCTCCGCGAAGATCAGCGGGGCAAATACTACGGCGTAGGAATGACCGTTGGCCCTCGCAATAATAAGGTTATTGTCATTGCTCCATTCGTGGGTACGCCGGCTTATCGGGCAGGCATCCGGCCAGGCGACATTATCGTGGCCGTCGATGGCAAGGCGACCGACAACATGAGCACCAGCGATGTAGCTGATCTGCTTAAAGGGCCTAAGGGAACTACGGTTCACATCACGATTTTGCGCGAGGGCTCCGATAAGCCTCTGGAATTTGCGGTCATTCGCGACGAAATTCCGCGTTACAGCGTCGACCTCCACTTCCTGATCCGTCCCGGTGTTGGCTACATGCATATCAGCGGATTCAATGAGACCACGGAGAGCGAAGTCCAGAAGGCGCTCGATGAAATGGGCGATCTGAAAGGCTTGGTCCTGGATTTACGTGGAAATCCGGGGGGCTTGCTCAGTGAAGGTGTAGGAGTAGCAGACAAGTTCTTGCATAAGGGCCAGCTCATCGTTTCGCATCACGGGCGCAGTTCGCCGGAAAAGCGCTATGTCGCAACTCACGGCAACAGCGGCAAGGATTATCCGCTGGTGGTGCTGGTCAACCGCGGTACTGCCTCTGCGGCTGAAATCGTGGCCGGTGCGATTCAGGATCACGATCGTGGTTTGATTGTTGGCGAGACCACGTTCGGCAAGGGTCTGGTGCAGACGGTTTATCCTCTTTCGGAAAACACCGGCCTGGCGCTGACTACTGCTAAGTACTACACGCCGAGCGGCCGCTTGATTCAGCGCGATTACTCGAATGTTTCGCTGTACGACTACTACTTCGAGCGGGACACCGACAATAACACCGCGAACCGCGAAGTGAAACTTACGGATAGCGGGCGCACTGTCTATGGCGGCGGCGGGATCAAGCCCGACTATGACATTCCGCCGGTGAAGAGCAACCGTTTCCAGGACACCCTTCTGCAGCACTACGCATTCTTTAACTTCGCGAAGCGCTACGTTTTGAATCATCACCCGACGGAGAAGTTCGAGGTCGATGATGCAACGATGCAGGACTTCCGCAAGTTCCTTGACGAGGAGAAGATTCCGTTCAGCGAAGCCGACCTGGTCGAGAACAATGACTGGGTCCGGTCCAACATCAAGAGCGAGATCTTTGTCGACGCTTTCGGGCAGAATGAAGGACTGAAAGTGAAGGAAGAGGCCGATCCGCTTGTTCTGAAAGCTCTTGAGCTCATGCCGGAAGCAAAGCAACTGGCAGACAATGCCAAGCGCATTGTTGCCGAGCGTACCAGCACGCATTCCTTAAATCGCTAAGCGGTTTTGACTGAAGAAGGCCCGGAGAAATCCGGGCCTTTTTGTTTATATTCGGCCGAGTTGCTCGCTGGTGTGTTTCGCGCGATTGACGACTGACAGACGAAAATCTAAAATCCGCGCATCGACCCCAGCCTCACCTTCGCGGGAAACGGCGTCACTCGAGAAGCTTTCTGGATTCTGTTTGCCTTTGTCGCAGCGATCGCGGGATATACCGACTTTCGCTGGCGTCGGATTCCAAATTGGTTGACTGTTCCCGGCTTGCTGCTCGGAATCTTCATGAATGCAATCGGAGGTGGTTGGCCAGGAGCAAAGCATGCGCTGTTCGGCGCCGGGTTAGGGCTGGGTCTTTTGCTGCCGTTTGTATTGGTTCGCAGTCTCGGGGCTGGTGACTGGAAGCTGGTCGGCGCGTTAGGTGCGTTCTTAGGACCCTCGCAGCTGCTTTCGGTCTTGTTTGCTGCCCTGCTAATTGCGGGTCTGATGGCGCTGGTTCTGGTTATTTGGAAGAAGCGTCTCGGGCAAACGTTGCACAATATCGGCCGCATGCTGGGAGCTCTCTTTAGCTTTCATCTTCCTGGGCAGTATGTTTCGCTGGATAATCCTCAGTCTCTAAAGATACCGTTTGGCGTAGCGATGTCGGTTGCGGCTATCGTGTTCGCAACCGTGAAAATGATAAAACTCCCGCGGTAAGCCCGCGCTCATCTGCTATTGATCGTCCTTCGGATCTTCGATTGAGGCGGAATTCGGCTCCGCCGATAAGCGCTCGATTTCCGCCAACTGTTTCTTGGCTTCTTCCACGTCGGCAGGCTGGTTAGCCAGGCTTAGATATTGCTGCATCAAGTTTGTTGCTTCGACATACTCGCGCTTCCGAATCAACACCATTCCAAGAAGGTAGCGAAGCTTGGGGACTTGATGGGCCTCATCGGCGCGGATACCCGCACGGCTGATCTTTTCCGCGGCATCCATTTGGCCAAGGCAGTATTGAGCAGCTCCGCTCATGAGATATGCGCCGGGGAAGTTGACTGGGTTCAAAGCCAAGAGCTTGTTAGTTGTGTTGACGACCTCTTGCCATTGGCTGGCGCGGAATGCAAGCTCCGCCAAGCCTTCGTAGGCATTCACGTATTTGGAATCCGCAGCAACAGATTTCTCAAAAGACGACTTCGCTCCTGCTGTGTCATTCTGCCGCAATAGCACTCGCCCGAGCTCGTACCAGGCGACCGCATACTTGGGATAAATCTGTACCGCCTTCTCCAGCGCTTTTTGAGTTTCGGGCCATTTGCCCTTTGCCGAGGCCTCGCGCGCTTTCTCCAGCTCCTTCTTTGCCTTGGGAGGCGCAGCCAGGCTAGTCACACTGATGCTGGTGCCTTCGACGTGCTCAAGACGGTGCAACGTGATGGTGCCGATGTTCGCGCTTTCGAGGGCGCTCACACGACTGGCAAGTTCGACCGTGTCCGAGGAAAACCCGGCCAACTCAGCTTGCAATTCGCATTCCCGCCAATTTCGCTGCTCCTGCACGCTGCCAACTCGGCTCATCATGGTGGTGCTGGCATCGGCGAGATTGCCCACCGTGCTGGTGTTGGGATCTGCAAACTGGAAACTGAAACTGCCCTTCCGATCCGTGTAACCAACGACATGCCGCTGGCCCCCGCAGATCATCTGGATGGCGGCAGGCTCGATTAACTCGCTGCCGTCCGCAAGCGCTACCTTCCCGGAGAAGAAAATCGTGTTGGAGAATGATGGCGATGGGTTTTCATTAGGAGCAGTGTTGGGAAATGTCGAGTTTGGCAGATTGCTGGATCCTCGGGTCCCGGATATACCCCCGCCAGAATGTCCTTGCGCGAAGCATTGCGCGCCAACGACCAGACAAAGCAAGCTACCTGCCAGGACTCTGCCACCCATGATGAACTCCTACCGCTGCCCTGCCACTTAGATGCTGCCCAGGATTGGGCTGATGATATAGCGAATCTGTCGAAATTCAACAAATGTGCGTAGATTTTACAAATGGGTGTTCACACCTTCAGTCTACCTTCGTGATTCTGTGTGTGCTGGGTGGCTCCTGGTGTTTTAACCACCAAGGACACAAGGATCATGGGCGCTACCCCGGGCACCGACATCGATGATGCAGCTCAACCAGCGTCTGCATCCCGAAATGGTCCGGCACATTGTCGGGAGCGCTGTTTGCATTTCCTGCTTCTCCAATAAGGCCTAGAATGACGGCAGGAAGATGGGACGCGCGAGGTATCTCTTACTGTTGGTTCTGCTCGCATTTCCAGGTTGGTTGGTCGCTGAGACGATTCGCTGGGGCGAAGGCAGGCCCGGTTGCACATTCACCGCCGGTGACGACGGCAAATACCGGTACGGCTTGTGGGCTGGCGAGTTGGGAATTGTCATCGCCGTCGAGGCCGACGAGGTAAGAAAGGCAAACCTGCGCGTGGAGCCGCTGTTCGCGGTTTTTTTTCGTGGTTCGATATCGTGGCGACGGTTCGCTGAAGTTCAATCCTTCCCAAATCAGTTTGGAATTTGTCACGCACTACAAAACCAGGCAGGACGCCATTGATCCGGTTGCGTTCGCGGCGAAACTGCAAAGCGATGCCGATGCCTTTGCCGAAAATATGCGAAAGCAAATTCAAAGGCATCCGGAAAAGGCCGGGGCCCAGGAATCCATGCTGGTGATGCACGAAGAAGATGTGAAGCGAACCAAGGAATTCCTGACCTCGCAAAATTTGCGAGCGGCTGAGTTGAACCGGGCTGCAGCAGAAATCAACGGTTGGGTGTTTTTCAGCACGAAAAGCAAGTGGCTGGGCGACTGGAAAAAGCATGAAGAATTCGTGCTGCGTGTGCCTGCCGGTGAAAATGTCTTCGAATATCCGTTCGCTTTGCCGCCCAGCTCAGGCGATCTGCTATTACGCCGTCGGGCACAAGAATAAGCTGCAGATCGCCTGGGGGAGGGCTGCTTTAGCGAACTGGAGGGAGTCCGGCTTTCACTCTGAATACCGTACCGAGAGCGTTGCGATTGGGCGCATTCCCGCCTGTGATCGCATTTTCATAGAAATTGCCGTCTTTGCCCTGAACCATGCCGGTCGGATTGCAGCCGGTAGTTTTGCATGTAAATTCGGCACTCGTGATAATTGAGCCCTCGAGCGTAAGTGCGAAAATCGCTCCGGGCCGATCAGGTGAGATACCCCCGGCTTCGGAGAGTCCCCAGATGTTTCCATCCGATGCCTGCATCAACTGCGTCGGACTCAGACCTTCCGCCGGAGATGGGCCGCAGACAAGTATTGGAAGAACGACCTGAGACTTGTCAGGCTCACGTCAAATGTTTGTAAATTTGTGGCAGCCTATCGCAGGCGAGTTTCTGCATTTTTTGCTCTCGCAGAGCTTGCGCCGCAAAGTTACGAGGCCATGCGCTTGGCTTCGGCCTCTTTCTGCGAGAAATACTTGAGCAAGAGGTCGCGCAACGAAACCAGGCCCTTCAGTTGCTTGCCATCGGTGATCGGCAAATGGCGAAAACCAAATTCGCGCATGAGAAAGAGACTGTTATCCACGGTTTCATCCACGTTGACTGATTTTGGATTGGCCGTCATCACCTCAGAAATCTGGGTGGTTCCCGGCATACGCCCGACAGCCACCACGCGATTCATGATGTCGCGCTCCGAAAAGATTCCGACTAGTTGCCCATCGCGCAACACCGGGAGGGCACCGATGTTGTGCTCCATCATGAAGCGCGCCGCCTCCAGCACGGTCGCATCGGCATCAATGGAATAAACGCGGCGGTCTTTAACGAGGTCGTAGATCATTGCCATGGCTGACTCCTCGAGCTTACATGGGGCTTACACTTTAACACGAAGACCGCTGGCGAAAAAGTAAACGGCAGCCGGTAAAGGCTGCCGCTTCTGGCTTTTCAAGGTCGTACTAGAACCGGAAATGCGGTCCGAAGGTGACCTTCAGGTTGTTGTAGGTGCCGTTGTTCAAGTAGATTTCATCGCCAGCTTCCAGGCGCAAGCCAACAGGACCGATGAAGGCTTCAAATCCGGCGCCAGGGTAAAAGGCGAAGTGAGTACCTGCACCGCCCACACCAGTGACGGCATTGCTGAACTGCGAACCATTGACCGTGCTGCCGTTGGTGGTCTGGAAGTTGATGAAGCCAACTTTGCCGGTCACGAAAACACGGAAAGGCCCGGTGGTACCGGCCTGAAACTTCGGCCCGAACAATCCAGTGAGAGGCCGCACGCCGGTGTTGGTGAAATTCGTGTTAATACCCGATCCGGTCGTATTAGTGAAATTACGCTTAAAGTCGTAACTCATTTCGGCTTCGAGCATTATGTTGGGATGAACATTGAAACCCAGGCGCCCGCCGACACCGACGAAGTTGGTGACTTGAGATCCAGGCGAAAAGCGCAGGTAATCGGCGAAAACTCCGACCTCCCCATGATTTTCCTGCGCCGCCAACAAAGACGGCAGCGCCAGGCACAAACCTAGCCCAATGATGATGGCAATACGTTTCATTTCCCTTCTCCTTAGAAATCCAGCTTCCGTCACCATTGCGGCACAAGTTTGCACGGTTGGTGATCGCGTTTTTTGGATGCCGCTGCACAGTTCCAGGTTGGGCTGCTTACTCGAGAGGTGATACCCGCCATGCTGTAGCAGCACGCACGAAATTTCGTAAGAGAAAGCCCCTAGGCAGCCCCTGGCGGTAAGAATGAGCGGTCCGAAGCGCGCAAGTTCTTGGCTGGAAGAAAGAAAGCGACTACCACGAATGTAGTCGCTCCGGGGGAGAGAAGGAGTTAAGTGCCTTCGTCGTGAGCTTCTGCTATCTTCTTGTGTTCATGGCAAGCGGAGCAAAAGGAGTGTTGATGTCCGAATCCGAGCGGCCCCGGCCGTCCAGTTTCTACCGCTGGATGGTGCTGATCTTCGTCAGCCTGGCGATGTTCGGAAACTACTACGTGTACGACTGCATTGGCCCGCTGGCTGACTTATTGGCGAAACAACTTCACTTTTCCGACTCCAACATTGGATTGCTGCAAGCCATCTACAGCATTCCCAATGTCGTCATGGTTCTGATTGGCGGCTATGTCGTTGATCGGATCGGAACGCGGAAGGCCATTTTTATCTTTGGTACTGTGTGCCTGATCGGGGCGGTGGTAACGGCGCTGTCGCCCCTGCTAGCGGTGATGGCAAGCGGACGTTTGATTTTCGGCCTGGGAGCGGAGTCGCTCATCGTCGCCGTAACGACCGCGGTCGCCAAATGGTTTCGCGGCAAGGAACTGAGCTTTGCATTCGGCATAAACCTGATGATTGCGCGTTTGGGCACATGGCTGGCCCAAAACTCACCCACGTGGGCAGCGTCGGCTTACACGAACTGGCGAAACCCGCTCTGGATCTCGGTCGGCTTTGCGACCTTCTGCGTCACAGGTGCGATCGTTTACTGGATCATGGAGGCGTATGCCGAGAGGAACTTCAACCTCGGACAACAAGGATCAACGGACAAAATCGTTTTCCGCGATGTTTTCAAGTTCGGTCTGTCGTACTGGTACATTGTCGCGCTGTGCATCGTTTTTTATTCGGCAATCTTTCCGTTCGAGACCTTCGCAATCAAGTTCTTCATTGAGGCGCATGGAACCTCTCGGCAACTGGGCGGCTTCCTGGTTAGTATTCTCACAGCATTCACCATGTTCGGTACGCCGGCCTTTGGGTTGTTTGTCGACAGGTTGGGGAAACGAGCCTTGCTGATGATGCTGGGATCCATGCTGTTAATCCCCGTTTACTTGATGATGGCTTATACCCATGTCAGCTTGTATGTACCCATGGCAATGATGGGAGTGGCATTTTCCTTGATTCCGGCCGTCATGTGGCCCTCAGTTGCGTACATTGTTGACCAATCCAAGCTCGGGACTGCCTATGGCCTTATGACCATGATTCAGAACATAGGCCTGGCAGGATTCAACCTTCTGGTGGGCTGGGCCAACGACTACAGCCATGCGGGCCCAGAGAACCCGGCTGGCTACCACTTAGGGATGTGGATTTTCTCGATCCTGGGCTTTCTAGGCATGCTTTTTGCCTTCCTCTTGCGACAGCGAGAAACCGGACCGCATGGCCACGGGTTAGAGACTATTACGACTGCCAGCGCATCCGCGTAAGTACCTCGGCAGAGAGGAACTGAGACACCCGTAACACGTCTGTTTTGGGTCTTTTCCGATAACTGCTGAATCTAAAAAAGAAGTAAGAAAAGGAAGCGGCTCGGAGGTGGGTTTTGTGCCCGGAAATGGGAACGAAGACAGGAGAACATTTCCACCACCGAAGTAACCGCAATTAGTACAACATTAAGCTACTTAGGCTGCATCACACTGATTGCGGCCGGATTAAGGCAACTTGACGGGCGCACGAAAACTGCAGGGCGACAGGCTTACTGAAGCTGAGGCAATTGAGCGGGCAAAACAGGGGGACGCAGAGGCTTTCGAGACTTTGTACCACCTGCATAAGCGTCGCGTGTATTCGTTGTGTCTACGTATGACCTCCAACACGGCCGCCGCCGAGGACCTCACGCAGGAAGCGTTCTTGCAGTTGTTCCGGAAGATTGCAACGTTTCGGGGCGAGTCAGCTTTTTCCACTTGGCTGCACCGGATGTCGGTCAACGTCGTCCTGATGCAGCTGCGGAAGAAGGGTCTGGCTGTGGTTCCGCTGGAAGATACCATCGAGAGCGACGAGGAATCTCCCAGGAAAGAACCGGGCGCGGACGATGTAAGATTAGCAGGCTCCATTGACCGGCTCCGGCTGGAAAAGGCCATTGAGAACCTGCCTCCCGGATACCGGGCGGTGTTTCTGCTGCACGATGTGCAGGGATACGAACATAACGAGATTGCCGAGATGGTAGGTTGTTCAATCGGCAACAGCAAATCGCAGTTACATAAAGCTAGAATGAAGCTACGAGAGCTCCTCAAGACCAGCAGAGCTGAAAAGGCCATTAAGCGTTGAGGAGTTGGGGAATTGTGATATCGGGGAGAGAGGTCCTATGACCTGTGATGAGTTTCAGCGGGTCTTGCCTGAGCTTGAGGGCGGCCATAATCTGGAGCAGCAACAGCATGTGAGGAGCTGTCCGACATGCGCCGAGTTGCTGGCTGATCTGAGTGCGATCACCCACGAGGCACGACTCCTGGAAGACGCGCACGAACCCAGTCCGAACCTATGGAATTCCATCGAGACCGCATTGCGGCAGGAAGGGCTGATCCGGCAGCCCGTTCCTGAGCTTGTCGAACTCCGATTGCCTTCACGTTCTGCTTCTACGCCACGCTGGCGGTTTGCGTGGCTGGTCCCGCTGGCCGCCGCGGCATTGTTTGGATCCGTGCTGCTGGTCATGCATCAGCGCGTCAACCCAGTAGCACAACAGCCGATGGCTCCTCCTGCCGTTGCAGCGGTAGGTCAGCAAGGCCAGAACGCCGGGACTGATGACATTCACGGGACTGATGACATTCAATTGTTGAGTATGGTTTCGGCCCAAGCTCCGGCACTGCGCGCCAGTTACGAATCGGACCTGAAGGCCGTCGATGCGTATATTCGCGATGCCGAGTTTTCGGCGCAGAAAGATCCCAACGACGAAATTGCGCAACAGTACTTGATGAATGCTTACGAACAAAGAGCAATGATTTACGAGATGGCAATGGAACGTTCGGTGCCGTAAGATGTTAGCGCAAGGAACGAGCCTAGGGGTGTGGGGGAAAGAGTGATTATGTACCGCAGCAAAGGGCTCTGGCTGGTTACAGGCATGGTGGTGATCGCAACCGTTCTCTGCGCCGCAGAGACCCGCAAAGAATTTCGTTTCAAGGTCCACCATCACGCCAGCATTTCGATTGCAAATCAATACGGTGCTATCTCAGTGAAACCCTCAGCCGGAACGGAGGTTCTGGTCACCGCGATCCTGAATTCCGACAAAGTTGAAATTGATGAGAGCCACAATGGCAGTCGGGTGTCTCTGATTACGCACCTGCTGCCTGAAGCTGATGCGACGACGGGACGCGTCGATTACGAAGTCTACGTTCCCGCGGATGCCAACGTGAGTTTGCGCTCAGCGACGGGCCCGTTGCATGCCGAAAAATTGCACGGCGACGTGATTCTGGAGGGCAACACGGCGATCGTGGAGGCTCGGGATCTTAGTAATGGGCATGTTCACATCAAAACACTCAATGGTCCCGTGACCTTGACTGATGTCACCGAGGGACACGTTGAAATTACTTCCGTAAACGGTGAAGTAGCATTGAATCGGGTCAGCGGACCGCTGGTTCGCGTGAATTCCAATAGCGGGCGCATTCTTTACGACGGCGACTTCGGTGGCGGCGGCGAATACTCCCTCATGACCCACACCGGCGACATCGACGCCACAGCTCCTTCCTACGCTTCGATCGATGTGCTTGCCAGTTCCACACAGGGCAAGGTCATTAACGATTTTCCGCTTCAACCCGTGCATTCCTCAATCGTGACCCGCGCCGGGAGTGCCTTTGCGGGTACCATGGGCAAGGCAGCATCATCGGTGAAGTTGCTTTCCTTCAGTGGTAAAATCCACCTCAAGAAACGCTGAAAATTTATCCGTTACAGCGGTTCCAGAATCCGCTTCAATGCAGCCTTCGACTGGTCCGCGCGGTTCAGTTACTCCGGTCACGCGACGGGGTGAGAGCACGCGTGTAATCTTCTTAGTAGGTTTTATGGGCGCCGGCAAGACGACGGTGGGCCGTGTTTTGGCTCGGCGGCTTGGCTGGGAATTTGAAGATCTGGACGACCGCATTGAGCAAATGCAAGGGCGCTCCATCGCAGAGATTTTTCGCAATTCGGGTGAGGCAGAATTCCGGCGCGCGGAAACAGCCGCGCTTCAAAAAGTGCTAAGTGACCTAAGCTCTTCGGCAAAGATAGTAGCTCTCGGGGGCGGCGCTTTTGCCCAGCCCGAAAACGCTCGCTTATTCGAGAAGTCGAAGGTTCCGGTCGTTTTTCTGGATGGACCAGCCGATGAATTGTTTCGCCGCTGCGGGCAGGAAGCTCGAGAGCGCCCGTTGCGGGGAGATCTGAAACAATTCTCCAGCTTGTATGAGCGGCGGCGTCCGGCTTACCTGAAAGCAGCGTGGCACGTGGACACCAGCGGAAAAGATCAGGAGATGATCGCGGCGGAGGTAGCATGCAGTCTCGGACTTACGTAAATCGTGCGAAATCGACAATCGCTTTGATATGCATGGCAGTAATGCTGTTTGCGTTTCCGCTTCTCGCCGCAACCGCCAAGGACAATTCCGGGCAGAAAGTTGACTCCGGCTCGTTCGGTGTCTTCATGAACGGTATGAGGATCGGGACCGAGACGTTTTCGATTTATCAGAACAGCTTGGGGAGTTCGATCAGTTCCGAATTCAAGACCGAAACGGGAGCCGAGAAAGCGGCACAGAATTCCTACCTCGAGTTGACGGCGAACGGGGAGTTGAAAAGCTACGAGTGGAAAGAGATTGCGCCCGGGCAATCGCAGGCGACTGTTGTTCCCAGCCAGGATTTTCTTACCGAGCGCTTTACCAAGACGCCCACCGACAAGCCTCAGGAACAACCCTTTCTGCTGCCTGCATCCACTAGCATCCTGGATGACTACTTCCTGATCCAGCGGGAAGTGCTGGCGTGGAAGTATCTGGCGACGAGTTGCAAGCAGGAAAAGGGCGGAATCTCCTGCCCGATGAAACAGTCCGTGCAGTTGGGGACATTGAATCCGCACATACGGCAGTCCATGCTGGTGAACGTCCAGTACTCCGGCCGGGAGAAGGTTCAGCTTCATGGGACGGACCAGGAACTGATTCGCCTCGACATGAAGACTGAAGCTGGTGATTGGGCGCTTTGGCTGGACGATGAATTGAAAGTGCAGCGGATCCTGGATCCGGCATCTAATACTGAAATCCTTCGCGATAGGTAGCACTTGGCTCTAATTGACGCACGCGCCGCTCGGGTTCTAATCACAGCCTTGTTCTTTGCTCTGGGCCTGGGATTTTTGTTTGTCGCCCGCCATACCCTGGTGGCCTTTCTCTTTGCGATCTTCTTTGCTTACCTGGTGGATCCAGCGGTTTCCCGGCTGGAGCGCTGGACACGCAGCCGCGGAATTGCTATCGCGATTATCTACTTGCTCATTGCCGGCCTGCTGGCGCTGTTTTTCGCATTCGTTGGCCCACGCATCGGACACGAAGCCCAGAAGCTCACCCAAACCCTGCCAAGCATGCTGGATCAGGTTGGATCGGGAAAGATTGCCGTTACCATCGGCCTGGAACACGGCTGGAGTTCGAGCACAATCCGTACCGCACAGAACTTTCTGCTTACCCACCGCGAAGACTTGTTGCGCATTGCCCAAGGGATCGGGTTGCGAATCGCAGATGCGGCGAAAGATTCCTGGCTGCTGGTCGTGATTCCCATCTTGGCTGTGTTCTTTTTGAAGGATGCTCGCCATTTTTCGCAGGCAGCATTGTCGCTGGTACAAAGCAAGCCACAACGCGAGTTTCTGGAAGGGGTACAGAACGATTTGAATGAGATGCTGGCGCACTTCATCCGCGCCCAGCTCACGTTGGCGTTGTTCTCGTTTGTGGTTTACCTGATATTCATGGGTTCCATGCGAGTGCCGTATGCCCTGATGCTCGGGAGCGCCGGCGGCATTCTGGAATTCATTCCTGTGGTAGGACCACTGGTAGCAGCGGCGGTAATTCTTTCGGTGGCGGCATTGTCCAGCTATCCGCACTGGGTGGTGCTGCTTGTGTTCCTGGGAATTTGGCGGTTAGTGCAGGATTACGTTGTTTCGCCGCGCATTATGGGCAAGAGCGTGGAACTGCATCCGCTGGCCGCGCTATTCGGCGTGCTTGCCGGGGGAGAGATCGCCGGCGTGCTGGGAGTTTATCTGTCGATTCCGGTCATGGCTAGTCTGCGGATCGTATGGCGACGCTGGCGCGTGTACGCGGAAAAACGGCGCTTCGGGCCGCTGAATGAGTACTCCTTCGGAACCGAAATCAGTCCCAGAGTATGAAAATGCCAGGGCTCGTTCTCTTGGTTCTTATTAGCGTTACCCCTTCTGTTGGGCAGAAAGCCGTCTACTAAGGACGACGCCATTCGCGCGGAGTCGCAAGCATCATCACTTCGAAGCTGAAGAGATTTACACATCGTACAGGCAATTTGGTTCCTGTGATGCCGCAAGCATTGGCGAGGGGTACAGTGAGGCGACAGCGCGCATGCTCTCCGAGCACTGGAACAATGCTGACGTTTTGAATCGGCTGGTGTCACATGACAAGGGTTTTAATAACTTTGTACTTCATCACATCGATGAACTAATGTCTCCAAAGCAAAGCGGCCGCGATTGGAAACAACTCTGAATCTCAATGCCCAGCAAACGCCAACAGGTTGTGCCGGGAAATCAAGGCCCGGATTAAGAAAATACGCGGGTAGGTTCGCGAGTGCTTTGGGCTCCCGACAATTTCACTTTCTACCCGTCGAGAGCTCTTATTGCGCTCCTGCTGCCGCTTCCATTTTCACATTCCGCAAGAAATCCGCCGCAGACTCCGGAGGAACGGTATTGATGAACATTCCGGAGCCGAGTTCGAAACCGGCAACACGGGTGAGCCGCGGAATGATGCTGACATACCAGTGGAAGTACTTGACGCCGTGCAACTCGGCGGGCGCGCTGCGGAAGGTGTAGTTGAAATCCGGATTGTTCAGGCCGTGGTAGAGCTTACCAAGAACTTTTCTTAGCACGCGTGCCAAATCGGTGATTTCCGCCGTGCTGATGTCGCCAAAATTCGCCATATGCCGGCGAGGAAAGATGTGTGTCGCGAACGGAGTCGGCGAGGCAAACGGCTCGAGCGCGACAAAGTGCTCGGTCGTGAGCACGATGCGGTCCTCCTCCGCCAGCTCTTCCGCCACCATCTGGCAGAACATGCATTCGCCGAAGTCGTCGTGATGCTGCATGGCGACCTGAAATCGCGCGCGCACCTGACTGGAAATAACTGGGGTGGCGATCAATTGCGAATGCGGGTGCTCGAGGCTGGTGCCGGCGTCCACACCGTGGTTCTTGAAGATCGTGATGTGGGCGATGCGGGGGTCGAGGCTGAGTTCATCGTAGCGTGACTTATAAGCGCGCAGCACGTTGGCGACGTGGGCCTCATCCATCACTGCGGTCACATGCGCATGGTCGGGGGTGTCGATGATCACCTCATGAACCCCGAATCCGGCAACGCTGTGGCGGGAGCGGTGAATGGTGCGGGTCAACTGGCTGTCGCGCGCCAAAGCCGAAAACTTGTTGGGCACGACTCGCACCTGCCAATTGCCCTCACCATTAGGCACCCTAAGGACCTCTGGTGGAGTTTTGTCTTCGTTGCCAGGACAAAACGGACAATTAGGTACAAACGAGGCGACGGTTTTCGTGGTTTGCGGACGAACTAGTTCTTTGGGACGCTTGGCTCGTTCCGTAGCAATAATGACCCATTCTTTAGTAACAAAATTCTGTCGCAGTTCAGGCATAAGGACTCCTTGAAACCTTGAAATCGGCAATTCCACGAGTTTTCTTCAGTAGTGAATGCGGTCCTTCGGCACTATCAGCACTGTTGTAAAATTCAAAGCAACCATGCCAAGCAAATTTCCAGTTGGGATCCTGGGTGCGACGGGTGTCGTTGGGCAGCGATTTGTGCAGATGCTCGAGCATCATCCCTGGTTCGAAATCGCGTGGCTGGCGGCTTCCGATCGCTCGGAAGGCAAGCGATACGGAGAAGCGGTGCGATGGCGGATGAAAAGCCAACTGCCCGCTTCAGTCGCGTCGATGCGCGTTTCGCCGGCGGCTCCCGAGAACGCTCCCAAAGTCATTTTTGCCGCGCTCGATTCCGCCATCGCAGCCGAACTCGAGCCGCGGTTCGCCGACGCTGGCTGTGCCGTTGTATCCAATTCCAGCGCGTTGCGCATGCAGGCGGACGTCCCGTTAGTGATTCCCGAGGTCAATGCCGACCACATCAAGTTGCTCGAGTGCCAGTCGTGGCGGCGGAAGTCGCGTGGCTTTGTAGTCACGAATCCTAACTGCTCGGCCATTGGCCTAGTCATTGCGCTCGCTCCATTGCAGCAAACCTTCGGCATCGAAACCGTGATGGCGGTCACGATGCAAGCGGTTAGCGGCGCCGGTTATCCCGGAGTGGCGTCGCTCGACATTCTGGGGAACGTCATTCCCTACATCGCCAAAGAAGAAGAGAAGATGGAAGAGGAGACCCTGAAGCTTCTGGGCAAGCTTGATGGCGCGAAGGTTGATCCGGCAGGGTTCGGCATGAGTGCGCACTGTAATCGAGTTGCAGTCGAGGATGGGCACACGGAATCGGTTTCGGTGAAACTAAAGACGGAAGCGAAACCCGAAGACATCATTCAGAGCTGGAATCAATTCCGCAGCGTTCCGCAGGAGTTGCAACTTCCCAGCGCGCCCAAGCAGCCGATCCAATATTTGAGTTCAGCAGATCGCCCTCAGCCCCGGTTCGACGTGGATGCTGGCAACGGGATGACCACGAGCGTGGGACGACTGCGCCCCTGCAGCGTGTTCGACTGGAAATTCACCGTACTTTCCCACAATACGATTCGCGGCGCAGCCGGCGCTGCCCTGCTCAATGCCGAACTCCTCAAGGTTCGAGGATACCTGGATTGATTTGTCATAACTCTCCAGATTGGTGTCGCTCATGATCGTCATGAAATTTGGCGGCACCTCCGTGCAGGACGCCGAAGCCATCGATCGCGCCGCCTGCATTGTCAAAGCTCGTTTGCCGCACAAGCCGTTGGTCGTGGTGAGCGCCATGGCGAAGGTCACGGACCAACTCCTGACAATGGCGCGCGCCGCCGGCGCCGGCGATCGCAAGACCGCTCTGAAGCTCTCCCGAGCCTTACGAGAGCGCCACTACAACACCGCGGGCGAGCTTCTTGGAACGGCGCTGTTCACGCAATTCCACAGCGACTTAGGGGTTGAATTTGAAGCGTTGGATGAGCTACTGCGCGGCATCGCTGCCGTCGCCGAGTTGACGCCCCGAACCACGGATCATGTGGCCGCGTTTGGCGAAGTGCTTTCAAGCCGGATTGTGGCAGCAGCGTTTTCCGCCCGCGGCATTGATGCGGTCCTAGTTGACTCACGGCAGTGCATGGTAACTGACAGTGCCCACACACGGGCAGTGCCGTTGATGCAGGAAACTCGCGAGCGACTACAGGCAAAGGTGCAGACCAGGGTCAACGACGGCCAGGTGCCGGTGATGGGCGGATTTATCGGCGCTACCAAAGCGGGGGTGACGACGACGATCGGGCGCGGCGGATCGGACTATTCGGCGGCAATCATTGGAGCGGAACTCGGCGCGGAAAAAATTGAGATATGGACTGACGTGGACGGCATGATGACGACCGATCCCAACCTCTGTCCGGATGCGCGGCGGATTAAGGTCATCAGCTTCGATGAGGCAGCGGAGCTTGCCTATTTCGGGGCGAAAGTACTGCATCCGGCGACTGTCTTGCCTGCCATTCATAAGAACATTCCGGTTTACGTTCTGAACTCACGCAACTCGGAGTGCGAAGGCACGCGGATCGCCGCTCGGGTGCCACACTGCCGTAATTTCTTTAAAGCGATCGCCGCCAAGAAGCGAATCACGATCATCGATGTTGCAGCCCCTCGCATGTTGCTGGCGCACGGCTTCATGCGTTCAATCTTTGAAGCCTTTGATCGCCATCGGGTAGCGGTTGATGTGGTCTCGACCTCGGAAGTGAGCGTCTCCCTGACAGTCGATTCGAATGAGGCAATTCCGGCGTTAGCCGCAGATCTCGCGAAACTGGCTGACGTGAAGTATGAGGGCCGGAAGGCGATCGTTTGCGTGGTCGGCGAGAATTTACGGCAAACGCCAGGGATTGCGGCGCGGGTTTTTGGAGAATTGAGCGATGTTAAGATTCGCATGATTTCCCAGGGAGCTTCGGAACTGAATTTGACTTTCGTGATCGAAGAAGATGAGGTCCCGCATGTGATTCAGCGATTGCACAAGGTCTTCTTCTCGGATTTGGACCCGGAAATTTTTGCGTAAAGCCTCAAACCAGAGAGGACGCGGAGTTCACATACAGTCTCGAACAATGAAACTGCTGATTCTAGGCCGCGGCAAGACAGGGTCGCTGGTCGCTGAGGTCGCTCGCGAGCACAAGCATGAAGTGCGCGTGCTTGGCTCGGCCAATAACGTCAAAGCATCCGCACTTACTCCGGCTTCGCTGAGCGGCGTTGACGTGGTAATCGATTTCACCAGTCCACACGCGGTGCTCGAAAACATTGCAGCTTGTGTTGCAGCGAAGAAGAATGTCGTCGTCGGGACAACCGGCTGGCATAGCGAATTGTCCCGCATTCGCGAAATGGTCGAAAAGAGCGGAACGGGACTACTCTATGCGGCAAATTTCTCCATCGGCGTCAATCTTTTTTATGAAACGGTTCGCACTGCGGCAGCGGCCCTTCGACATGATTATTTCGGCCAAATCTTCGAACGTCACCACGCGCACAAGAAAGATGCTCCGTCAGGAACAGCCATAGCGTTGCAAGGCATCATCAAGGAATCGTCGGGCATCGACGTAGAGATTGTTTCCTTCCGCGAAGGTGAAGTTGTGGGCATGCACGAGGTGGTCTTCGACTCGGCCGCGGATTCGATCTATCTCTGCCATGATGCCAAGTCACGGCGCGGCTTCGCCGAAGGCGCAGTGCGCGGGGCTGAGTGGTTGGCTGGGAAGTCAGGATTCTTCGACTTCAAGGACATCTGGCGTGAACTTTAGCCCGCAGCTATTCGCCCCTTTCTGCAAGCGCATTCATAAACGCCGCTTGCGCCTTTTTATAGCGAGCCAGCAGGCGCTGGTACTGGTCGCGATCAATAGTCTTCTGGGTTTCGATGTAGCTCAGTAATGCGTCCTTCGCGCGGTTCATGCGGCTTCTGCACCTCGAGACCATCCGTCGTTGCCATTGATCCTCCGCGTGGCTTTTAACCCGAATTGACAGCTTTGATGACAAATTTCCCGAGCAGGAGCACAATATGCTGAGGATGCGGCCCGTTGTTCATCTCATGAAAGGGAACATTTTACGATGCTGAGAAAACCGCTGATTTTGCTCTTTGCAATCACGTTCATTGCCTGCCTTGCCGTAATACAGCCTGCGTTCGCGGCAGACGGCGCAGCCACTTACAAAGCCAAATGCGCGGCTTGCCACGGCGCCGACGGACAGGGCAAGGTCGGTCCTGCGTTAAAAGGCACGAGCTTGAGCGCGGATCAAATTGCAGATTTTCTGACCAAAGGTGACGACGCCAAAAAAGCCCCGCATAAAAAGCCGATGAGCGGCCTATCTGCCGACGATGCTAAGGCCGTTGCCGATTATGTGAAAAGCCTGAAGTAGGCCGGGTCACAACCAGTCACAAATATGCCCCATGTGAATGCATGGGGCTTTTTCTTGCGCCCAGTTTCCCTGCACCAGCAGTTCGCGTTATCTTTAACGTTATGCAACTTCGCGGATGCGGGACAGCATTGGTCACCCCTTTTCGTCAGGACGGCTCCGTTGACGAGGCCGCCCTGCGCAACCTTGTGGCTTGGCAAGTGGAGTCGGGCACGGATTTTCTGGTTCCTTGCGGCACGACAGGAGAAACGCCCACGCTCTCTCACGAAGAGTGGCTGAAGGTAATCGATCTAACCATCGAAGTCGTAGCCGGACGAGTGCCGATCGTCGCTGGCGCGACCTCCAATTCCACTCGCGACGCCGTCGAGAAAGCGAAGGAAGTTGCCGCCCGGCCAGGCGTGGATGCAATCCTCACGGCATCGCCTTACTACAACAAGCCAACGCAAGAGGGGCAATACCGCCATTTTCGAGCTATTGCCGACGCGATCGACAAACCGATCCTCCTTTACAACGTGCCAGGCAGAACGGGAGCGAATCTCGAACCAGCGACCCTAGCAAGACTCGCCGAGGTCCAACATATTTTGGGCGTAAAAGAGGCGAGCGGAAACATTGCCCAGATTGCCGAAGTCTGCAACGTAGTGCCGGACACCTTTCTTGTTTTCTCAGGAGACGATGCGCTGACCTTGCCCGTGATTGCGCTGGGGGGCGTCGGAGTCATTTCGGTCGCGTCCAACGAAATTCCGCACGAACTGTCAGGCATGGTGCGAGCCGCAATGAATAACGACTGGGCAACGGCTCGCAGTATTCATCGCAAGTACTTCCCGCTCATGCAGGCGAATTTCATCGAATCCAATCCGCTGCCGGTGAAAGCGGTGCTTGCGATGATGGGAAAGCTCGAAGAGGTCTACCGGTTGCCGCTCTCGCCCATGCGCCGCGACACGCGTTCGAAGCTGCAGAAAATCGCAACTGAAGCGGGAATTATTACCAAGGCGGTAGCAACGTCGGATGCGGTGAATTTCTTCATTTATGAAAACTGGCTGGCTGGGCCGCACAAGATCGTCTTGCACCGCTCCAGTTGCGGCCAGTGCAATCATGGCAAAGGGCGGCCTTCGGGTCACGACGCGAACCACGCTCGCTGGCACGGACCTTATACGACGCTGGCCGAAGCTCGTGAAGCCTCGCACCAGATGACGAATATTCTTATCCGCAGCGAGTGCAAGTGCATTTAGATTGCAGATGGGAGATCGCAACTTGCAGATTTTTGTGTCAGAGACGAAGCAATGCCATCACCAATTTAAAGCCTGCACTGTAGAATCTATAATCTACCATTCTTCCTCTATACTTCCCTCTCATGTCTTCCCTGCAATCCTCGATTGAGCATCTTTTCTCCCAGCGCGAGCTAAAACGGTATGATTCGCTGAAGGTCTTCGGCGAATTCCGCGAGCAGTTAACGCAGGGGAAAATCCGTGCGGCGGAAAAGGTGAACGGCAAGTGGAAAGTAAACCTCTGGGTGAAGCAAGGTATTCTGCTGGGGTTTCGACTCGGCGAACTCAGCAAAATAGGGAGTGACGCGTGCCTGTCGTTTGTCGACAAGGATACGTTCCCGCTTCGCGAATTTGCTGTTGATGATGGGGTACGCGTGGTCCCGGGCGGATCATCAGTGCGGGTTGGCGCATACGTTGCGCGCAGTGTGGTCTGCATGCCACCCATGTTCATCAATGTTGGGGCCTACGTGGACGAGGGAACGATGGTGGATTCCCACGCCCTCGTGGGTTCGTGCGCACAGATTGGCAAGCGCGTGCACTTAAGTGCCGCAGCGCAGATCGGCGGCGTTCTAGAGCCGATTAATGCCACGCCAGTAATCATCGAAGATGACGTTCTGGTTGGGGGAAATTCTGGCGTTTTCGAAGGCACGCTGGTGCGAGCGCGGGCAGTACTTGGCGCGGGGACGATTCTTACGCGGTCGACCCCGCTTTATGATCTGGTGCGGGGAGAGATCTACCGAGCAACCAAGGATGCCCCGCTTGAGGTTCCGGAGAATGCGGTTGTGGTGCCCGGCTCAAGAGCCGTGACCAAATCCAAAGGCATCGAGTGGAAATTATCGTTGTATACGCCGGTGATTGTGAAGTACCGGGACGAAAAGACGGACAGCGGAGCTGAGTTGGAGGAGTGGTTGCGCTAGGGCTGCATCGACTGCTCTCACGAGGGCAGTCGCGACTCGGTGACGAGCACCGGCCTCTCTGCGTTCATCTTGGCTCGGAGTTCCAGGTGCCGTTGGCGGAAGTGGTTCTTGGCGCGCTCACCCCAGGCGCGGACGAAATAGTAGTTCAAGGCAGCGCCAATGGCCGAACTGGCAATCGGAATCAGACGCCCCGACCACTTCTCGACAAATTCTTTGCTGGCCTGCACCGCGATCCGGCGAATGACTCGCGGAATAAAGCGATACACCACCTCTTTTTCCAGCAACTCGCGGCTAATGTCGACACCGGCGGCGCTGGCGGCGGCAATCCAGAGCTCGGCGGTTTCTTCTTCCGTATTGAATTCGAAACCGTAAACCAGGCTGAGCTTCTGCAAGGTTCGCAAAGTGATACCCGCAAGAATACTGAGGTCGGGGACGATGGTCATGATGCCACCGAGCCCCATTCCTGCGCCTTCGGCCGCTGCCAGCCTCATTCCGCTATGGATCACACTATTCGCCAAGTCATCCAGGTGGCTGAGCTCTACGGAGTAGACGCCCTGAAAACTCGTAATCGGCACGCCGTACGCGACGCGCAGTTGCAATAGGAATTTCTCGGGATCGACCTTGACAGTTTCATAGGCATGCTGAAAGCCACGCCGGAGCGCGTCCTCGAATTTTCGAGCTAGCCAGGATTTCTTCTGCTCGTCGCTCATCTACCTCCAGCTTATCGCGCTCGGAGCGGGGGCGCTACCTCAGGTGCCAGGTCTCAGATCTCAGGCCGCCATCCGGCAGCAAAGACCTGCGACCCGTCACCTGAGACCTGATGTCCTCTGTGCTAGCATCAATTAAATCCTAATGCCATCTGGAAAGCTGCAAGTCGTGCCGCTAGGCGGCCTCGGCGAGTTCGGTATGAACTGTATGGCCCTGCGCTGGGGAGACGACATTATTGTCATTGACGCAGGGTTGATGTTTCCGGAAGCCGAACTCCTGGGCGTTGATATCGTCGTTCCGGATATCTCCTATCTCCTGGAAAATCGTCAGCACGTGCGAGCGATTGTTCTTACCCATGGCCACGAGGATCACATTGGCGCGTTGCCGTGGATGTTGTCCGAGCTGAACGTGCCAGTCTGGGGAACCGAATTCACGCTCGCCTACGTCGAAGACAAACTGGATGAGCACGGGCTTCTCGATGATGCCGATCTGCGCGAGATTCGACCAGGGGAACGCTTCAAGATTGGTCCGCTCACGATCCATCCCATTCCGGTGACGCACAGCTTGGTCGATTGCGTGGCGCTCGCAATCCACACACCTCTGGGAGTGGTTTTGCATACCGGCGACTTCAAAGTGGATCCCACACCGACTGACAACAGGCTGTTCGACCTGCACGCTTTTGCGGAATATGGAAAAGAAGGTGTGCTGGCGCTGTTTCAGGATTCGACCAACGTGGAGCGCAGGGGCTACACGCCGAGCGAGCGGGCAGTCCGCCGAAAGTTCGATGAAGTGTTCGCCCGGACGCAGCGTCGTCTGTTCATCTCCTGTTTTTCCTCTTCGATTCATCGCATTAAGTTGGCCGTCGAATTAGCTTGGGAGCACGGCCGCAAGGTGGCCTTCGTGGGGCGATCCATGGTCAGCTCTGCGGAGATTGCGGAGGATTTAGGTTATATCGACGTTCCGGAAGGTCTGCTGATTCACCCGGGCGAAGTTAAGAATTATCCGCCAGAAAAAGTCTGCGTGCTGATCAGCGGGACGCAGGGAGAACCGATGTCGGCACTTTCGCGCGCCGCCGTAGATAACCACAAGCACGCGAAAATCGAGAAAGGCGACAGCGTGGTGCTGTCGTCGAGAATCATTCCCGGTAATGAGAAAGCCATTTATCGGATGATCGATCACTTGTTCCGACGGCAGGCCCATGTGATCTACGAAGATGGGTCCTCGCCGCCGGTGCATGTGAGCGGCCACGCGAGCCAGGAAGAACTGAAGCTAATCATTAATCTAGTCAAGCCGAAATACTTCGTTCCAATTCATGGCGAGTACCGGCAACTGAAGCTGCACGCGGAATTGGCGGCGACCATGCGCGGCTCGGTCGGAAATATCATGCTGATCGAAAGCGGTGACATCCTGGAATTCGACGAACTGGGGGCGAGGATTGCGGGCAAAGTCAATGTGGGGCGAATCTGTATTGATTCAGGATCGCGGACGGATGTGGTCGAGGACCTCATCATCAAAGATCGCCGGCATTTGAGTGAAGATGGGATTGTGCTGCCGATCATCGCGATCAATAAGCTATCCGGCCGCGTCGAGACTCCGCCGGAGATTGTGACCCGTGGCTTTGAACCTGGAGAAGATGGATTCATTACCGGCGCACGCCAACTGGTGATGCAGACGCTCGAACTGTCGAGCGATGAAGAGAAGGCGGACTACGGCGTCATCAAAGAGAAAATTCGAGCCGATTTGAAGCGGTATATTTCCAAGCAGATGCAGAAACGGCCGCTGATCATGCCAGTAATATTGGAGATTTAAGCTAAGAGACGCGGGATAAGAGATGGTTACTCTCGAAGACATTCGCGAGGCGCAGGCTCGACTGCAAGGGGTTGCGGTGCGCACTCCTCTATTTCAATTCCAGTTGGATGAGGCCGGAGATGGTGGTGCGAGACGCAAACTGTTTCTAAAACTCGAAAACCTGCAGCCAATCGGCGCATTTAAGATCCGGGGGGCGTACAACAAAATTGCGTCTCTTCCGGTGAAAGAGCGGGAGCGAGGCGTTATCACCTATTCCAGCGGTAATCACGGACAAGGGGTTGCTTATGCAGCCCGCGCGCTCGGCGTTAAAGCGGTCGTCGTCATGCCGAAAGCTTCGCCAGCGATCAAACGAGATGCTGTCGCGGCATTGGGAGCGGACATTGTGCTGGTCGGGCCATCGAGTCTCGAGCGGCAGCATCGTGCGGAAGAACTGGCGCAGAAGAACGGGTATTTCATTGTTCCTCCTTTCAATGACGAGCAGATCATCGCCGGTCAGGGAACGATCGGACTGGAGATTTTGGAAGACCTTCCGGATGTAGAAACGGTTCTCGTTCCGGTTGGGGGTGGAGGAATGATTAGCGGGGTCGCCACGGCGATCAGGCTGAGCAAGCCGTCGGTGAACGTCATCGGGGTTGAACCCGAGTTGGCGGCGGATGCACAAGCCAGCTTGCGCGATGGCAAGATTGTTCAGAAGCCGGCCGAAGAGGTTTCAGAGACAATTGCGGATGGGCTGCGGACCCAGAGTGTGGGCCCGATTAACTTCGAGCACATTCGCATGTATGTGGATGAGATCGTAACGGTCAGCGAGGCTGAGATCCGAGAGGCGGTCCGACGGTTGGCCACGAATCCGAAAACTCTGGCGGAGCCTAGCGGGGCCGTTACGGTCGCGGCGTTCTTGTTCCGCAAGGATCAGTTGCCAAGAACTGACATCAATGTCGCCTTGCTTAGCGGCGGAAATATCGAGCCGAAGACACTGCAGGAGATCCAGCGCGAGACGTCAGGAAGATTGCTTCAAAATGAACCGATGAAGACATAGGTTCGTGTATGCGTCGGAAATCAAAACTCAGCGTTGTCTTACTCCTCCTGTTTGCCGCTTCTCTCGGCTTCGCCGATGCGCAGCGTGGGACAGTAGTGCGGGTGGAGAGCGTCTACATCGCCCCGGATACAACTTCGGCAAAGTTGACGGACGTTGATCGCGGATACGAGATTATTGTGCTTGAAACCAGCCGTGACTGGCTCAAAGTGGAAGCGATGTTGAGCGAAGAAAAGGCCATCACCGGATGGATGATGGGCAAAGCCGTGGTGCAGACTTCGACTCCGAATGGGGACCGCATCGTATTTGGCGAAGCGGTGGATTCCGAAGACCAAGGCAGTCAGCGACACGGACGACGGGGCGCTGCCCAGGATGCCATGCGTCTCTACTATCGAGTTTTTGATCTATTTCCCAATTCCCCAATCGCCGGCGAGGCTCTATACCGTGCTGCCGATATTCGATGGCAGATCGATAAAGCTGATGTTGTTTCGCGGCCCTCGGCGCACGAGCGCGACCCTAATCTGCGGGAGGGAATGAACGAAGATTACATGAAGCAAGTAATCAAGAAGTTTCCCGGAACGAAGTGGGCGGACTTGGCGGCCTTTCATCTGCTGGAAAATAAAATGTGCGGCGATTGGCAGGGCTCGTCGAAGTGTCCGGAGAAAGAAGCAGGCATCTACGAAAAGTACGCTTCCGAACACCCGCAGTCTCCGGCGACTGCCGAAGCGCTTTATGACGCTGCGTCACGTTATGCCGCTTTGATTGAAATCTACAAAACCGAGAATCAGCAGAAAAAATCGGACGAATCCAAGACCAAAGCCTTGGCGGCGGCTCAGAAACTGACTTCGCAGTTTTCACAAGGGGACTGGGGCGCGCGCGGTCAAACGCTGCTTTACCTGATAGAACAAGGCATACCTACTTACGGGAATGCGCAGTAAACAGCGGCTACCGCTGCTCTTAAAGTTCTCGCCGAAAAGAATCCGTTATTACGAAGATTCAACCCGGTCTCAAACTGACCGTCTTCTGAGATACTCATACGTACCGTCCGACGAAAGGAATGAACGTTGCCCATCTACCAGGCAGTCGTACTCGCAATCATTCAGGGCCTTGCCGAATTTATTCCAGTATCCAGCTCGGGACATTTGATTATTGCGCGGCGCTTGCTTGGCTGGAATGAGCTGTCTGCGGCCAACGAGTTGACCTTCGACGTGGCCCTGCATTTTGGAACCTTGCTCTCCATTCTGGTGTACTTCCGGCGCACCTGGTTTCAGATCATTCGGGCGGCACTAGGCGGAGAAGTTGTGCGATTTTCCGAGTCGACGAACTCCGACCGGAACCTGACGCCGGATGAGCAGCGCGAAGAGCGGCTGCTGCTGTGGTTCCTGATCATTGCCACAATTCCGGGAGCCATTGCCGGGAAATTGTTGGAGCATTCCGCGGAAGAATATTTCCGAGAGCATATCTACTTGATCGCTGGTGCGCTGATTATCGTGGCGCTCTTCATGTGGGCGGGAGAAAAGATTGGTAAGTTGGTGAAACCACTGACCCAGATCAACTTCGTGGATGCGATCATGATTGGCTGTGCGCAAGCCTTTGCATTAATTCCCGGAGTCTCGCGTTCTGGAGCAACGATTACTGCTGGCCTATTCCGGAATATGACCCGGGAAGCTGCAGTTCGATTCAGCTTCCTGCTCTCAACGCCGATTATTGCCGGCGCGGTCCTGTTGAAAGCTCATGAACTTAAGAAAGAGGGGCTACCCACCGAAATGCATGCGCCGTTCATCGTGGGCGTCATTGTGTCGGCGATTGTCGGCTATATCGCAATTGCCTGGCTGATCCGATATTTGCAATCGCATAGTCTGCGTGCCTTCGTTATTTACCGCATTATCGTCGGGATCATCGTGATCGGCTTGGCGATCATGTGGCACTTACAGTAAGTCGCGACCGGGCATCACTGCACACGGGTTGCGTCCACGGTCCCGGCACCCTAAGTGGTTGTGTTTGTCACTCTGGATACTGGGTGAAATCCGGCATTGTCGCAAGCGCGGGTTCTTGTCATAATCATGAGGCTCTGGCTGATGTGGCACCGCGGATGGGAGTGTCTGTCCCCAGCGCCACCAAGCCGATGAAGTATCTCTCAAAAATTTTTATTCCGACCAACAATCGTCGGCTGAACGAGTTGGTTGGTTTCGTGCTTTGCGTCTCCACGCTCCTCCTTTTCCTCGCGTTAGCGTCTTATTCACCACTTGATCCTTCTCTGAACAGCGCATCGATGCTCACACCGGCACACGGTGCGCGAAACTGGATTGGCGTCGTGGGGGCGCTCTTCGCAGACGTTTTCCTGCAGTTCTTCGGAATGGGCGCTTTCCTGATTCCAACGTTGGGCTTCGCGCTGGGCCTTCGCTGGTTCCGTTCGCGTCGCATTGGCTCTCCATTGGCGAAGTTTGTGGGCGCCACGTGCATGCTGATTTTCATCCCCGCGCTCCTTTCGCTTTTACCTGGACACCTGCGCTGGGTGGGAGTGATTCCGATTGAAGGATTGCTGGGCCGGGTGGTCGGGGACTTCCTTGTCCATTACTTCAATCCGGCAGGCGCAAACATTGTCTGCTTCAGCGTGCTCGCTGTTGCGCTGTATCTTTCAACCGCATTCTCATTTTCTGCTTTGCAGGTTTGGCTGCCAACGCGCTTTGCGTTCGCCATCGCGCTGTGGGACCGATGGAAAGATTGGCAAGACGTGCATGCGAAAAAACGCATGCAGCGCGATCTTGAAAAGCGTCGGGCCTCTCCGAAGCCTGTAATTGCAACGCAACTGATCCCGGCGAGAGCGGCCACTCCTGTGGCGCCTCCGCCAGAGCCGGTGCGAACCGGGATTGACCGAACCTTCGCCGAAGAACGCGAGCCCGAGCCGAAACCGGTTCAGGCGCCGGAGCCAGTCGTACCAGAAGTCAGCGAACGCGCCGACAGTACACAGAAACCGAAGACCACGCTGCCCAAGTTGGCAGGCAATTTCAAGCTACCGCCCAGTTCCCTGCTGCAGCGTCCGGATGAGCAGCAGGCGGTCGACGCGGACGAACTTAAAATTCTTGCGCAGGTGCTCACGGAGAAATACGCGGAGTTCGACATCACCGGGCAGGTCACGCAAATCAACCCGGGACCGGTGGTTACAACCTTTGAATTCAAGCCCGAGGCTGGAATCAAGTACAGCCGCATCACGAACCTCACGGATGATCTCTGCCTGGCTTTGAAAGCCGAGAGCATCCTGATCGAGCGTATGGCCGGCAAATCGACCATAGGAATTCAGGTCCCTAACCGAGAACGGGAGATTATCTGGCTGCGAGAGAACATCGAATCGTCGGAGTTCATTGGAACGAAATCGAGACTCACTCTCGCGCTGGGGAAAGACATCAATGGCCGGATTGTGACCGCCGATCTCAAGTCGATGCCGCATTTGCTGATCGCGGGATCTACGGGAACCGGGAAGAGCGTGGCGATCAATGCCATGATTATGTCCATCCTGTATAAGGCCACGCCGGACCAGGTTCGGCTGATCCTGGTGGACCCGAAGCGACTGGAATTAGGTAATTATGACGGCGTGCCGCACCTGTTCACACCGATCATCACCGAGCCCAAGCTGGCGGCGAATGCGTTGCGCAATGCTGTGCGGGAAATGGAGCGGCGGCTGAAGCTGCTAGCCGAAAAAGGCGTCCGCAATATCGATCAGTACAACAAGCTCTTTGAAGACGGCGACACGATGAGCTTGTTTGGCGAGAATGCAGAAGAGGGTCCGATTCCCTACATCGTAATCATCATCGACGAACTGGCTGATCTGATGATGCTCGACTCCGGGAACGTTGAAGAATCAATTACGCGACTGGCCCAAATGGCTCGCGCGGTTGGGATCCACCTCGTGTTGGCAACGCAACGGCCTTCAGTCGATGTGATCACGGGATTGATTAAGGCGAATTTTCCGGCACGGGTTTCTTTCCGAGTGGCAACGAAAGTTGACTCGCGCACGATTCTCGATGCCAATGGGGCCGAAGCGCTCCTGGGTCGCGGCGACATGCTTTATTTGCCTTCGGGATCGGCACGGGTGCATCGCTTGCATGCGCCGTTCGTTACGGAGAAGGAAATTGCCGCGGTTGTGGAGTTTTGGCGTTCGCAGGGGACGGCCGAGTACGAGCAGAAATTCCTGGAAAGCCCTAAAGAAGAACGTGCGGATGGCGGAATGGACGGAGGCGACGCGGATGGCGAGGTCGAGCACGATCCGTTATTCGAGGATGCAGTAAAACTCGTCGTGGAGTTCGGAAAAGCCTCCACTTCCCTGCTGCAGCGGCGACTCAGAATCGGATATGGGCGCGCCGCCCACTTGATCGACCTCATGGAACGCGATGGCATCGT